>Ga0213858_10001265_pt1 | contig 12028 bp, 15 predicted proteins | sample PICome_FD_160122 | JGI IMG/M metagenome (GOLD analysis project Ga0213858, IMG submission 160122) | Coastal seawater microbial communities near Pivers Island, North Carolina, United States - PICO245 | ecosystem: Environmental > Aquatic > Marine > Coastal | place: USA: North Carolina | collected... | reverse complement strand
GTACTGCTGCTACTGTAAGGCTCAAAAACGCATCTGTACCAAGGCAATTACTCAATGATAATGTAATTAGAACATTTGGTGGAGCTTCTAATGTTAGGGTTCATACAATTAACCATGGACTACAGGTAAATGATACTGTATCAATATCAGGAGCAACTGCAGTTGGTGGTTTTACAGCCAATCAATTAAATACTGATCACACAATTACAAAGATTGATGCCGGTGGGTATGAATTTAATATGAGTGGTAATGCTGACTCGGATGCATTTGGTGGTGGAACAGATATTCTTGCAACAAAGAATATTCCATATTCACTGGTTTGGCCAAACATGGCAATAATGAAACCAACTGGTACTGCTGTAACCGCAACATTTAAAGGAACAACAGGCAAATCATTTGCTGGTGCTGAAACTCCATATACGGTTGATGGTGCGTTTACTGCAATTAATTTAAATAAAAATAATATTGCATTGGATAGAAACTATGTAATTGCTGCTGATTCAATTGCAGATGCAGAAATTGCAATTGGTGCATCAACTGCACTTATGGAGGTTGAACTTGCATCTGGAGATAATTTTATCTCACCTGTAATTGATTTACAAAGATCATCACTTACATTGGTTGACAACGTGATTGACAAACAAGATTCTGCCGCTACAAGTGGATTTAATGTACCATTGAATTTTGTAAATGAAACACAACCAAGTGGTGGTTCAGCAGCGGCAAAACATATTACAACGGTTACAACACTTGCACAATCTGCCGTAGGGCTTAAGGTTCTGTTAACTGCAAATAGACCTAAGGCTGCTGGTATTGATTTGTACTATAGGGTATCATCTGAAAGTGAATTAATTAATACAAAGAATTGGGTTAAAGTGCTTCCAGAAACAAATAACCCATCGGATGAGAATACATCCGTATTTAGAGAATATGAATATTTGGTTGGTGGTAAAGGTGGGCAACTTAAATCCTTTATTAAGTTCCAATTAAAGATTGTCATGACATCTACAAACTCGGCCAAGGTACCGGTCATTAAGGATTTGAGAACAATAGCACTGAGTGTATAATGGATTATAAAAAAGTTGAAGGCTTTGATGGTTTGGTAAGAAATGATCAAGGTGTTATATTAAATACAAATGTTTCTGAGGTACAGGCTGCAAGAGCCCGTAAAAAGGCTAGAAAAAGAAAAGAAAGAGAACTTGAGGATTTAAAACAGGATGTTGATGACCTTAAGGATCTGATGAAAAGGATTGCAGAGAAATTAGATGTCACGTAAAATTCTTGTCCAAAAAACAAATACGTTAGATATCTGGCGTCAAAAAACAAATCAGATGTCTGATTATATTGAAGATCTGGATGATTTGGATCCTTATTTTCAGGCACCTACTGGTTATTCTACACCTCAAGACTCAAATATTGTTGATGCAATTAATACCATTGGTAATGGGCTTGATAAAATTGAATGTTACCTATATGATCCAGTTTTACCACACGACTCTGATAAATGTATTATTGGTAAAATAACTGCAAACCTTGGCGTTGATTCAGGTTATATTGAAAAATTAGATTTACAACAATTATGGAATTATGATTCTGCTCTTGTTGGACCTCGCAATCCAGATAGTGATTATACATTTTATGGTGATTCACCAGGCACCTCGGCCTTTGATTTTAATGCTGATAGTGTACATATAAATCGGTTGTATGTTCCTAATGCAGATTTTATTGATAGCGCACAGATTTATAAAAGATTAAATGTACATGAATGGACACAAAAGACTGGTGATGATACAGGGTTTAACTCAGAGAAGGTTACCTTTAATGAGTATGTCAATATAAATACCCTACATATGGATAGTCAAAGTGTTGACATCATTCGACCTTTTTATATTAATCCACCCAGTGGAAACAAAGCAAGCGCACATTTTGGAGCATATCTATTTGATTCAGAGGAAGGCCATATGGCCACAGTTGATCCGGACTTCACATTATCATAAGGAAAAATAAATGGCACGTAAAATTACAGTAGATTTCACCAATGCAATTGGTACATTTATGGCCAAAACAAATTTGATGTCTGATTATCTAGGCGACCTTGATGATCTTGATTCTGAATTTGCGGATAATTTTGCAGACTCAAATATAGTAAGTGCCCTCAATCACTTGGTTGGTATGATTGATTCCATCAATGATAGATTGTTTAGTGATTCTGATCATTGGCAATTAAGAGGATTAAAAGCAGACTCTGCAGATTTTAAACGACTTCGTGTAGGATATATGGAAGTTGATAGTGCAATTATTGACTCCGCAGAAATTAGAAATTTAACAGTTGATCATCTTACAGTTGATAGTGCAACAATTCGTAGATTGGAAGTATCAGAGGCTATAATTGACTCTGCATATATTGATTCAGCAACTATAGATAATGCATATATTACAAATTTTCATTTTAATGATTCTGATGAAGTTGAAAAAGAATTAGATCATATGAAGTTACTTACCATCAAGGAGGAAAGTGGCGGAGTTGTTTTGGCAGGTTATTTTATGTCAACAACTGATGTAGCAGGTACACCATAATGACCGTTAGATTACCTTTATTAACCCAAGATGATGAAGCAATAAAAGAATGGTCCAATGCCGATAGGGATCAGGTCCATAAGCGCATTGCATATTGTTATGCAAATAACCCCTCCGTATATTTAAGTGTTGTTTCAAGTAGTGGTAATATTTCTCCAGCAATGACAGATACACGCATGCGCTCAGGTCCTGCTTCCGTAACAACAGGTGATCAGGACACAGTAGATGATGGAGATGCAGAATATACACAAGAAGCTGATACCGGTGAACCAGAGGCAATTACAGAGGAAACATATGATAAAATATCACAAACAAGAACAAACCCAGGATTAAACTGGGGACAAACATCATATCCTGGTTTTTATGAAACCGGACCTGGACCTAAGCCTGTTTATTATGAAGGTAGAACAACAGGCAATCCTGGGACTGATGGTGGTTATTCTATTAGAGAAATGTCATTTCAAGATATTTTGGATACATTTATTGATCCTGTTGTAAATTATATTCATAATGGAACAACCAGTGCTTTTGCCGGTGGTTCTTATTTTATTAGTACATCAACATCTGAAACAAATTCAACAGATCTAGGGATTGTTTATACAGATACAATATCAGATATTACATCATTTGATGCTGCATCAATTGGTACTGATGGTACATATCAAGAAGGTACTGCAACAGATGCTGTTAATTATAGACTATTTAAAAATAATGGGGTTGAGGAAACATATAGACTACCATTAGTTATTGATTATACAAGTAATGGAATAAATGCCCCAGCTGGTTTAAGGGAAATGACACAAACGGAATTTCAAGCATTCTTTTGTCCATTAATAAGACAACAAATATATAATGGTACAGGTAATACACTTAATTATAATATTAACGGTAGTGGTGTCGCCCACGGCACATCAATGACCGACACAAGATTAAATGGTGATGGTACCTGGAATAAAAGATTTGTTGGTGCAGATGATTATCGTTCACAGGAATTTCCCGATGGTACCCGTTCAACCGTATCAACTTGGACCCTTAGATTAAATAGGACATAAAATGATAGATAATCACACATTTGTAGATGCATATTTTACCAATAATGACAGAACACATTTAAAAACATTATGGAAGGAAAATGATGGTAATACCATAAGACCGTATTTTATAAACATTGAAGAGGATCCTGATGTTTATAAAAAATTTATGGATATGCAAAAAATTACGGTTGATGAACTTGATGAAAGAACATTTCAATCAATTAAAAGTCAAAGAAAACAATATGAGGATCTTGTTTGGGATATTGCCAAAAGAGAAGAATTAATTACTGAAAAATCAAAAACAGAATTATGGGATATCTTTGCTGAGATTTTATTTGAACAAGGGACAGATAATGAGCTTTTATTTAAATTAAAACTTATGATGTTTGAGAAGGATCACGTAAAAAATAGTGAGGATAGAGCACTAAAAGGTAAATTAAGAAAAGCAAAAACTTTGGTGGAGGTAATCGCAGTATATAACGAGTTTTAAATTATGCTATATGATGTAAATAGAAGATTTCAATTTCATATTGAACTAACAGATGATTGTAATGCTAGATGCCCACAGTGCTCTAGAAATTGTATTATTGATGGGGTATTACAACCTCGACCTGATTTAGCAAAATCAGAAATATCCTTTGAAGATTATGAAAATATTTTTAAGAATTTTAAATATTCAGTCAGAAATTTAAACTTTTGTGGTAATTTTGGTGATCCAATATATGCCAAGGATGTTTATGATATTATAGAATATTCTTGTACAGATGTTTTAAAATATAAAAGAGAAAAGGATTATATGTATATCCACACAAATGGTGGTATGCATAAACCTGAATGGTGGAAAAAGTTTGGTGAGCTTTTACACAAACATTTACCTAATAACCACCTTGTTACATTTTCAATTGATGGCTTAGAAGATACACATCATCTCTATAGAGTTAATACTCGTTATGATAGAGTTGTTGAAAATGCACGAGCTTTTATTAGTGGTGGTGGATTAGCAGAATGGTCATTTATTAGATTTGGTCATAACGAACATCAGGAAGAAGAAGCCAGGGAACTTGCCAAAAAATATGGGTTTAAAAACTTTATTCCTATTGATACGCATAGATTTTGGGGTAGAGGCCAAGTAAACTTTACATTTAATCGTAAAGAGTACGAAATATTAAGAGCAACGAATCAAAACGCAAAACAAAAATTAAAGAAGGCCACTGATTATACAAAGGATCCTGAAAAGGTTCGTCAAGAGGCTAAAAATAAAATAGCTTGTAGAGTTTCTCATGAAAGAAGAAATGAGCTTTATATTGATTGCTTGGGTGATGTGCATCCTTGTTGTTGGGTTGGATCATATGAATATAGAAGAAAACATTATAAAGGAGAGGTTCCGGATCCTCATGAACCTACCACCCATGAAATATTTAATATGAGAACTATTAGAAATGCAATCAAGGAAAATTTAACTGATATTATTGAAGATGATTTTTTTCAATATATTTTACCAATGAGTTTTGAAATCTCTCCTTGTAATATTTGTACAAAACAGTGTGGAATAACCACAAATATTAAAACGGATAAAATTAGAGAAAGTTTATGATATACAGTAACCAGCATGGCCAAATTACATTTTGGAACATTCCTGATATACATAATGATCCTCATTTACAGGATATGAAAAAGGTTGCTGTTACACTTTCCGGTGGTATTGATTCAGCATTTGTAATGTTTATGTTATGTGAAAAAATAAAAGAATTAAATTTAAATTTATCTGTATTGCCATTTACGGGTGTTGATAAATTAAGACCCACAAATGAATGGAATGCCAGAGAAATAGCTCTTTTATTTAAAGAAAAATATCCGAATATTAATTTTTTGGAACACTATGTTTTTAAATACGATCACGAACCAAATAATACATGGATGAAAAGAAGAGCACATATTAATCATGAACGTAAATTATATGCTGAAGAAGATATAAGACTTTGGTGTTGTGGTAAATCTGCAAATCCTCCAAAAAATCAAGCAGTGCAATATGATCTTCAATGTGATAGAGAGGAGGAAAGGGACACAAATATAGGTGATAATTCAAAGGTTTTTACTAGAGTACATCGTGATGGTGTTTATAATAGAAGAATTTATAGACCATTAGCATTTATGCATAAAAGGTTTATTGCTGAGGAGTATAAAAAACACAATTTAATGAATGATTTATTCCCTTTAACAGCATCTTGCATAGGTTATGCAAATACTACAAATAATTTTTCAGAACCATGTAAAAAATGTTGGTGGTGTAAAGAAAAGAAATGGGCATTTGGTATGTACGACGGTGGTGTTACTGATGAAAGATAATGGTACAATATGTGCAATGCCATTCATACAATTCTCAACAACAGTAGAAGGACAATATCAGGCCTGTTGTATTGCTAAGGCAGAAGGCACAATGAATTTTGAAAATACAACACCAATGGAATTTTTTAATTCCAATCATATGAAAAAATTAAGATATGATATGGTTAACGGAAATAAATCCTCTTTATTTAAACACACCTGTCAAGCCTGTATATCACAGGAAAAAAATTATAATGCATCAAAAAGACTTGATTCATTAAATCATTATATTCACGGAAAACTTTTAACAGATGATATTGTAAATACAGTAAGCCAATTTCCAAACACAGATTTAGAACCTAAAGCAATTGATCATTTAAAAATGAAGGTTTTTGGTAATATTTGTAATTTAAGATGTACTATGTGTCATCCTGTGTGCTCATCAAAACTTGCATCAGAATTTAAAAAATTAGGTAAATGGAATGGACCAACTCTTTTAAATTCATATAATAAAATTGATAAGGATAAATTATATGCAGATTTGGATATAATATGTCCTGTATTAAGAGAATTTGAAATTGTGGGTGGTGAACCTTTAATGATGGATGATGCCATAGAAATGATTGAATGGATTGTTTCAAAAGGTTATGCTGAAACAATGGAATTTAGAATTATTACAAATGCCACAATTGATAATTATGATTATTATAGGTTAATGAAATATTTTAAAAAGGCTACATTTTTGGTATCAATGGAAGCCGTTGGTAAAAAAGAAGAATATATTAGAACAGGAACAATTTGGGAAGAAAAAGTTGAAGTTTTACGTAATGCAGTTAGGGCAGGGATTCATTTAGGCTGGAGTAATACAATTCAACTATTAAATATTGGTTATTTGGATGAGATTCATAACTTTATTTTATCATTAAAGGATGAATTTCCAAGAGGGTCAATAGAAATTCCTTATTTAAATAATTTGTTATTTCAACCTGAGGCTCTTGTTGCTACAAATCTACCAAAAGAAATAAGAAAAAAATATATAGATAAATATAAATCACTGGATTTTGATTTTCATCATAAGGAAAGATATATATCCAGTTTGGAAAAAGCAAATCCAAATCCTGATTTTATTTTAAAGGCGATGTCCCATTATAAATGGCTTGATGAAAAAAGAGGGACCTGTTTATTAGATGAGTACCCAGAATTTGAAAATTATTACAGCGCTGTGGGGCCAGAATTACTCTTTAAATGATGTAAAAAAATTGCCGGTCGATATTGTTTTTAGTGATAGAAACATTCCCGGCATTAAAACAATACCCATTGATATGTCCTATAAAGGCACTTGGAAAAAAATGACTTTATTTGATAGTCGTTTAAACCTTGGTGAATGTTTATTCCTTGATTTAGATATTATATTACAGGGTGATATAAATGACATTATATCATACTATAATCAGCATAAAATAAAATCAAAAGTTATGCTAGCTCACGTTCATTGGTTTGATAATGAACCTATGAGAAAAAATAAATCCACATATATAAGTTGCAATGTTAATTCAGGTGTGTTTGCATTTAATAATAATGATTGTAATCACATATATGAAGAACTTATAAAACATAAATCAAAACTTGAAATGTTATTTGAAGGCACCGATAAATGGTTTTATCATAAACATAAGGATTGGTATAATTTTTTTCCTGATTATATGATACAGCATAAGATACATAATTATAGTAATATGGATAAATCAAAAGCTATTATTATATCCGAAAATGGAAATGCAAATGGGCGAAATAAAATTTAATTATGATTTAGGATTATTTGGTGATACACTTAATCGTGTTATTTTAAGAGAATATCCACACAGAACAAAAGATTTTATTAATAGTTTTTTATCAAATCAGATTAATTGTAAAATTTGGTTAATTGATGAATTAGTAAATATTTTGGAAAGAAAAAAGGATCACTTTATAGTAAAAAGAGTTACCGTTCTTGGTTCTTGGTATGGTAATATTATAGTTCCATTATTAATAGACAATATACCAACTTTACAAGAAATAGATCTTATTGATATGGATGAGGATGCACTTGCAATTAGTAGAAAATTTTTAGGACATTATGATTTTAAAATTAATTATATGCACAAGGATATTAATTTTGAAGAATTTGAGGATCATTATACCAATGTTGTAATTAATACAAGCTGTGAACATATGGTTCCAATGGATTCCATAACATTTCATCATGATGATCAGGTAATTTATGCCTTACAATCCAATGATATGTTTAATATAAGAGAGCATGTTAATTGTGTTAAAAATGAAACTGAGTTGGCGACACAAGCAAATTTATCCACAACATATTATATGAGTCATAAAAAACTGATGGGTGAAAAAGGTATGCCATATAATAGATTTATGGTTATAGGAAAACGTAATGACAATTTATAAAAATAAATATGGTCAAATAAATTTATTTGATGATTGTAAATATTTTAATAAAACAAATGATATTAACGTATCCGTGTCTGGTGGTGCAGATTCAGCATTAATGTTATGGATGATATTTAAAGAGTTTTCAGAAAAAAATATTCAAAAAAACCTTTTGGTATCTACCATGTGGGCATCAAAATCAATTAGGGATGGAATGCCTAGTAATCTACAAGCGGCTAATGATGTAGTAAAATATGTTTCAAGTTGTTTTCCAGATGTAAAATATAAAAGATTCATATATCATTCAGATATTAATTTTATTCCCTACCAAACACAAGAGAAAAAGACTGAATATAAAAAAATAAAATTAAAGGAAGATAAAAAATTCCATAATGAAATGCAAAAACAATTTGATACACTACCATTACACATATGGGGTGAAACATCAAATCCTGAAAAGGGTGATAGAGTTGCATTTAAAATGGATAATAGTAGAGAATATAGAAGGGACCCAGGTAATCCATTTTTAGAACAAAAGTTTATGAATAATAGATCCAGATGGGCTCCATTTATAAAATTTACTAAGAGATTTTTATCAGAAATTTATAAAGAATATCATTTAATGGATCTTTTTGCCTTAACTGAATCCTGTGTAGGTTTAAATACCAAAGGGTTGCCATGTAAGCAATGTTGGTGGTGTAATGAAAAATATTGGGCATTTGGTTATTATGATCATTTAAAAAAGCCATTGGCTATATGTACTGTATTAACAGGAGAAAAATATTCTGTTAATACAGTAAATAAATTATATGAAAATTTATATAATAACACGTCACAGTTATTTGATTTTTATTGTTATACTGACCATGTAGGATTAAATGATCGGATACAAGTAATACCTATTACAAATAAAAATAAAAAATTACAATGGTATAAACTGGATTTCTTTAAAAATAACTTTATAGAAAATGAAGACATTATTATTATGGATATTGATGTCGATATTATTGGAAATCAGGATTGGTTATTTAAGGATTATGGATATGATTTTACGGGGTCACATAGATGGTGGTGGCGCTGGAGAGAAGATAATGAGGATGATAAATTTGCTCTCTCTGGAACAATTTATAAATTTAAAAATGGCGAACACCAATATATTGTTGACACATTTGAAAATAATATAGAATATTGGGAAGAATATTTTATTAAAAACGGAACAACTGTTGGTCCTGTAAATGGTGAACAACATTTTGTTCAAAAAATGCTAATTGATAATAACACAAATAAAGGTTACTTTCCTGAGAAAATGATTGTAAAGTGGCATAATGATTTTTCTATACAATTAAAGCTTGAAAGAGATTATTATAAATGGTCTGGTAATGATTATATAGAAAATGATGGTTGGAACCCAGATATTAGAATGGTCCATTATGCAGGAGGTTAAGGTATTTTGTGTAAACGTTGGTGACAAATATTCTCCAGAATATGTTTATAAATTAAAATCAGCAGTAAATAGACATTTATCTGTTGATCATAAATTTTATGTTTATACCGATAATATACAGGACTATAATTTTTCAATTAAAGCAAAATATGATTTGGAAACGTGGTGGAACAAGTTATTAATTTTTGAAAATACAGGGCCTTGTCTTTATTTTGATCTTGATGTTATTATACAAAATCCTATAGATATGCTTATTAAGGATAGTTTTCATATGGTTAATCCATCATGGAAAAATCCTGAAAAGGCAAAAATTTTAGCCGATAGACCTGATATAGGAACAGCATTTACAAATTCATCAGTTATGGCTTGGGTTGATAATAGAAATATATTAGAGCATTTCTTACAAGATCCTGAAATGTATATGTTTAAATATGGTGGTGATGATAGATATCTTCATCATGAACACGATTATAATTTATTTCCTGATGGTATTATATACTCATATCGTAATAACAATTTTAATATTAAATACGATTATTCAGTTGCATTATTTCATCAAAAGCCTGAAATACACGAATGCCTTGATCATGAAATTGTAAAGGAAAACTGGTTATGAAAGTTTTTTGTGTCCGTATTGGAAATAAATATGGACCTGAATATGAAACCTATATTAATAAAAAATTATCTTGCTATGATATAGTATGGATAAGAGAACCATACGACCCTAGAATAAAATTGCAATGGAATAAAATGTATCCAATGTCATTGGATATTGAAGAGCCTATATGTGTTATTGATATAGATTTACTATTAATAAATTCCTATTTACATTTATTTGATTATGTGATACAAAGAGGCGAATTTCTTTCAATACCTGCTTGGTGGAAGGATAGCCCAGGATATTCAATTAATGGTGGATTTTTTAAATATTATCCTAAGGATTGTAATTACATATATGATAAATTTATGTCTAATCCTGAGTATTGGCAACAATTTTATATTAAAAATGGAACAACAATTGGACCTATAAATGGTGAACAACACTTCGTTGAAGATATGGTAAAGGAAAAATTAAATTTAAAAACTGTTCCTAATTCCTGGGTTGCAAGATGGTCCAGTGGTTATAATATGACAGATATGCAATATAATAAATGGCAATATGACATTAATGAGTCATATAAAAAAATTACAGGAAATGATTATCTCTATTTGGATGAGTTTCACTCAGATATAAAATTGGTTCATTTCACCCACTCCCAAAATAAGCCTAGTGATTGGAAAACTTATAAATAAATGGTAATAACATCATGATCGAGTTACTTAGTATCGGGTTGGGATATGGCAGAATACGAGAAGTTTACATTCGACATTGGGTCGGACATTGCAGTACAATTAGAATTAGTGGACCTTAGTGGTAATCCAAAGAATCTAACTAATTATTCTGCCGCAGCAAAAATGAAACGGAATTATAATTCTGATTCAGCAGATACAACCGACTTTGCAGTCGCCATTCAGCCGACATCGGGTATCGTAACTCTTTCCTTGACAAATCAGCAAACAGACGCGCTTCGTGTTGGTAACTACGTATATGATGTAGAAATCTCATACGTTGATTCTAACGGATCAACCATTGTTGAGAGAATACTTGAAGGAAAGATACGAGCTAACCCATCGGTGACATAATGGCAGAAACTCCTCCAGTACAAACTCATATAAGAAAAATTACAGTTGGTACCCCAGTTAAAAAGGTAACTGGTGCACAGGCTCAAACAATTGGTGATTTAACAGATGTCAGCACTGCAGGCATTGTTAATAATGCAATATTACAATACAAAGAGGATACAGGTCAATTTATAGTTACCGACGAACCTGATGGATTAACCTTTGATGCAGGTGAGTTCTAATGGCAAATACATTTAAAATAAAAACTTCCAGTAGGACAGCCACACTTGAGGGTAAAGAAGGCCTTAACATCCTTAAGATTGGTGAGCTAGGTTATAGCTATGTTGAGGGTGATTCTGCTGGTGGTGACAGACTCTTTATAGGTATTGGTCCAGTAAAGTCAAATGGTTACGCAAGTCAATATGTAACCATTGGTGGTGAATATTACAAAAAGTTATTGGATCATCCCGGTGGTCAATTACATCCATCAAGTGCAATTATTACAGATGCCAATAATAAAATTAATAAGCTTCTGGTTGATAATTTAACAATAGAT
>Ga0213858_10001264_pt1 | contig 12034 bp, 15 predicted proteins | sample PICome_FD_160122 | JGI IMG/M metagenome (GOLD analysis project Ga0213858, IMG submission 160122) | Coastal seawater microbial communities near Pivers Island, North Carolina, United States - PICO245 | ecosystem: Environmental > Aquatic > Marine > Coastal | place: USA: North Carolina | collected... | reverse complement strand
TGTCACTGCTTAACCAGCCTAGAAAATCCCTTAACCTTTTCTGCCTTATAAACACAATCAAACTTATCTTCTAATCCAGTCTTATGAGAAATTACAAATACGTTTGTGTCTTTTAAGACAAATCTAATAATTTTTAAGAACTCTTCAGTTCCAGTTCCATCCAAAGAACTATCAAAAACCTCATCAAATAAAAGAATATTACAATTAACTGAGTTTTTTGATTTAGCAACCTCACGCCAGGCAAAAATAAGTGCAAGATTTATTCTTGCCTTTTCACCTTCACTGAAAGAACTATATGAAAAGTCTTCGTGAATTGGAGATTCTATTGTCTCATTGAATTCACCATCAAGCTTAAAATTAATATAAAAATCCATCATCTGCAAGTAACGATTTACTTGCTGATTGATAAATGGAAGATACTTATCAATAATTTTGGTCTTTACCCCATCATCTTTGAGTAAAGAATAGGCAAAATTATAATGAAGAATCTCTTGCTTTCTTTCTGAAAGTTGTTCGATTGATTTTTGGAGATTTTCTCTGAATTCCTCTAACTTTTGATGTTCAGTATTTCTGTTCTGTAATTGGTTGGTAATTGTTTGAATTTCTTGTTCAAGATCTCTGATTTGTCGTTGACTAAGATTAATTCTAGTATTGTTTTGAGAAATGTCATTCGTTAGTTTACTAATCTCCTTTGATAATGAATTAAACTGACGCTCTCGCTCTTGCTCAAACTTTATTTTTTTATCAAGTTCTTCATAACCATTTTTAAGTTCCTTTGCTTTATTTTGAGCATCACTAATTCTATTTAACCTAAAATCTTCATCGATCGTTTGGGTGCAAGTGGGGCATACCATATTTTCAGTAAAAAACTTATGCTCTTCAGTAATTGTTGATACTTTTTGAGATATTTTACCTTTAAGATTATTGAGTTTTACTAATGTATTTGCCGAACCAATAACTTCTTCTTGCTCTTTTGTATACTTATGAATATCTTCTTCAAGAACAGCATTTTGCATCATATAATTGTCAATTTCTGCACTTAAATTGGCAATCTTTTGTTTATTGGCATTAATATTGGCATTTCCTCTGTTTTCAAGTTCTTCGATAAAATCTTCTTGCATTTTGATTTTATCTTTTAGATTTTCTCTTTTTAGATCTAAGGATTTTATTTGATCCTTTTGAGTTCTTATTTCTTCTTTGATAAGACTATTCATCGAAGAAAAAATACGAATATCAAGTAAGTCTTCAATTACTTCACGACGATTTGCAGTCGTCAACTGCATAAATGGGACAAAAGTACTACTACCAAGAATGATAATTTGTGTGAATGACTTGTAATTTACCTTAAGAATATTATCCTCAAGAATGCGTTGATTTGCCCTATCATCTGCTTCCTTATGGAGAAGATTGCCATTAACTTCAATATCAAATACATTTGGTTTAATTCCCCTACGAACCAAATAATCGCGGTTATTAACAGAAAATTCTACTTCTACTAGACAATCTCTTTCATTTACTGTATTGACTAATTGATTCTTATTGATTTTACGAAATGCCTTATTGAATAATACGAATGTTAGTGCATCAAGAATTGTTGAATTGTGCGAAAGAATATTATTACTATAAAATCTATGGTTAACGGAGTTTACAGTAATATCATACATATTCTCCTTCACATCATATTTTTCGACCAATAAGACTTTTTGAGGTCCTGTTTTTGTCTGTATATAAGATGATTCTGGTATTAAATCTTTTACAAATATTTCATCATAATATTCTGTAAATACAATATGATCATCAGCACACTCTAAATAATCGCCATTCTCTGTTTGTATTTTCCATTTTTGATAAGGCACTGTTTTATGAAGATGAGTTACTTCCTCCCACCCAGTATCTGTTTCAATCTCCCAATCAGTTAGATTGATCGTATCAACAAATTTTCTATTTAGTTTTTCAGAAAGTTTAGACATTCTATTATGACCTTTTCTTTATTGTTTTCGTAATCGTGTTCAGAAACTCTATGAACCAAATATCCATATTTTTCATAAATCATATCCCTTTCATAATCTCTATTTTTATTTCCTCTACCAACAATACCGTGCCAATAAGTTCCATCAAATTCAATTATTTTTTTAGAATTAATATCAATAAAATCTGGCAATAAAACTTTATCTAATTTTAATCTCATTTCATTATTTTTTCCTGATTTATCTATTTTTTTATTTTGATCAAGTTCAGCAAAAAATATACCTTCCAATGAATTTAAATGAGAAGAAATTTCCCAAAATAATAATTGAGAAATTTTAGAAAAATTTGATTTTTTGTAAGATTTATGCCATTTTTCTTGCCGATCCAACCATCTTTTTTTACCACCATCTTTTCCATATTTTTCAATACATTTTTCTAATGTAAATGTTGCCTGATACTCAGAAACTTTTTCTTTTGCTTCAATTTCACTAAATCCATTAAACATCCAATATTCAATACATCTTTTTGAGATTGCTTTCTTTATGTCTTGATTTATATTTCCTGCTTTTTTAGCACCTTTAATATTATTTTTATTTTTTGCCTCTATAGCAAGTTTTTCCGATTCTTTTACAGAATATCCTTTCTTTAACCAATATTCTTTTCTTATTGGTCTTCTACTATTTCTTTCAAAATCTGCCTCATCTTCAGTATAATGTTTTCCAGTATTTGGATTTATTTTAGAAGTCCAAAATTGTCTAGAATATGGACTTAATTTTCCTGTTTTAACATTTTCTTTAGATTTAAAATACGCTTCCGCCTCAGACCATCCACGAGAAATCCAATACTGTTTAGTATGTCTTCCCATTTCTGGAATTTCTAATAATTTTACCACATAAGATTTACACTTCATAACATTGTTTGCTTCAGGAATAACTTTCAAGTCTTCTAAAAGTTTTTCTCTTAAATTAGGATAAATGTTTCTTATTTTATTATCCAAACAGTCTTTTATTTTTTCTTCAATTGTTCTGTTTCTTTTGAAGGTCATATAAATCACCTACAGTGGTTTCAATTATTTCTCCCGTTTTTTTGTTTCGGAGTTTTATTTTAGTATTTATACAAAAACACTTTCCAGAACCATTTGCCCCAATAATAAGATTAGTATTATGCTGCTGAAAGTCTATTTCTGTAAATTGGTTCCCTGAACTTAAAAAATTTTTATATTTAATCTTCTTGAAATTTATCATTTTTAGGAGGAATTACAATATCATTAGGAGTAATTATCGCATACTTGTATTGATAATACTTACAAGTCTTTATAGCAAGTTCATCATCAACTTCAACTATATCCATCTCAGCATCTTCATCATCTTTTAACATTAATGCATATCTTGTTGCATCATCTTCTTCTTCAAATAAAAACAAAACTTTGTTTCCATATTCATCCTGAACAGCATATGCCCCATCTTCTTTTTGATCTTTGAGTGTTAGAAGAAACATTTATTCTACTTCGCAAGCTCTTTTATATAGATCCTGAAAAATATTTTTAATAATGTTTTTGTCTAACTCAAATTCAGAATCATCAATATAACGATTTAAGATAGAAAGAGTATTTTCTTCTTCATCAATTTGAAAATCTTCTGATTCTTGTATCTGAAAGTTTTCTACGATTTTTAGATCTTGAACACCAACAGAATAAAGTTTATCCAAAAACTTCTCAAAATCTTTTGGTTTTGATTTTTTACGAACAATAACCTTTACAATTTTATTCTTATATTCGGTCGCATTAAAAAGTTTATAATTCGTATCCTCATAGTAGATATTATAAAACATTCTATAAGGATTATCTACTGGAGTGAGTTCCAATGATTCTGTATCAAAAATATGAAATCCTCTTGTATCATTTACATCATTCCAAAACATTTCATATGGATTTCCTAAGTAATAGATTCTTCCATTATTCGATCTAGTGTGATAGTGTCCCGAGAAGACAAGTTGGAACTTCTCAAATAATTTGCTGTCCATACCATCTTCCATGATGTGTCCTCGATGAGCTGTAAATCCATTGAGTTCAAGGTGCCCCATCGAACACTTGCAATTTGTTTTTTTAACAAGGTTAAAAGTTTTTTCTTCATTTTCAGTATTAATCCAAGGAACAAATAAAATATCAAGTCCACCAATATTAACTTCTGTTGCTTCACTGTATGTTTTAATGTTTTTATAATCCTTAAGTAAAAGTTCTAAAGAATTAATAGAATTAGAATTTTTTAAGAAAACATCGTGATTGCCAACAATCATATAAACATTGTATTTTTTTAATGGTTCTAATACAACCCTTCTTGTCCAATCCAATCCCCAGTAATCTATCCCCTTCCTATTATCAAATGCATCTCCAAGATGAATTACAGTATCAATATTATTTTCTTCTAATGTTGGGAAAAATATAGTTTTATAAAATAACTCAAAATAATCGTGCAAATGCCTAGAAGATTTTTTACACGACCAGTGAGTATCTGTAATTAAACCTACTTTCATTTATTGTTCCGATATTGGATTGCATCTTTGATTCCATTATACTCTGAACTATGTCCAGAAAGCAAGCTATCATCAACAACCATAACCTCATCAAAACCAGTCTTTTCAATAATCTTATTCTTAATATCCAATTGCTTCTTTTCCTTCTGAATACGTCTCAAAAAAGCATAATGAATAATCTGAGTAAAATATGCAAATGGATTTTTAGACTTCTCTGGATCAAAATTATGAATATACTGAACACAATTTTCAATGCCGTCTGAAATCATATCCTCTCTAAACATATAATTTACAAAGTTAGGTTTATATGAAAGATGTGTTGCAATTTTAAGAAAACAGTCGCCAAGATAATTAGGAATCGGTGGTTTACCTTCCCACTTCTTTGCTCTCTCCTGTTTTGGTTGCTCACAAAGGTCTTTATTGAAAGTCTTTTTGTATGATTCTTCTATTCTAGTTCTATAAGAAATCATTGCTTCCAATAATTCTTTATTATTTACATAATGTTCTGTTTTCTTTTTTGACATAACATCTTCGTTTTAATTTAATCAGTATCAATTGTTCTTATTTTAACATATGTTGAGAGGCTTGACAAGGTGTTGAAATATGAGTAGAATACCTTTGTTGGGTTTGAAGGGTGGGGCTTAGATTTATATAGAGTTATTAAAGATATTTTCAAGATTCTTACGGGCTTCTTCTACAGAAGTTAAGTATCCCATACTTTTAGAAGGTTTAGTCTTACCAGAAGACTCTTTACTTGAAGAATTATAAGGATCAAATAAATTATCATTGATAAAATCATTATAGATTCCAATAATCTTTTTATCCTTAGTCTCTGTCATAGTAATAACCTTATCAGGTCTTATAATAAAGAAATCATCAGTAGCAATTTCCATCCAAGATTTAATCTTTATACTAATTCCTTCAGTAGAATGAATTAATTTTATTGTTACTGGATTTTGTAGTATAATTAATGGATCTCCATCATTCTCATCAATAGAAACTAATGATAAGATTTCTTCACTAGAAGTAAGTTTTAATACTGCGTAGAACTCTTCTCCCATTAGGTCTTAAAAGGTATGTTTACAATTTCATAGTTAAAATTTTCTTCATTATAAATTTTTATCCTTTCTATTAAATGATTAAGTGTATAATTCTTTCTAGACTTATAACTTATATCATCAGCAATATCATATAAAGTTGCTTTTGTTTTATTATTACCTTTTCTTAATACACGTCCAATTGACTGAAGGTTTCTGATTCTGGATTTTGAAGGTGAGGCGAAAATAACATTATGAAGATTCTTGATATTAATCCCTGTACTGAATGTTCCATAAGATGCCACAATAATTGCATTATTTTCTTTTTCTGTAATCTCTCTAATCTTTTCACGATCTTCAGTAGCAACTCCACCATGAACAAAAAAGACCTGACGATTATCAGACTTTTCATTATTTATCATTTCATATAATGGTTGTCCGTGACCTTCTACTCTTGCAAAAAGAATAAGTGTATTTCCTTTTAAGTCTAAAGAAAGATTTTTAATAAACTTATTTCTTTTTTCATGATTTATGATATATTGAACTTCATCCTCAAAAGTCTCAAACTTATTTGGTGAGTGTTTCAATAAAAGAACATTAATATCAAGAGTTGCTACATGACCCTTTTTCATTAATTCATCAGTCTTAATAATCTTATAAGAAGGTCCAAATAATCCCTCTAGAACCCATTTATGAGTCTGAGAACCATCTAATGTTCCTGTAAATCCAAAGCGATATTTACAATCAGAAAGCTTTGTCATTATAGATACTAATGACTTAGACTTGAATTGATGTGCTTCATCCCCAATCACAACATTAAATCTTGAGAAGTATTGTCTGGGGAGTTTGTAAATAGATTGCCAAGTTGATACAATTACTTGAGATTCTGTTTCTCTCTCTTTTCCACCATAAATCTTGTGGCAATATGAACCCACATCAAAACCATAATCTTCAAAGTCTTTATACATCTGCTCTACAAGCGATGTCGTTGGAACAATTACAAGAATATTTTTGTCTTTCTCAACATAATATCTCACAATTGAATATATCATCAATGACTTTCCAGAAGCAGTTGGAGATATCAATAATTTTCTATTATGTCTTAGTGCGTCGTATACTCCCTCAACTTGATAGTCTCGGGGAGAATACTTGCAGATAGAATTCATATAATCTTTTACACCTTCCTTTGAGACCATTCCATTGACTTCAAAGGGAAGACCATAGAACTTGTTTTCTACAAATTCATAAGTGTAGTCGTGATCCTTACAAAACTGAACTACACGATCCAAAAGTCCAATATAAATTTCTTGAGTATTTACATTGAACAAATAAATTTTTCCATCCCACCATTTGTTTTTATATGATGGTGAAAACTTTGCATTTGGTACTTCAAACTGAAATGCATCTCTCAATTCATAATAAATATGAGGTTCTGCCTGAATGCGAAGATAAACCTCATTTTTCTTAGAAATAATCAAATGTGACATATACCCATAATGCATCTATGGGTATTTATTCTCTTAATTATATCCTGAAGTAAACTGCATAAACTCTATAGAGTTTTTTATTTGGTAAGACCGATTAGAAATCATTTTAATAATGTCTTCAAGAAACTTGAGCATCACATTATAATATCTAACTTTCAAGTCTATTTCATTTAACTTCTTATCGGCGTCTAGATGCCTCTGTAAGGCGTCTTTATCTCTTACCTTATATGGAAAGGGTTCTTCGACATAGACCTCTGCTGGCGCCTTTCCTGAGTAGTAATTATATCGTTCCAATCTAACCTTATTATATGTTTCCCTTGCTCTTTCTCTTAATAAAGAAATAGTATTATATAAGGTATAATACTTTGAATGAAGTTGAGGTATTTTTAATGATTCATCGTGTAAATTATCAGGATCAATGACAGAATCTTTTTGCCACATTTCCTGAATAGTTTCCAAATTCATAGGGGATTCCCGTCTGTTCCTAATATAGTGTATAAAGTATACTTGAAAATTACTTCTGCTGTAAAGTAGTTTACGTCAGTATCAGATGCCTCAAAATTTAGAGATGATAATGATACTGGAAATAAATCCTTAAATTTTACAATGGCAACATCTCTATAATTACTATTCAATATATGTAAACTTCCATCACTAAATTGCTCTAATAAATCTCTAGTTCCACTTTCATTGGTTGTTAAATTTCTAAAACTTTCAGTAGAATCTGGATATCCAAGACCAACTAACCAATTATGAATTGCCATATAATTAACAAGATTTTCATCAACTAAAAATCTTAATTGAAAATCTCCATATTCTATTTTGTCTCCTGGAACATCAACATCTTTTAAGTATGATGGTTGAATAGCAGTTCCAAGTGTAATATCGGGTATTCTTGCAGAATTGCAAAAAAATGCAACTTTTGGTTCTTTTGCTAAAGTGAACTTAAAACCAACTGGTGATAAAAAATTTCTATTGTTTATCTGCTTATCAAATGCCGTTGCCATTTTTTATTTTTATTTATTGCATAAAAAAAGGAGTCCGAAGACTCCTTTTGGAAATTGTGTGATTTATAGATCACATTAAGTTGAGAACACGAACTCTCTGGTAGTAGCGGTTTACACCTGCCTTCAGGCGACCAGTATTGGTTTCATTGGTTCCTTCAGCGAAAGGATTGGCAACAATACCATATCTGGTCTTAAATCCGATTTTTGGTTGGAAGGTGTTCTCACCAACGGCACGAACCATTTGGAGAGGAACATAAGGGCAGTAGAAAAGACCAGCATCATAAGGCGAAGAACCCTTATAACCGACAACATAATACTGCGAACCATCCGAAGTGGAATTAGCAGAATATGGGTCAATGTATACGCGATACTTACCTGCAAGAATACCAGCAAAAGTATTACCAGTGTCATCAACATTCAGGTTTGCATTGAGTGCGGGAGTGTAGTCAAGAACACCTGCCATCGTGAGAGCAGAAGCAACATCAGCAGAGCACATGATCATATTACCCTTTCCTCTACGAGTTCTCTGAGCAATACGGTTTGCATCTCTTTCAATTTGGAAAATAAGACCCTTGAATTTCTCAACGCTCCAGCGACCGTTAGAATCAACGTCAAGGTCGAATACACCAGGAGTAGCAACATTGGTCTGTGCGCCCGACTCAGCGACCTTATAGATCGTTCTGATGACTTCACGGTTGATCTCTGCAAGAATCTCAGTAGAGAGAATATTTGCGAGTTCAGCTTCTGCATTAAGACCGTGAATTGCCTTCAGATCCTGAGCGAGTTCAAGACTGTATTCTGCTTTCAGAGCACGACTCTTTGCAGTAACAGTGACTTTCTCGATCGAGAAAGCCATTTCATTGAAGTCATTATTGGTTTCACCAAGACCTTCAGCGATCTCGGTGTCCATACCGCGACCAACGCTATAAGTGCTGGCATTAGCATTAGGATCGAGAACACCTGGATTGGAACCCTGTTGTGCGGTAGTACCGAAACCAACAGAAGCGCCATCAGAACCAGCAACATAACCACTGGAAACTGCATCATTACCTTCTCTCTGTGCAGAGAATGCAGTATCTGCTTCGTTAAAGAATGCTTCGGTTCCGTTGTTTGCACTGTAACGGGAGCGCATCGCAAAAATGAGTCCAGTAGGACCATTCATTGGTTGAACACCTGCAAGGTCATATGCGACCAGGTTAGGCATTGCACGTCTGATCAAGGAAATCAGAACAGGGTCAAAACCTTGAAGTGCTCCCGATGCACTACCACTCATACCTGCGGTAGAAGTGGATGAGGTGGTGAAGTTAGTTGGTGCCTCAGAGAGGAATGCACGCTCTTCGCGCATTTCGTTCTCTTGGTTTTCTAACAGGATTGCGGTGCAAGCTCTGCGATGCGAATCTTTGATTGGATCAAGACCGCTATAGTCGAGAACTGGTGCCCACTTCTCCTGCAGAACATCTGTATTGTACATCTGCATTTGTTTTTACCTTAGAATTGTTTTTTGTTTGACTATAATATTTAAATCAGTTTTTAGAAGCTCTTGATAATGTATCAAGATAAGATTGCATCATTGGGGAAACCGATTCATTGATCTGTTCCTCATATGATACTTCTTCAGACAAGTTTTCTGTCTCACTTCTTTGAGCACTGACATTAGTTGGGAAATATGATTCCCTAAGAGAAGTCAGTTTCTCACGATAGTTCTGCTCACTATCAAACTCAACATTTTCGGCAAGAGAAGCGAGTTTTTCTTTTTGTGAAAGTGCAAGACCCTCACAAACATCGGAGAAGATTACATCAGCAACCGACTCAGCTAATCTTTGATTAAGAGCAATATTTCTTTCGATTTGCTCGTTGAGTTTATCTTCCATTTCATCAAGTTTTTCTACCATAGTATGGAGTACATCATACTTTTCTTCAGGGATTGTTACATAATGTTCTTCAAAAAGATTCTTCATTCCCATAAGGAATGATTCGGTCATTTCTGTCTTAAGTCCCTGTTCAACAGCGAGTTGATTTTGATTCATCCACTCATCTGCAACATACTCAAGATAAGAATCAACTCTGCTGGTTAATTCTTCCTTGATTGTAACAACCTCTTCTTCAAGAGATTTTTCATACTGTTGGACGAGTTCCTCTTGAATCTCAGAAACTTTTGCGTTAATAGCAGTCTCAAAAATAGTACGTGCCTTTTCTTGAAACTCTTCAGAAAGTTCTTCACCTTGAAGAAGAGCATTCACATCTTCCTCAATGTCATATTCAACCACAGTAGTTTCTTCGTCTTCAGTATCTTCTTCAGTAAGTTCTTCTTCAGAAGAGTCAAGAACTTCATCATCTTCTTGTTCAGAAACTACCTCACCTTCAAGTTCTTCCTCTTCCTTTACAGGATTTGGCATAGAAGGCATTGGTTCAGCAGGTTTTGCCCCCTTATTCACAATATCCTTAACGGATGCGATTTTGGGTTCATTAACCTTCGCTGAATCATCATCAGATCTATAGTTTTCTGGAGTAGGACCGCCGAGATCTTCCCATTCGCCAGTTTGTCCTGGTGTAGAAACACCTGAAGCATTGCTTCCGGACTGTGGCATTGGTTCAGCTGCAGCAGCACCTTTAGTTACTACGTTTTCCATTTCTTGTAAATTGCTACCAACGGACATTTGATTTAATATTTTTTGTATTAATCTATATTTATTTATAATTTAACAAATTAGAGTGAGTTAATAAACTCATTAAAGAGTTCAAGTTTTCTTTCTTGATACTCTTTAGTTTCAACTAAACGATTTACTTTCTTTTGAGTTTTCTCAATCAACCAATGATTTCTAGAAGCATCATAAATCCATTCAACACCCTCCATAATCCCCTGAACGAATGCATCAGGAGCAGAAGGATCTGCAACAATATCAGCAGCAGTTGCCAACATAAAATCTTCACCAACAATCTTATGACCCTCATTAGTCATTTTAAGTGATCCTACACCGCGAGAAGAAACGCCAAGGCAAACTCCTTCACCAATAAGTGACTTTGCAATTTTTCCCATAGGTGTATCAAGAAGTTGTGCCTTTCCAACAAAATTGGATCCCTCACAATTTAGTGATACGATTTTATGAGATACTCGATCAAGATTTACAGTTGGACCATCGGGATGTCCAAGCTCTCCAAGAGCACGTCCTTTTTTAATAAAGTTTTCAGTATATCGCTTAACTTCTCTTGAAAGAGTCTGCATAGGATACATTCTTCCATTACGATTGCAAATATCACCTTGAAGAAAAATACCCTCAATATACATCTTTTTAGATGCACCTTTACCTTCAGTAATAAACTTTACTTTTGATACTTGTTCCGTAATGAGTTTCATTTAATTATCCTGTAAATCCTACTTTGTTTGCTTTAACAGATGTTGAAGATGCCCAAATAACATAACTTGCTGGTTTCTCAAGAAACTCAACGTGAGATTGGGGCATAGTAAAAGAAACCGTATCTGCAGCACCAACAGTACTTGCCATACTTACAGTGGCAACTCCAGTTTCTCCATTAAATAATCTAACAACAGTTGCATTAAAAATATTATTTCCTGGAGAAGTTCCTAATGCAACTTCATCGCCAATTAATAATGTTCTTGCCATTATTCTTCATCCTCTACTGAATTTTCATTACCAAACAATGAGGATGCAACATCTGTTCTATAATCATCAATTCTTTCAGATGCTTTGGCATACAAAACATCTTTAATTTTGTCAGTAATATCTGATGCTGGCGATTCTGAACCAATCAAGTTTACAATTTCTTCCATAAAACTTATAATATCTATATTCTTATTTATACTTAAGTATCTTTCAGACCTTTTTCCTGAGTAATTTGAGCATCAGATTCTAAATCCGGTTCTTTAGGAACATCCCCCATCATATTTGTTTCTCCACCTGCAGGTAATGGTTCTCCGGTAATTGGATCAACAGCATTAGGATCTGGAATAGTTCCATCTTTTATTTCCTTTTCAATTTGTTGA
>Ga0213858_10001262_pt1 | contig 12037 bp, 8 predicted proteins | sample PICome_FD_160122 | JGI IMG/M metagenome (GOLD analysis project Ga0213858, IMG submission 160122) | Coastal seawater microbial communities near Pivers Island, North Carolina, United States - PICO245 | ecosystem: Environmental > Aquatic > Marine > Coastal | place: USA: North Carolina | collected... | reverse complement strand
AATTTTGGTGTACATTTTCAAAATGACAATGGTTGTGCTGTTGCGAATTCCTTAGTTGCAGTTGAATTAGGGGTTAAGCATGTACAGGGAACAATTAATGGATATGGTGAAAGAACCGGCAATGCGGATTTGTGTACATTGATACCAAACTTATCACTAAAGAAAGATTATGAAACAATATCTAAGGATTCATTAAAACAATTAACGCCTATTGCTAAGCATATTGCTGAACTCGTAAATGTCTCTATAGATTCTAGGCATCCATATGTTGGATCATCAGCATTTACTCACAAAGCTGGCCTTCATGCATCTGGAATGGCTAAAGACAGTTCTCTATACGAACATGTTGACTCCTCTCTTGTTGGCAATTTTACAAGAACTACAGTTTCTGAATTAGCTGGAAGAGCAAGTGTCTTAACTAAAGCAGAAGAATTTGGAATTAACTTTGATAATGAAAATGCAAAAAAATTAATTGAAAATGTTCAAAACTTAGAACATGTAGGTTATCAATTTGAAGCAGCTGACGCTTCTCTATTTATACTTATGAACAAAATTATTGGAGTAGAGCCAACTTTTTTTGAGTTTGAAAGTTTCAGAGTATTTTCAGAGCGTCGCAATTCTGAAAATGTAATATCTGAAGCAGTATGCAAAATTATTGTAAATGAAAACAGGTATGTTAAAACAGGAGAGGGAGTAGGTCCTGTTGATGCATTGGCAAAAGCATTGACATATTCACTTGAAAAAGACTATCCAAAAGTAAATGAGATTAAGTTAATAGATTATAAAGTTCGAATAATTGATTCTTCAGATGGTACTGAAGCTAGAACAAGAGTTCTAATAGAGTTTTCAGACACAAATAGAAAATGGAGTACAGTTGGAGTTCATGAAAATATTATAAATGCTTCATGGAATGCATTGTGTGATGGATTTAACTACTTTTTTATGACCTCATAGATAGATTTTCGCTCTTCTAAGCATTTATAATTAAATTGGAGGGAACATGAGTGAAAAAATAGAAAATCTTCTAAATGAAGATAGAAAATTTAAACCATCTAACAAACTTTCTAGCAATGCCAATGCGACAAGCGATTGGTTCGACCAAGCGAATCAAGACAGATTAAAATTCTGGAAAAAACAAGCACTCCAAAGAATCTCTTGGTTTAAAGAGCCTACAGAAGTTTTGGATGATTCAAATCCACCATTTTATAAATGGTTTAAGGATGGCGAATTAAATTTATCATATAATTGCTTAGATAGACACCTTGAAAGTGATGGCGATAGAGTTGCCTACTATTGGGAAGGTGAACCTGGCGATACACAAATAATTACCTATCGAGATCTTTATGAAAGAGTTTGTAAGCTATCTAATGCTTTAAAAAAACTTGGTGTGAGTAAGGGCGATAGAGTTGCAATTTACCTTGGTATGACTCCTGAAATAGTTGTTTCCATGCTTGCATGTGCAAGGATAGGTGCAGTTCATTCAGTAGTTTTTGGTGGGTTTTCCTCAGAAGCACTTGCAGACAGAATAAATGATGCAGAAGCAAAAATTGTAATTACAGCAGATGGTGCATGGAGAAGGGGAGAAATAGTACCACTAAAAGATAATGTCGATGGTTCGCTTGAGCTAACAAACTACATTGAAAATGTAATTGTTGTTAAAAGAACCAATCAAGAAGTAAATATGGTTGATGGTCGTGATCATTGGTACGAAGACTTAGTTGTGGATGAGCCTGCTGAGTGCGAACCTGAAGTAATGAATGCAGAAGACATGTTATATATTCTCTACACTTCTGGTACAACAGCTAAACCGAAAGGAATTGTTCATACTCAAGCCGGTTATTTAACCGGAGTTACCACAACTCACTATGAAGTGTTTGATATAAAAGAAGATGACATATATTGGTGTGCCGCAGATTGTGGTTGGGTTACTGGACATAGCTATATTGTCTATGGTCCTTTAGCTAATAAAACTACAAGTGTTATGTACGAAGGTGCCCCTAATGCACCTGATGAAAAAAGACTTTGGAGCATTATTGAAAAATATAAAGTAAATATTTTTTATACAGCTCCTACTGCAATAAGAGCATTTATGAAATGGGGTGTAGAGCATCCTCAATCACATGATCTAACTTCTCTAAGACTGTTAGGTAGTGTTGGTGAGCCTATAAACCCTGAAGCTTGGATGTGGTATCACAAATATATTGGAAATGAAAATTGTGCGATAGTAGACACTTGGTGGCAAACAGAGACAGGATCAATTATGATATCACCTTTACCTGGAGTTACAGAAACAAAGCCGGGTTCAGCATGTGGACCGCTTCCAGGCATTGATTCAATAATTATTGATAATGATGGTAATGAAGTGGGAAATGGAGAAGGAGGTTTTTTAGCAATTAAAACTCCTTGGCCATCAATGTTAAGGACAGTTTATGGTGATGATGAAAGGTTTCTAGATACTTACTGGTCACAACATCAAGGTTTATATTTTGCAGGAGATGGCGCAAAATATGATGATGATGGTTATGTCTGGCTATTAGGTCGGGTTGATGATGTAATGAATATTTCTGGACATAGGATCTCTACTGCAGAGGTAGAAAGTGCACTAGTTTCACATAATTCAGTTGCTGAAGCAGCAGTAATAGGAAGAAGAGATGACATTACAGGAGAAGCCATTGCTGCGTTTGTTACATTAATAGGAGATGTAGAAGGAAATAATGAAATCATTTCAGAACTAAGGCAACATGTTAGCGATAAAATTGGTCCTATTGCCAAGCCAAAAAGTATTGTAATTACAGCTGATTTGCCAAAAACTAGAAGTGGAAAGATTATGAGACGATTACTAAAAGATATCTCAGAAGAAAGAAAGCTTGGTGATGTTACAACGCTAGCAAACGCAGATATAGTTTCAGAATTACAAACTCGTGCATCAGATTCAGACGATGAATGAAAGAACTTTTTCTTGGGGCTTAAAAGATGATGCAGTTCAACATTTAGTTGGTTTAAACAGAAGTGAAAGGATAGATTTTTTTCTGAATTTACCAATTGAAAATTTACCTATTGGGTCAATGATGGGATTTTCAAAAATAGAAATTGACGAAAAAGGCCAGGTATCATTTTCTGTTACTCCCAGTGGGTATCACTATAATCCTTTAGGTACAGTTCACGGTGGTCTAGCAGCAACTATCTTAGATTCTTGCAACAGTATAAGTGCAAATTGTCAGCTAGATAGTGGGTTCTTAACAATGACAGCAGATATTAGAGTAAATTACCTTCGACCCATGACTGAATCAACTGGAGAAGTTACAGCAAAGGGAAAAATAGTAAAAGCGGGTAGAAAAGCTATCTTTGTTTATGGAGAGATTAAAGATCGTGATGGCAAGATTTATGCAACTGCTTCCTCAACTGAGCTTGTAATTTCAGCTACAAATAACTAGTCATAGTGCGGATGAGAGGAGTCGAACCTCCACGAGCAAAGCTCACTGGATCCTAAATCCAGCGCGTCTACCAGTTCCGCCACATCCGCTAAAATGTCGCGTGGGTCGCCGGGGACTTGAACCCCGAACCTGCGGATTAAGAGTCCGTTGCTCTGCCAAATTGAGCTAGCGACCCTTTTTAAAGATTAACTTAGATTATGATAATTAGGTAAAAATTTTTTATACTAATTCTTTTATAAAACAGTTAGTATGAATTAATACTAAATTTCGGGCTGTGGCTCAGCTTGGCTAGAGCGCCTGGTTTGGGACCAGGAGGTCGTGAGTTCGAATCTCACCAGCCCGACAACCTGCGGGTGTAGCTTAATGGCAAAGCTCCAGCCTTCCAAGCTGGCTATGAGGGTTCGATTCCCTTCACCCGCTCTGAGAGCTCTCGTAGCTCAAATGGATAGAGCAACAGACTTCTAATCTGTAGGTTGTAGGTTCGAGTCCTACCGAGAGCGCTGTGGTGATCGTAGCTCAGTTGGTTAGAGCGCCTGGTTGTGGTCCAGGAGGTCGCGGGTTCGAATCCCGTCGGTCACCCAAGTTTTTAGGAGAAAAATGAAATATAAAGTTAAAAAAGAATCTGAGTTTGAAAAAAATATAGAAATTTCAATTAATTTTGATGATCTAGAGGATAAAAAGTCTGATGCAATTTCAAAAATTAGTAAGTCATTAAAAGTCAAAGGTTTTAGGCCAGGAAAAATACCTTCAAATATAGTTATCAGAGAAGTTGGAGAGGATTATATTCTAGAGGAATCTGTAGATCTATATTTACCCGAAAAAATATTTGAAATTTTGAAATCTGAAGAAATAAATCCTGCAACTAGACCAGTAATAAAAGAGCTGAAAAAAGAAAAAAACAGTTTCAAAGTAGATGTACTTGTAACATTATGGCCTACACTATCAAAACTTCCAAAGTTAGACCAAACAGTTGAGGTAGAAAGTATTGCACCCACTGATGAGGAAATTAATGAACAAGTTGACAGAGTCAAAATGCAATTTGCAGATGTTTCAAAAGTTGAGAGACCAGCAAAAGCAGGAGATTTTGTATTAATGAATGTTAGTGGTCAGGAAAACAACAAAGAATTAGAGAATTTCAATTATCAAGATTTTTTATATGAAATGGGTAGCAATAGTCTCACGCCTGTTTTAGATTCCAAATTAGAAGGTGTATCCTCTGGTGCAATTGTTAAGTTCAATGACAATATTCCTTCACTGGGTAAGGAAAATATTGAAATTTCTGTGTTAGTAAAAGAAGTAAAAGAAAAAGTTGAACCTGACTTGACGGATGAGTGGATATCTTCAGTAACAGAATTTGATAGTATTGAGCAAATGAAAAGTGAACTTACTAAAAATATTGAAAATGTTAAAAAACGACAAGTTGCTAATCAATATCAAAGCTTGCTTACATCGAAGTTAATTGAAGAATCAAAATTAGAACTACCTGAACAACTTGTAATTGCAGAAATGGACAGCATTTTGCAAAATTTTATGAATGAATTAAAGCAAAATAATATAAAAATTGAAGACTATTTACAAATTACGGGTTTAACTGAAGAGGCTTTACAAGAAGATTTAAAAAACCAAGCAACAAGGAATCTTTCCATGGTTGTAATCCTTGATAAAGTTATTGAAGATGAGAAACTTGAGCTAGGCGAAACTGAAATCAAATACATTGATGAACATATGTCAACGCATAATGACAACGAGGTAGACAATGCAAGTCATAGATTAAATTTAGAGTCAGAATCCTTAAGAAACAAGGCAATGTTACATGTATTACAACAAGGCGTTTCCATTGATAAGAATGGTGAAAAAGTATACCTACAGGATGTATACAATCAAGATATAGAAACAGGAGAGGAAGAATAACATGAAAGAATTACCATCAAACTATGTTATCCCTACAGTTATAGAAAATACTAATAGGGGAGAAAGAGCTTTTGATATATACTCAAGACTTTTAAAGGATAGAATTATATTTTTAGGAACACCAATAGACGATGGTGTAGCAAATTCGATTATGGCTCAATTACTTCATTTAGAGTCCGAAGATCCTGATAAAGATATTTTTATGTACATTAATTCTCCAGGAGGATCTATAACTTCTCTATTTACAATTTATGACACCATGAAATACATAAAGCCTGATATTTCTACTGTTTGTATGGGATTAGCAGCTTCTGCAGCTTCAGTAATACTAGCTGGAGGTACAAAAGGTAAAAGATATAGCCTTCCAAATGCAAGAATTATGCTCCACCAACCATCTGGTGGTATGGAGGGAACAGTTGCAGATATGGAAAGAAATTTTGACTTAATAGTGTCTATGAGAACACAATTGAATGGTTTGTTAGCTGATTTTACTGGTCAAGATGTTGAAAAAGTCGCTGAAGATACAGATAGAGATTTTTGGATGACCGCGCAAGAAGCCAAAGAATACGGTATAGTAGATGAGGTGCTAATTCAGAGGGAGTTAGCCGAAAAATAACTTAATACAACAGGGTAGTTAAAAATGGCTAATAAAGATACTAATCAAGCGCTTAAGTGTAGCTTTTGCGGAAAATCTCAAAAACAAGTAATCAAACTCATTGCTGGACCAGGTGTTTATATATGTGATGAATGTATTGAACTTTGTGTTGAAATAATAGAAGAAGAAAAAGTCGAGAAATTAGAAACTACAAATGAAGAGTTTCTACCTTTGCCAAAAGAAATTAATCAGTCGTTAAATGAATTTATTATTGGACAAGACGAAGCCAAAAAGACATTATCTGTTGCTGTATATAACCATTACAAGAGAATTTATAAAGGTGAGCAAGTAGACAGTGATCTTGAAATTCAAAAATCAAACGTTTTACTTTTAGGACCTACTGGAAGCGGTAAAACACTCTTAGCACAAACTTTAGCGAAAACTCTCAACGTACCGTTTGCCATCGCTGATGCAACCACTCTTACTGAAGCAGGTTATGTTGGTGAAGATGTTGAAAATATTTTGCTCACTTTGATTCAAGCTGCTGATTATGACATCAAAAAAGCTGAAAGAGGGATAATTTATATTGATGAAATTGACAAAATTACACGAAAATCAGATAACCCTTCTATCACAAGAGATGTCTCTGGTGAAGGCGTCCAACAAGCTCTATTGAAAATCCTAGAGGGTACAAGTGCACAGGTTCCTCCACAAGGAGGCAGAAAGCACCCACAACAAGAGTATTTACAAATTGACACAACAAATATTTTGTTTATCGTTGGAGGTGCTTTTGATGGTCTAGATCAAATTATCAGCAAGCGTTTAGGTGAAAATACTATTGGTTTCAACACAAATCTATCTGAAGTTAAAGAGTTTAATAAAGAAGAATTATATGGTTTTGTTGAACCAGAAGACTTAATAAAATTTGGCTTAATTCCGGAATTTATTGGTAGGTTACCAATTACAACATCAGTTAATGAACTATCAAAAGATGCTTTGGTTGAAATCTTAACAAAACCAAAGAATGCAATAACTAAACAATTTCAAAAAATGTTTACATTAGATGACATCGAATTAGTTTTTACAGATGATTCTCTAGAAGCCATGGCAGATCTTGCATTAAAGAGAAAAACTGGTGCTAGAGGTTTGAGATCGATACTTGAAAAAATACTCTTAGATCAAATGTACGAGTCTCCATCTAGAAAAGACATAACCAAAATAATCATTGATAAAGAAAATGTTACTGATGATATTGCACCAAAAATGGTACTGAAAGAGTCAAAAGACGACAAAACTGCATAAAATATAATATATGCAAAACCAAAACTACGATCCTCAAGCTATTGAAGAAAAATGGCAATCTCATTGGGATGTAAGTAATAAGTTCCTACCAAAAGAGTCTGAGAAAAAATTTTCTATTGTAATACCTCCGCCAAATGTTACAGGTTCTCTACATATGGGACATGCTTTAGAGCACTCTATGATAGATGTAATAACCAGGATGAAAAGACTTCAAGGTTATGAAACACTTTGGCTACCAGGCACTGATCATGCTGGAATAATTACGCAATTGCTTGTCGAAAAAGAACTAGAGGAAAACGGTATATCTAAACATGATTTAGGTAGAGAAAACTTTTTGTCAAAAGTATGGGAGTGGAAAGAAAAATCTGGTGACAACATAACAAACCAAATGAAAAGTTTAGGTATGAGTTGTGATTGGTCACGTGAAAGATTTACTATGGACGAAGGTCTCTCAGAAGCCGTTAGGGAAATTTTTATATCTCTATATGAACAAGATTATATTTACAAAGGGACACGTATGGTTAACTGGGATACTCAGCTTAAATCTGCAGTTTCAGATTTGGAAGTTTCCTCAAGTGCTGAAAGTGGAAAGCTTTGGTCAATAAAATACAAAACTGAATTAGACGATTATATCGTTATTGCGACTACACGTCCAGAAACATTACTTGGGGATACTGCTGTAGCAGTAAACCCAGATGACAGAAGATATAGCCACTTAATAGGTAAAAAAGTTGAAGTACCAATAGTTAATAGAATGGTGGAAGTTATTGCTGATGATTATGTTGATCCTGAGTTCGGATCTGGTTGTGTAAAAATTACTCCAGCACATGATTTTAATGATTACGAAATTGGATTAAGACATGATTTAGATTTTGTAAGGTGTATAGATTTTGAAGGTAATATTGAATCTAAAGACTTCATTCCAACCAATTTACATGGACTAGACAGGTTTAAAGCTAGAAAAGAAATCATTAATCAGTTAGACAATGAAAATTTAATTCACAGTATTGATGATCATGAAATTCAAATACCTAGGGGAGATAGATCTAAAACTATTTTAGAACCAATGGTTTCAGAACAATGGTTTGTAAAAACAAAAGATTTAGCAAAAAAAGCAATAGATGTTGTCGAAAATGACGAAATCAAATATATTCCAAAAGCTTGGGAGAAAACTTATTTTGAATGGATGTACAATATCCAAGATTGGTGCATATCAAGACAACAATGGTGGGGTCATAGAATTCCTGCTTGGTATGACTCGGAAGGAAATCATTATGTCGGTAGAGATGAATTAGAAGTAAGAAGTAAGAATAACTTAAGTGAAAACTTGGAGTTAACTCAAGATGAGGACGTCTTAGATACTTGGTTTTCATCAGCTCTGTGGCCTTTTAGTACTTTAGGATGGCCAAATGATAATGAAGATTTAATAAAATATTACCCAACCTCTTTACTTGTAACTGGTTTTGATATTATTTTTTTCTGGGTTGCACGCATGATTATGATGGGAATTTTTACAATGAATGAAATACCATTTAAAGACATTTTAATACATGGCTTAGTAAGGGATTCTCAAGGAAGAAAAATGTCAAAAAGTTTAGGTAATACACTTGACCCTTTGGAATTGTCAAAAAAACATGGTGCTGATGCATTGCGTTTTTCTTTGATTGAGAAAGCAAATCCGGGTCAAGATGTTCCATTTGATGAAGAGTGGACTGTTGCGGCTAAAAAATTTGGCAATAAAGTATGGAATGCTGCCAAATTTGTTCATATGTACACTGATGAACTAGATTCATATGAATTAAATGAAATTAAGTGTTCAGAAAATCATTGGATTATTAATAGATTCAATCAAACTCTCGAAGAATTCAATTCGTTGATGGTTACTTATAAAATTTCAGATGCTTACAAGACTTTGTATAACTATTTGTGGGCAGATCTTTTTGATTGGTATTTTGAATTTGCAAAGACTTTAATGTCAAACGATAGCTCTAAAGAAGAAACTCAAAAAATCATAAGGCATATTTTCTTAAAAAGTCTTACTATGTTAAACCCTGCAATGCCTCATCTAACTGAAGAAATTTGGTCATCATTTAATAAAGAAAATTTAATTGACTCATCGTGGCCTGAATTAATCAATACAAATCATGATGATGATAATTTTGTAGAAAATTTGAAGGAAATAATTTCTTCAATAAGAAATTTCAGGTTAACTTACTCAATTAAAAACTCAACTACGATTTCTTTATTTTCAGTAAAAATCCAAGAAGATTGGTTCACAACTCAATTATCTTCACTTGTTAATGCACATATTGAAGATATAAATGGTTTAAACAATGAAGAATCAACAACTATTTTTCAATCAGGTAAATTTAAATTTGAAGTAGTTGCTAGTGAGTATTTTGACAAAGAGAAAGAAGTAAATCGTTTAGAAAATAAAATTAATCAATTACAGAAATCTTTAGATGTATCAAAAAGTAGATTAGAAAATGAAAATTTTATGAAAAATGCTAAACAAGAACTTATAGATTTAGAAAAAAATAATCTAGATTCTTCTCTTGAGGAAATAAATAATCTAGAAATAGCTTTAAATTCTCTAAAACGTTGAGAAAGTTTGAAAAATACTTAGATTTAAAAATTAATCAAGTTAGAAATAAAAATTTAATTTATTTAGATAATATTTTTACTCAAGCGGAATTAAGCAGGTTAAGAAATAGTTCTATTGCAGTTGTGGGAACTAACGGTAAAACTTCAACAGCAATGTTTCTCAAAAATTTTATGGATAGAAATAATATTTCATCTCTTTTATTTACTTCTCCACACTTAGTTTCCTACAAAGAAAGAATTGAAAGTTCTGTGGAAATAGAGTTCGATGATTTTTATGATCAAATAAAATTCTTTGAAAACAAACATAACTTAGAGCTAGGTTATTTTGAAACACTTTTTTTAGTTTCGTGTTTAGCTTTTTTAAACAGCTCTAATGAGTACTTTATATGTGAGGCTGGGATTGGAGGAAAGTTGGATACAACATCTATTCTTCAAGCAAAGAATGTTGTTCTTACAAATATTGGTTTTGACCACACAGAGCTGTTAGGGGATACACTTGACTCAATTCTTAAACAAAAAATTCACATATCGAATTCAATTGAAAATTTATTTAATGGTGTTTTAAACACAGAGTTAAATGAATTAATTGAAAAATATACTCATATTGATAAGTTTTATTATTTAAGTCAATATTGTCAGTTAAATAACATAAACGTTGAAAAATTAGCTTTTAATGAAAAAAACTATTTATTAGCTTTAACGACTTTTAGCACAATGTTCAAAGAATTATCAGAACCAAATATAGATTTGCTAAGTGAAGTCAATATCCCGGGAAGATTTGAAATAATTCAAAATAATCCCCTTAAAATTCTTGATGGTGCACATAATTTAGATGGAGTTAAGGAATCTGTTGAAAAATTATTTTCTGAGTATGAATATCCAAAATATGATGTATTTGTAGGATTCAAAGTTGGTAAAAGTTATAAGGAGATATTAGAGTATCTATCTTCCATTGACTCCTTAGAAATAAAACTTATTGAAGAAAATTCCTTTTTCCTTCAAGAGAGTCATGAAACATTAAGTAATTATTTGAAACAAAATAATACAAAATTTCAAAAAGTAAATTTAGATTATTTTTCGGATAATAAGAATCCATCTATCTTGCTGGGTAGTTTATATTTAATTGGAGAATATAAAAAAAGGAATTAATATGAAGACATTTTTTATGGTAAAGCCTGACGGAGTAGAAAGAAATTTAGTTGGTGAGATTATTTCTCGAGTTGAATCTAAAGGTTTTAAAATTACCAAAATGAAGATGATGACAATTTCTAAAGAATTAGCAGAAGAACACTATCAAGAGCATGTTGAAAAACCATTTTTTGGTGATTTAGTAAATTTTATTACAAGCGGTCCAGTGGTAGCTATGGAAGTTCAAGGCGAAAATGTGGTTGCACAAATAAGAAATTTAATGGGTGCTACAAACCCAAGTGATTCTACTCCTGGTTCTATAAGAGGAGATTTAGCAACTGAATTGGACAAAAATGTAGTTCACGGTTCTGATTCAGAAGAAAGTGCAAATAGAGAATTATCTATATTCTTTGGTAATTAAAAAAAAATTTATAAAATAATGCTCTATGAGTTAACCTATTAATACATGGTTGACTTTAATTTAAGAAGAACAATATTTGGTGGCAATGATATTGCAATCGACTTAGGCACTGCTAATACCCTTATTTATGTAAAAGGTGTTGGAGTAGTTGTTGATGAACCAACTTTGCTTGCTGTAAATAAAAATGACCGTTCAATCTTAACTGTTGGTAATGAGGCTAAAAAGTTAATCGGAAGAGTTCCAGATTCAATTGAATTGGTAAGACCGCTGAGAGATGGAGTTATTTCTGAAATAGAGATGGCCGAAGAGCTTGTGAAAACTCTTTTATCAAGAGCTTTAGGAAGATCTTTTTCAAGACCCAGAATTGTAATTTGTGTACCTAATGGTGTTACCAGTGTGGAACAGAGATCTATAGAAACTGCAGCTCATGCTACCGGTGCATCAGAAGTTTATACAATTGAGGAACCAATGGCAGCAGCAATAGGAAGTGGACTAAATATTTTTGAACCATACGGCAATATGGTCGTTGATATCGGTGGTGGAACAACTGAAATCGCTGTTATTTCAATGGGAGATATTGTTAATGCAAATTCAGTTAGGGTAGGCGGTGAAGACATGACAGAAACCTTAATTGAATGGCTA
>Ga0213858_10001261_pt1 | contig 12045 bp, 5 predicted proteins | sample PICome_FD_160122 | JGI IMG/M metagenome (GOLD analysis project Ga0213858, IMG submission 160122) | Coastal seawater microbial communities near Pivers Island, North Carolina, United States - PICO245 | ecosystem: Environmental > Aquatic > Marine > Coastal | place: USA: North Carolina | collected... | reverse complement strand
ATTATCAAGTATGGTGCTTCATACTACATTGATGGTGGAGACAGAGGCACTGTTAAACTGTTTAGTTATGGAACACCTACAGAAGTAGAAGTATTTGGTCTGAAGAGAAAGTTTGCGGTTGGAACTGGATCAACAGAGGCAAATCTTACTCAAGCAACTGATACTAGTGATCCATATATCACTGGTGGTGCCACCGCAGGTTTAGGATCTTCTTATTATATTGGTGCAAGAATCATTACAAATGATCCACTCGATCAAAATATTGAGGTCACCTATGTAAATACAACCAATAATAGATTACATTTGAGTGCTCCACTTAATACTACTAATCCTACTGAGATTACTGTCATACCAAACAGAGTTACTCCTCTGGTTGGTATCAAGTGTAGAGACTTTATCCAGAGCAGCACAGGTAGAGACGTAAGAAACAGAACTCAGGTTTATCCTACTAGATTGTCTACTGGATCTGATGCTGTTGTTAAAGTTGACATGCTGAAGTCACCAATCTTCCAGACATCATCTGTAATTGTAGAACCATCAGCTGCATTACCTCAACTGTCTTCAGAAATTAATATTGGTAAGAGAAGCAAACCAACTGTTGTTCCAATTCCTCTTGGAACATATACTGGTGCCCACACATATAATGAGGCAGGTACAACTAAGACTGCAGCAATTAAGAAAGTAAGTGGTGGTGCAACATTAAACATCGCTGCAGGATCTGCTGCAGTATCATATAATTCAGCAACTGGTGTGATCACTTTAACCACTAGTGCTGCTCATAGTTTAAGTGCTGGCGATGAAATCAGAGTCCTAAAAGAGTCTCTTGCATTCACTTGCTCTCTTGATAATAATACTTCTGTGAAGGTATATCCTCGTGCCACAGACCCAATCTTTGATGGTAACGCTCCTGGTGGCACAGATTTCAATGGCACCACTGATGGTAATTACAGTAGACCAATTACACTTCGTACCGGAACTACTGGTAGTACGTTAGTCTTCAGTGTTACCACTGACGCCAACACAGGTGACGTTCCTTCTTCCGCTGAATACATCAGAGACATTAATGGCGGTGCCTATGGTTACTTCAGAGGTTACTTTGAAACTGATGCGTCTAAGAAACCAATTTCTGTTCTCGGATACTTAGAGAACAGAGGAAAGGATAGAACTAAAAACATCGATACTGATGAATATTATTTCTACGCTTTAGATGCAACCACTGACAATATTGTTCTGAATGCTACGGAACCATTCATTCGTGAAGCACCTTCAAACTCAGTTGGAACCACTGTGAATCCTACCATAGGAGAAACGACTCTTGCTCAGTTGTCTTCTGTTAAAGTTAGTGATCAGATACAACCGACCCCAATTCCGAAAACAGGAACAGTTGTAGCAAGTCTATACATTCCTGCTTCTGGTGAAAACTATGATCTTTCTCCATATTTTGATTACAATAAAGAGTATCTATCATTCCCCCTAACTAATAAGGTAGATAGTCTGTTCCTTTGTGCATCCACGCAGAAAGAATTTAAACCAGGTTTATTCTCACCTGCTGCCGGATCAGCAACAGCAACAGCAAACGTTTCAGCAAGTATTACATGGGAGGAGCAGTGATTCATGGCAAACGGGGGAAAGGATGTAAGACTGGGCGATGATAAACGCCCAGTAAGTATTGTACCTAAAGATGAAGTTAACCTTTATAATATTGCCAACGGTGAGTTACTAACAGATGAATTTGGAACACCACTAGTTTCAAACGTTGATCAGTTCTTTGTTCTTGATAATACTGCAAAGCGATCAACATCTGTTGTTTTTCCTAAAGAGGCAAAGGATGCATACAGTAGAGAAAAATTTTCAACAGTTGGAACTTTCTCTACTGTCACTTACGGTGGAAACTTTGACGTTAGATTATTATCAGCCACTGTTCTTCAAGTTGGTGGAGGAAATGTAGGATTTGGAACCACAGTTGGTCTTGCTCCAGATAATACAAATTTTGTCCCACTAAACGGAAAAATAATATCATATCCTGGTCGAACTACAACAGGAGTAACAACTGCTGGTGCTGTTGATGCAGCATCTGATTTTTCAATTTCTGGAATTAATACTGCTGGAATTCAAGTTCATGATTTTGTCAGCGTTGATGGTGGTAATTCAACAGTTACTGATGGAACAGTAGTTAATGCAATTGGTATTGGAACAGTATTTGTTGATATAGCAATAACTGGCATTAGTACCATTGGTGACGGAGCAATTTTTACCTTCGCAAGAAGTTCACCTGCTACTCTCAAAAGAATTTTAGGATTTAATTTTCCATATATTGATGTTAAAACAATAAGCGATCAAGGTGGTGGAGTAAAAAACAAACTTTATTTTCCTGATAGTGTTGGCATTTCAAGTATACAAAATGTTCAACTCTATGATAAATTAGAGGGAGCAGGAATTCCAGCCGGAACCCACGTTGTTGATATATACCCATCTAAAATTCATTTATCAAATAATGTTACCAGTGGAATTCAAACTAGTGCTGTCACTATTACAAGATCTTCGCATGAAGTAAATCAAGCTGATAATGTTCTCCGAGTCGCAGAACAATTTAAAGAAACTAGTCAGGTAAGTAATACTTTACTTGGAGTTAACAGAGCAGAAGTTCAATTAAGTCTATTTTCAAACGTATCATCATATGGTTTAAACGATGAAGAGTTTGAGTTCTATACATATAACGGTGGAACTAGTTTTAGTAGTTGGGAGAACAGAGCGAACGCAATTTACGGAAACAGATATAGAGCATCTAGAAAAGAAGAAGTACAAGAATCTGCGATTAGATTAGAAGCATTCCCTGCACCATATTCATATCCATATGGTCCTAAATTTCAAAGATTGGGACTCTATAATGCAGATCTCTTTAATCGTTATCTAAGGTTCGTCGAACTTGGTAATGAATTATATAATTACTATGATACCGGTGGCGGTGCATCTTTAGGTTATCCTGCTGATTGGAAAAACAAATTCTTAAATCCAACAAAAGTGTATGTGTCTAGTGGTGATGTAGAATACGCTGCTGGTATCACTGAATCCTTTGCTCTAGTTGATACTTGGACTGATACGTGGAGAAATATTCGAGATTCAATCCTTACGGATCCTGTCACCGGATTACCATTTACCTTTTCAGTTATTAATGGTTTAAGTTTGCCTTCTGGTAATTTTGGATCTGATGATACTCGTCCTGGATATAGTGATGGTGACAAGAGATATTCATTTCTTCAATCAAGAAGAGTATTCAGATATCAACCTGGTCGTATTAGCGGATTTACATTTGGTCTAAAATCATCCACAGAACCAGTAAGTGGTGTCACATTAGAATGGGGCATTAAGAATCCAACAGATCAATATATTTTCCAGATTGCTGCTGGACAACTTAAGATTATTCGTAGAAGCACAATTCCTCTACCTCCTTCAGCATTAAAGAGAAGTGGATTATCTGCATTAGACCAAAAGTTCAAATCATCTGGTGATCCATTTGATGATGAAGAATATTGGACCATTGAGATTACTAGAGATAAATTCAATGGAGATCCACTGAATGGTAATGGTCCTTCTGGATATCTTATTCAACCTAACAAGGTTACCATGTATAAGATTGAATTTGGTTGGTATGGTGCAATTGGTGCTAGGTTCTATGCATATATTCCAGCAGGTCCTGGAGAGGCAAGATGGGTTGTAGTTCACACACTAGTTATTGAAAACTCAATGGGTTCGCCATGTCTAGAGGATTCTTACTTTAGACTTGTATATTCTCTGGACGTTTCTAAAACATCTGACATTAGAACACCACAATTTCTCTATAAGTATGGTGCTTCTTACTATATTGATGGTGGTGATGAAGGAACATCACAGATATATTCTGCGAGTTCTAGAGTAAAATCAATCAATAAGGTTGATCAAAGATCTTTGATTGGTATTACACCAAAAGAATTTCTTCTGAATAGTGTTGGAACAGAGATTAAGAATAAAAAACTAATCATCCCAACTAAATTAAATTTAACTAGTGATTCATTAGCAGAAGTTAAGGTAGTTAGGTGTCGAGCATGTCCAGGTTTTGCACACGTCTTCACTCCAGGTGTTGCAACAACCGAGACAGGAAAGGTAGTTGAAGTTGAATTTACTGGTTCCAATACACTTGCAACTATTAATAATACATTTTTTCAACCATCTGATGTTGGTGCTAAGATAATTGCTCCAACTATTTGGAATGCATACATTACTGATCTCGCGGATGACACTCCAGTCGGAAGCGGAAAATCATTTACATCTGCAACAATTAAAGGGTTTCCGGGAATTACTGGATATCCAACATTATCTACTAGAGAGTATAATGTAGAAGTTTTTGATTCAGTTGCAGGTATTACTACAAATGTGGGTATTGGAACATACCCACATTCAGTTCGCTTAAGTAATCAGAATGACTCTTATGTTGCTTCTGATTTTAAATTCACTGGATCTAAGATTGAAATTCTATTTCTTAATCCTGATAGAAAAGATGACTATAATCACTTTGCAGATTTTTCAGTTGGAGTAACAAACTTCCGTCCAGATTTTGATATTGGTTCTGGAGCATTGAATGGTTTTATCATACCTGGATCAGGTCCAGGAACAGGATTAACAACAATTCTTGCTAAAGAAGATACTCTTTACGCCGAACATACTCATCAATTTTCAACTCTGGATGAGAACGGAACTGAAGTAGGTGAGACATGGATTGGACTCAGACCAAGAAGAAGAATGGATATTGATTATAGAATTCCACTTCTCACTGGAGATTCTCCCGGACGCTGCTCTAAAGTAACTGTTGAAGTTCTTGAAACCTCACAAATTACTGGATTAAATCAAGTTCAATACGTTCCAACTAATCCATCTGTCCCAACTACGGATTATTATATTTTCAAGCAAGGAAATTTTCCAGCAGGAATTACCTATGATGGCGGTAATGTTAAATTAACATCAGCACAGCAAGAATCAACAGTAAAATATGTTGGTGTGACTTCATCATATACTGACGCCAATGGAAATGTCTTTGAATACATTCAAATTTCTGATAGTCTTGGTTCTCCAGGAAATGATTTCTCCGTAGACATTAGACCTGTAAAAATTACTGCTAACGGTAATCCAGTCAGACAAAAACTATTCAATTTTAATCCATTCCCCTTATATTTCTTTGCTAAACTAGGTGATAACGCTGCCATTAATAATATTACTCTCAAAGAAACATCAGGATCATTCCAAAGAACAATCACACCAAATTTATATAAGTTTGGACCAAATACTGAGATTACATTAGCAGGTGGAAATGCTTCAACAAATCAAGCACCAACAAATTATCTAGAAGTTGACAGATTGTCTTCATCTTTAGTTGATAAACAAAATGAACAAAAACTAAGACCAGGAAGTTCACTTGATACCGTATTCATTGGTGCAGATCAGACCAAAGAAATTGATATGAGTAAAATCTTTGGTCAAGATCGTAATGTAATCACTCCAGATAATAATAATGTCGAAGCAACTTTTATTGTTGCTAAGAAACTTGATAGTGGTTCCAGCGGGGAGATTCAAGCAACCTTGAACTTTAAGGAACAGTGATAAATAAAAGAAACTCTAAGTCATAATGGCAAATAGGGAAATATAAATGGCTCTGAATAATCCGAAACGTTTTGGTCTCAACGTTCTCAGTTTTTTTGCTGACGTTGAAAACAAAAATCTATCACTACAAAATATTAACCTACCACCATTAGATATAGCCGTAATCTTGGGGTCGGGTGATGCTGGAGCAACTCGTAATGATTGGATTAGTTTTGCAAGATTAGTTTCTCCTTTACATAAAACTCTTGATAGATTTGATAAAGACTCGGGGCAATTTGAAGGACTCTTGAGAACAAGAGCGGGTGCAGATGGATCTCTTTTTGGTAACTTAAAAATTAACGGTTCTTTAAGTGGTAATGCGATTCGTTATCGGTATGTAGAAGGGACTGGAGGATCAGCGAGTGTTAGAATTGCAGATATTTCAACATCAAGAGTTAGTGCCTGGAGTTCATCTGATCCTAAGGCAACTAATGCAGATCCTGCTATTCAGGCAGAGGCAAAAATTTCTTACGGTGCTAGAGTTGGTATTACAACAGGTGGTGAACTTAAATTTGGAACACAAGCAGCAAGTGTGTCTGGTCCAAGACTTCAAACAACTCTCGTACCACAAGTAAAAGAATTTGCTTCAGAAGTTCCTACACATAAGATTGAAACATCAATCGGAACTTTATATGCAATGAAAGGCATCCCTATTATCCTCAAAGGATTTTTCAGGAATTTAAATGCTACAATCAAAATACAAAATTCAACACCACTCATTCCGGCGAGTTGGAAAATTGTTGAAACTAGAAATGCAAATGCATATTCCAATTTTAGAGATCGGGGTGGAACCACATCTACAATCAACTATAGATCCTCAGTATCCAGAGAGAGATTTATTCAAATCTATTACAATCCCGATAGGATTCTAGATATTTCTGTAACATCTGCAAATATTAGAAGTTTACCGGCAGTTAAGTTTAAAAATGCGACGAGAATTGAGTTTTCATATAATCAATTAAGAGAATTTCCAGATATTAATTTTATCGCACCAGATATTGAAGAATTGCTTCTAAGAAGAAATCCATTTTATCTAAGTGAATTTGAAAACGAAAGAAAATTACAGAACACCGGTTACACTAGTGGAGCAACAACTGGAACTGTTTTAGATAAGATTCCAACTAATCTTAAGAGATTATATCTAGAAGGAACTTTTTATGGTTCTATTACTCAAAATATAATTGCAAATAGATTCACAGGGTTGACTGTGTTTGATGTTGGTAGAGGTAGTGGTGCATATTTTCACCCAGATACTGCGGACAGTAGTTCTACTATGCCAAATGTCCCGAATACTATTGAAACATATAATATCCAGTCTAATGATTTTAGATCGATTGATAATACTGCATCTGGAACAGGAAATACTTTTAATGTTAAACAGTTGACAAATGTAATTAATCTTAGACTTGGTGGAAATTATTACTTATCTGACAATGGATTTAGTATATCCACCAACAATAATGTTCTGGTTACTCTTACAACAAACAGCACTGGGTTGCCTCTTCCGACAGGACTTATAGGAAAGACTGCCTTTAAGACTTTTGAAGGGACTTATATGCGTAATGCAGGTAAGTTAGTTAATTTAGAAGGTGGTAATAGTGTTAGTTATGTATTTGATAATTGTCCTGCATTGGAAAGGATAACCCTATATGCTTCTGGATTAACTGATAGTAGATTTCCAATTTTTACTAATCCCAGTTTAACACATCTTGATTTACGATACACTAATATTAAAGGCGGAGCTCCAAATGGCACTGAAACCTTTGTAATTCCACGGGAAACTTTCCAATTTACCACACAATTAAGAAACCTGTATATTGATTCCAATAAACTACTGACATCACCAATTAATTCTGATGCCCTTACAGATATTGGTGAACTTTATTATTTCTGGTATCGTTCTTATGGTAGAACTACTGGAGGACTTCCAAGTTTTTCAGGCAATCCTAAACTTACATACGTTTGGATGCATCATAATAATTTTACTAGTGGGGTTGCTCCAAACTTTGCAGCAAATCCTCAAATTTACTACGTCAGATTATCAAATAATAAACTTGGTGGATCAATTCCAACATATAGAAACCTTTCTAAATTATATTATCTGTTCCTTCAGGACAATAACTTTACTAGTATTGGTGAATTTGAAAATCTTCCAAGTCTCAGATATCTTTATGTTCACAATAACAGTATCCAAGGAGAGATTCCAGACCTTAGCGAATGCCCAAGACTATATTATTTGATTATGTTCAATAATAATTTTACTAGTTATAAGAGTGGTTCATTCAAAGAGTTATATAATATTAGATATATTGATTTATCTAATAACAATCTTTCTGAGCAAGCAGTTGAAAAAATAATTGAAGATTTATACGATAATTATAATGCAGTAAACCGTGGAAGAATTACATTAAATCTTCGTGGTTGCGGAGCACCAAGTGAATCTGCTCTTGAATTAATTACTATTCTTAAATCAAAAGGTTGGAACATCACTCACGATTAAAAAACAATGGCAGAACAAAACCAAGGATTTAGACAGGATCTAAATTTTCAAGAAAATGTAAATGACGTTCAGTCTCTAAGCAACCTTGGAGGAGTTGGTCTTGCGGGTGACTTAAGAGTCATACAGAATAATTTGAGAAATACTTCTTATTTACCGTTCAATTCTGTAAAATTAAGCACTGATTTATCAAATCCAGATACATTTGATTTCACTACTGATAAAGTTTTAGATATTACTTCACTCGAGACAAAAATTCTTACAGCAGATAGCACTGAAGTTAAATTTTCAACAACACCTGATTATAATACGTATGCAGGTGAAGAAATTACAATTGAAAACGTAACAGGAGCGGGTGCAGGATTTAATGGAGATTATTTTACAACTAATGTAGCAACTGGAGGAACTTTCTATAGTTACGTTGTAACCGGAGTGGCAACTACCATAACTGCTAGTACTGGAGAATTATCTTCAGCAAAAGTAACTTTTAAATCAAAAACAAATTTTGTATTTACAAAGGATGATGTTGTTGGTGTTAGTAAAACCGTAAGTGTTGGGTCTACAAGTTTGTTTCCCAATATTGATTACTTTATAACGGGTTCTGATACAACTAGTAAATTTAAATTATCTACTACTAATAGCACTGTTGGTGTAAATACAATTAGTATTGGTTCAACTCCAGGTCAATTTGATTTTATTAGAAAAGATGCTGTCCTTCAAGAAAATTTAATTGCATTCAAGAAACCTGATATTCAAGATGATGAAGAGTTTGGTTCATATATTTCCGATGATGATATCAATGCAGCACTTGATAGGACTCAAGCAGCTGGTGAGAGTGCAGAATACACAATTGACGGAAAATATAAAGGAACTGAAGATACAACAATTGATGAAAATGTAAAAATTGAAGGCACTATAAACCTATTTGATCCCATTTCATATAATAGTAGTTCTGCGTCACTAAGTAACCCTAAGTCTCCTGGTATTTTTATTGGAAACACCCGTGCATTTTCAAGTGATAATAATCCATGGACAATTGATGGAACAAATTTAAAGACTGATAGTCATGAAGTTTCCATTGGAGAACTTTTGTTTGTAAGTGACATAACAATTAGCGGAGTAAGCATAGCTTCTTCAACAGGTATTGGTGTAACGTCTTTCACCCACAAGATCCCAGTCACTGTTAATGGTGAAACTTATTTCTTATTGATGACTACCTAAACCAAAATCGACTTTTAATTTCAAAAAAGGGCGGAAAAAAATTCCGGCAAAATTTTCACTCAAAACCTTTTTTGCATTTTACACGCATAATATCTTATAGTTGTTTCCATCCCCAGCTCTTATTTCTAATCTTTTACTAGATTGATCAGAATTTGTATATTCGGTAATTTTTGCAGTATTCACATTTGCATTAAATTCATCGAATTTAACATTACCTCCAGTGATTTGAAGATTGGGTTGTTGATTGGTAGTCTCTAATCCTTCCTCAGTCGGAGTAAATGGTGGAGATGTATCTGTTGGTGGACAGCAAAGTTCTCTAGACTCACCAGAGTTTGTAGCAGTATAATTTGAATTAGGATTGATCGCTTTTTGAATTCCTGATGATATAGTAATCGTATTATTACTAGTGTTTATAGCATCAATATTTGCTTCTCCACCACTAAAAGGAAATCCTTGAATTTTCCAACCAACAGCAACGCTTCCACCAAGACTTTCTGGAGAAACTGTTAATACTGTATCATTAACTGAGGCTGCAGCTGTAACAAATATACATTGTGTGCTAGCTGGAACGCAGAAAGCATTTAGTCCTCTGTCAATTAGACCTCTAGACTCATAAACATAAACTGGTTGAGAATTGAATGTTTGGCTTGGTGTGACAGTAAAAGACCCTGCTCCACCGGTCGTAGTAATTCCAGTGCGTGCGGTTACACCATTCCAAATCGCAATTTGTTTAGATCTTATACCCACTGTGTTTCCACCACCAGCATCAATGGTAACTGTTCCACTGCTACCAGTTGCGGTGACTCTCTTTACAAATCCACGGTGATTAATAACACTAATACTTTGATTTGTTCCTGATGCGTTAGCAGCAGTATCAATTATTATAAATGTATTAATTTGTATATCTGTTACACGAACTGGTGTATTGATATCTGATGTTAAACCAGTGCCAAACAAATAGTTACCAACTTCAATATCCGTAGTATCACCCATATTGATAACTTTAGATCCTGTAGACCAACTTGCAGTGAATGTTCTCCTCGTAATGTCTGCAAGTGAAGTTTTTGGTTGATATTTAATATCTACTTTTTTATTCGTCGACACTCTAACATATGCGTCACTATTAGCGGTTCCTCCGATAATTTCAGTTCCATCAGTTTTATTACCACCAGACAATAGAGATTGATCTAAGAATCTATTAAAAAATCCCTTTGCAGAATCTGTAAAGTCATAATCTAATCCATACAAGTTTTGATAACGAAGTCTTTGAAGTTGACTAGCTGGTCTTGTAATGTTAAATGTTATTGTTTTTTCAATCGAAAATTGATTAACTCCAGGTGGAACAAAAAATCTAGATCTAATTCTATACGGTCTATATTTTTCTAACACATATGTTACTATTCTAGTTTTTGCTATTGTTCCAGCAGATCTACTAAAAGTTACAGAGATATTACTGTTAGCAGTTTGAATAGGATCTCCAGCACTATTAGAGAGAGTTATTACTCCCGTTGATGCATTAATATCAACACCACTAAAGGAATCGATAAAAGTTCCCGCTCTAATTCCACTACCAGTTACACTCATCCCAAGTCCAACGTGCTTTACATTAGCTAGTGGAATTGTAATTAAGTTTGGGGCAGTAGTTGTACCAGTAATCGTTGTTGTTAATCCAACTCTTGCATATTCAAAATAAGTTCCAATACCTGATCCACTATATCCTTCTGTTTCAAAATCAAATGTATATGATAATGAAGAATCAACAAAGAATTGATGCACTCCAGTATTAATAGGAACAAAATATCCTTCCCATTGAACACCACCAGCAGCATTTACTGACTGCGGGTGAATTTTTCCAGTGTATTCAAATTGTCCTGCTTCCCAGAAATTATCATCTGGTATTGATCCCCCGGTTGTAATTCCGGTAAATATCTCTTCTGTATCTTCAACTTGATCGGCGTTAAAATATTTTGCAGTTAATCCATTTCCACCATGAAGTCTTGGTTCCCCAGAACTAACTTCAAACTTATCTAATCTATTTTGATATGTAATTCTGGGAAAAACAGCTCTAGTTGATCCAGATGTAGTAGTTTCTTGTACGGAACTTCCAATAAATTTTCTATATTCATTAGAACTCATTCCTGAGGAGAAAATATTACGAATTGCATTTAAGTCTTGTGATATGAAAGTTGCATCAGGTGCATCAACAAGAGTGTCTAGTAAATTGTTAAGTCCAGTTACTGAGTCAGAAAGGTCTGCGAAGTTCTTATCTCTTCTTAAACCTACCCTCTTAAAAATTTTTCTCTGGGATGTCATTTTTTGACTTTTTCTAGTATTTAGTGTAGACTAAATAGAATACTTACTATTTAAGTGATATGGACCCAACAATGATGCTTGAAGAACTTAATTCTAAAGAGGAAGAACTTCGATCAGAATTACTTGATCTAGAAAAACAGTTTAATTCAAAAAAAGAACAATATCTCAAAATACAAGGAGCAATTGAAGCACTAACGATGGTAGGAGAGGATAACCCAGAAGTAGGATAAATAAAAGGAGACTTATATAAGTCTCCTTTTTTGGTATATACCGAGACGAATAAATGGCAACACCTTTTAGGTTAAAGAGATCTGCTGTATCTGGGAAACGACCCACTGATCTGC
>Ga0213858_10001260_pt1 | contig 12048 bp, 20 predicted proteins | sample PICome_FD_160122 | JGI IMG/M metagenome (GOLD analysis project Ga0213858, IMG submission 160122) | Coastal seawater microbial communities near Pivers Island, North Carolina, United States - PICO245 | ecosystem: Environmental > Aquatic > Marine > Coastal | place: USA: North Carolina | collected... | reverse complement strand
AAGATTACAGGTTGCTAGTTTATCTGGAAAGGGTGGACCAGGTAATCCAGGCAATCCTGGAAATAAAGGTAATGCTGGTAATGCGGGTAGCGGAAATCCTGGAAACCACGGTGGTGGTGGAGGAGGTGGAGGCGGTGGTGGTGCCGCTGCTGAAGGTGAAAAATCAAGTGCTAATAGTGCAGACGGTGGTAACAAAGGCGAATCCACTTCAAACCCTGGAGGTGGCGGAGGCAGTGGCGGCACTAGAGGCAACCCAATTAACTTTGGTAGGGACCAAGAATTTAATAACAAATATACTAAAAAAGCAAACGCTGGTAACCCTGGTGGTGAAGGGCAAGCAGGTAATCAAGGTAATAAAAATAATGGCGGTGCTGGTGGATCTGGTGGTCCTGGTAACTCAGGAAATTCTGGACAAAAAACTAGTTTTGGCAATTATCAATTCCCTGGTGGACAAGGTGGAAATGCTGGTAGTGGAAACCCAGGCAATCCTGGAAATCCTGGCAATAAAGGTAATGGTGGTGGCGGCGGTAATGCTGGAGAAGGTGGAAATGGTGGAAAAGTAAATTATAGTAACTTCGGTAATGATGACTATAAAATGTCTTCTATTGAAGCAGGAAATGGTGGAGATGCAGGGCAATCTCCAAATGCCGGCAATAAAGGTAATAACGGTGAGAGAGCATGGTCAACTCGCGGTGCTATAGAAGGTGGCAATGGCGGCAACGGTGGTAGTGGTCCTGGTCCCGCTGGTAGTGGCGGTGAAGGTGGTGGCGGCGGTGGTGCCAATGCTAATGATGACTCTGGTGATGGTAAAGCAGGCGGCGGTGGCGGTGGAGGCGGCGGTGGAGGCGCACAACGCAACACTGGCAACCCAGGAAATCCTGGAAACCCTGGAAACAAAAACCCTGGAAACCCAGGAAATGCTGCCAATACCAATACTTTTACAGATATTTCTATAACTCCATTCAATAATTATTCTGTAACAGTTCCAAGTGGTGGCACAGTAACTATCTCCTGGGACGCTCAATAAATAATCAAAACTTGTTTAATTTGCTATGGAAGAATCCCCTGAAATTAAGAAGGACAACTCTGCAGAAATTGACGCAATAAAAAGACAAAAAGCACTTGTAAGCGCACAGATTGAACTTGAACAAATGAAGTTCGAGTTGTATGAACTTAGAGCTGCTAAAAATAGAGGTCGTAGTATTTCTGTTGGTGCTGCATGTGGCGGAACTATAGAAATTTCTATGCGTGGAGATGCTGATGATATGTACGTGCAACTACAACCAACTGAAGCAGTTGAATTCTTAAATTCTCTTGCTGCTCAGTGTGGTTTAGACATTGCTACTAGACCCAAGGAAGATTATGCAACTTGGAGATCTTGGGATCCTAGAACTCTTCCCGACACAGCACATATTGGTCTTGGTTCATGGCAACTCAGTGATCAATCAAGAGAAAAACTTATTGCTAAAAAAGAAACGGAACTGGAGAGAGTTCGAGTAGAAGAACCTGAAAAACCATTATTGCCTGAAACTGATGAATCTAAGTGAACTTTACATTATTGTTGATAATCATCAAAGAGAAGTACGAGGAGTATTTCAAAAACAACCTCAAGATTGGAAAAATATCTGCACATTTCCTGGACTAAGTGATGAAGAAAAATCTGATTTATCTTGGGCAGGGCATGATGGAGTAGGTTTTGTTCGTGGTGAATCTCTAAAAAATTATTCTTGTAATGATGGTCATCTAGAAGAAATAAAACTGAATATAAAAAGAATGTCAGAAGAAATCACGAAAGATTTTCGTGATGAAGGTGTGGTTTTTGAAGGATATAGATTCCCTATAGATTTGGAATCGATTATGTTTGCCAACTTCCAAAACAATAGGCATTCTAATATCATCAAGAGTCAGAATAACTACCATAAATTAGATAGAGATAGAATGTTCTCTCTTGTAGAGAAACTGAATCGTAGATTTGATGAACTTCTAGAACAAGAGATAGAGTTTTTTAGACAAGTTGATGAGTGTTCTACAGTATATGAATTAAGTCAATTAAGTTATGGTATCTGATTATTTTAATTATGATGTAGACAGTCTGGATTATATTATTTCAGATTTAGAATTAGATCATTCCTCATCAGATGAATGGCCTTTGATGTCATTTAATAACCCATCATGTGTAACAGTTTCTGATATTTTTTCCGAGGAAGAAATTGGTAAGATTATATTTACAGGTAAACAATCTGGTTCAAATTTAGGAACTGTTGCTTCACATAATGAATTCGTAGTTGACTCTGATGTGAGAAGATCTAAAGTTTCTTGGTTGAAACCAAACTCATTCAATAGTTGGTTGTATGAAAAACTGACCCGCATTATTTGTGAAGTCAATGATTCTAATTGGGAATATGATTTACGTTCTATACAAACATTGCAGTTTGGAGAATATCATTCAGAATATCAAGGGCATTACAGACAACACTTAGATGCTAATCTGGGAAATAATGTAAATACAACTCAAAGAAAATTAAGTTTTTCGGTTCAACTATCACATCCCAATGATTATCGAGGTGGTGATTTATTATTGAATAATGGTGCAGAGTCAATATCAAAAAATAAAGGATCTATGACTCTATTCCCTTCACATACCTTACATGAAGTAACACCAGTGACCAAAGGTGTTCGTTATTCTTTAGTTGGTTGGGTTATTGGAGATAAGTTAAAATGAATAAAGTAATTGAAGGATTTTTAGGATTAGAATTTTGTAAATTTACTGAACAATATTTTATCACTAGACTATCTTCTGGTAAAGATATTGAATTTGGTTCTGACGCAAACACAAATAATGGAGGTATGAATATCTACGGTGATCCTTTCACCGATACAATTCTAAAACTATCCACAGATCATATCTCATGTATGTTAGGCAAACATTTACTGCCAACTTACTCTTATGTAAGATTTTATCAAAGGGGTGATGAGTTAAACATACACACAGATAGACCAGAATGTGAATACTCTGCAACTCTTACTCTAGCACATCCTTCAGATCAACCACTATCTCCGATCTATTTTAACAAAACTCCTTCAAAAAATGGTGCTGAAAGTGTTACTCTAAAAAGAGGAGATCTGTGCATTTATGAAGGTTGTAAATACTATCATTGGAGAGAACCAATAGAATCTGATTGGTTGCTTCAATGTTTTATGCACTGGGTTGATGCAAATGGACCCCATAAAGACTTATTATTTGATGGAAGACCTTCTTTAGGACTACCTAAATAAAAATGTCTGAGTTACTTATTATTCTCTATCATGGCAAAACCAACAGAAACTACTGGTACTGATGTCGAAAGTATGATCACTGATCTTACATCAAGACTCGAAAAACTTCGTGAGGAACTGCTCGAAACTGAAAGAGCATTTAACACTAAGAAAGAAGAATTTATTAAACTGTCTGGTGCTCTAGAAGCATTACATACAGTCAAAGGATAATCTTTGAAACTCCACAGAGTTATTATATACATTATTAGGGGGGTGTGTCAATATTGACTATCCCTCTTTTTTTCTCTATACTGTATTACTATGCGTTTTATCCGTAATTTGTTTAGAAACAAAAAAAGAGATGAAGAGTTACCACAACTCCTTGACGGAAATGATTACCCAGACTTCTGGACACAGGTTGAGGGTTTCAAAAAGTTTGCCGAATCAGTTAATCAAGGTTCTAAAGATGGCACCCCATTATTAGTATCTGAAGAAGTAAGCAAACTTAGAATTGAAGAGTGTGAACGTTGCGAATATTTCGATAAACAACAAACTAGGTGTAGAAAGTGTGGATGTTATATGAAAGTTAAGGTAAAATTTACCAATACAGCGTGTCCCGTAGGTAAGTGGTAATATGTGTGGATTTGGACTAGTTTTCTCAAAAAAAGACAAAATTCCTCACAATCTTATCAAGATCGCTGAAACTGATTTAGGACTTCGTGGTCCCTCCCATGCAACACATTACGTGGGAGATGATATTTACATGTATCAATCGGTCTTGGCGATTCAAACAGAACCAGATCGTGATGATGGATTTGCTAGTCTACCTCAGAACTTTGATGTAACTCTCTATAACGGGGAGATATATGATGAGCATGAGTATGATAGTGACATCGAAATGTTGCAGAAGTCCAGTGCTAAACAACTGGTTCTGGGTAGATGTGATGGAATGTTTGCTGTTGTTCAGGCGCAGAGACAGGGACAATGGTTAGATATTACTGCCCTGAGAGATATTCAGGGAGAGAAAAGAATCTTCTACTATGATAATCCTAGAGTCTTAATTCTTGGTTCTACGCCATCATTCATCCTCAAAGTTATGGAGGAGTTTGATGAACCAGTGACCTTAAATGAGGTAGCACTGAAAGATTATTTTGTAACGAGACATTATATCTCGAACTCCACTGCAATCAGTGGGATCTATCAAGTGCCTCCAGGCAGTAAGTTTCACTACAATAAGTATTCCTCAGTCACACAAGTGTGGACACCTAGGAAATACCTGAACTCAGAACTTACAAGAGAACTAAACAAAACAACCTCAGGGCAATATACACACTATCTTGAAGAGTTACTGATAAGAACTCTCAAGAAGATGCAGTCAAGTGTTCGTCCACATGTGAACGTCTATTCAACAGTATCTGGCGGTACAGATTCGTCGATAGTTACTAAACTACTGGAGAACATTGGTACTCAGTTGATACGAGGGATCACACTTACGTTTGATGAGAAAGATTCTGTTTCTCTGTTCGCTGATAAACTGTTCGATAAACTCTACACAGGGCAGTTAGTCAGGAACATAGATCGTGATAGTTATTATGAGTCTTATCTACGCACTCTTAAGTTATGTTGTTCTCCTATACCATCACATGATTTTGCCTCTGCAAATCTGTTGTATGAGATGTTAGAACCTGGATCAATCCTCTATGGTGGTGAAGGTGCAGACGAATTATTCCTAGGATACAAATACTATCAGAACTGTGTACGTTCAGAGTACAGTATGGCAGTAAGAAATAACTTCAAACTATCATTCTCTGAGAATATACAGGAAGACTATGAGTATGCTTTCCAGTTCTTCATCGACAATCTATACTCTACAAAAGATGCACACATTAAAGCATGTTCCTTTGTAGATTTCTTCCATCAGATGCCTAATGCCACTCTAATGTCTGGAGATCTTATTGGTTCTAGTCATGGAATTGAGACCAGGACACCATTCACACGGAAAGATATTGTAACCTATGCAATCAACTCTCCGCCATATTTGTTGGACAATAAGAGACCACTCAGTAAAATCTTCGAGAATCACTACAAACGTAGACCATATGCTAAGATTGGATTTGGTGGACATCCCAATGAAATGTATCGATACCTAACGAATGGCATTGACAAAAGTTATGACATCTACGGAAGTTATGTTCAGTCACCACACAACGACAGAGATACTGAGTGGAAGTATATAAACACTGAGTTTTTTCTTGACACATTTTGCTTTACGCCCTAATATGTGTTGGTAACTAACAACAAACCAATGACCCCTGAAAAGTTTCAACTGCTCCGTGATTGGGTCCGAGCAGAAGTTGAATCCATTATTGTTGCTGAGAATAAGAACGACACCGCAAACTATTGGAAAGAAGGTAGAAACGAAGTCGATGCAGTTCGTGCGTCCGATAAAGCATTCCTGCGTGTTGTTCAGGCATTCTGTGGTGGACAAGTAATCCTGTGAGACCTAAGTTTTCCAATGAGTATTACAAGGTAGGGTATTACCTTGGAGATGAACATAGGTGGGCAGTATATTTTACGATGGAATCTGCCCAGGAAGCGATGATGAAAATGATCAAGAGAGGGCAAGAGGTGACGGGGATGGAGTCCGCGACCCTGTGTGACAGTTGATCAAAGTGTCCACTACTCTCGCCACGGTAGTCCAACCCGTGTATATTAAATGAGTCGAGGGGAGACCTGAGACGCACACCGAGAGGCAAAACCGTAAGAGGGAACGACAAACAGTTCTCCGCCTCTCACACTCATTCCTAAGTATCATGGGCACTCGTTCACGCATCGGTAAGCAACTCGCAGACGGTTCTATTCTGTCTGTCTATTGTCACTACGATGGTTATCCTGAGTTCAATGGTCGCGTTCTCCGTGACTATTTCTCCTCCGCTGATAAAGTTTCCGAACTGATCGACGGTGGTGATATGTCCTGCACCTGGACTAATGCAGGTTGGAACAATGAAACTCTTGACGAAAATGGTCCTCTCCACTACACTTCCCGTGGTGAATCTATCGTGAACAATGCACCAATCATTCACGATTCTCTGGTAGATTTCATTGAGAATGGTGAAGAGTTTGGTTATGTGTTTACAAGTGCAGGTTGGACCTGTTATGATACTAAGACCTGGAGCGATACATACAAGCAACAGGTTGCAATTCCCGCAGGAGGCATTACCGATGGAAACTAAAATGATCCAAGTAAAGTATTACTTTAAGGAACATCCCAAGACTTCGCTATCAGTATTCCTCAAAACTGAAGAACAAGTTAAAGCTTTCAAAGAAAAACACCCTGATTACATCTATGTCTGATTCTAAGAACTACAACGATTTTGATGAACTCTATGAAGATTTCATGGAGTCTGGTAGCGATGAGTGGTTGCTTCCTGAGTGTGGAGTGAAGGAAGAACTGGACAGGGAAACGCTTGCACTCCTCCGTTCCTTCTGATAGGATACGCAAGTCTGACGGGGTGAAGACTCTAAACTCCTCCCCACCGCGACCGACGACGATCCTTTAGTAATTTTAATTTACTAAAAGAACAAGTCACGCACAAAGCAAACTCGCAAAACAAAACTATGAACCCCATTGACATGACCTTTGAAGAAAAGGTCGAACAGGTAACCAAAGCAAATCGTATTCCTTCTGGTCAAGGATTCAATTTCTTGCGATTCCAAGAGATTGGTCTACATCAGATCGTACAACGTACAGGAAATGTTCTCGCAAACGCAGTTCGATCCCAAGGATTGGATCTCGAATACGTTGCAGCATTTACTGATCGTATCAACGAAGGTCGATACTTTTTCACCTACGAACAACCAGTAGTAAAACCTCTCGGTATCAAGAACGAGAAGGGTGAAGATCTATTTGGACTTATTTGTGGTGAACACCGACTTGGTGGACACAAAGGTGCTAAACGCCCTACGATGTTCTGTGGAGTTGGTGAGTTTGACTCTGAAGAAGATGAGATGATCTTCCAGTCAAACGAGAATGATGAAGATGATGAGTATATCAAGTCCCCACGGACTTTGACTGACGTTATCAGCACTCTGTCTCAGATGGTTGATAAAGGTATCATTGATATTGATGATGATAAGTCCATCAATCAACGTCTGATTCGTCTCAATCAAAAGACGAATGAGTTTCCTATGTTGCGTGAGCAACTTCGTACCAAGTATGGTATGATCAATCCTGTAAAGTCTTACAGTGATGAAGATCGCCGTCAGTGGTGCATGGAACACCGAAAGGAGGTTCAATTCTCCTCCCGTAGTAACATCATCCCCATGGATGGTGTTGTCTATCAATCCAAGACTTTTAAGGGTGGTAAAGGACCAGGAGGTCTACGAGATCTTGACTACGATCCCCGTTGTTTCTTCGACTCATGTTCACTTTTGATGCAGAAGGATGTGACCAAGGTTCACAACATCTGTTCTGTGAACAAGTCTACTTCGGAAAAGATTCCCAAGATTCGTGACTACAAGAAGACTGAGATGATGCAGGAAATGCTTGATCAGTGCATCAAGATTGTTGATTTCTATCGCGCAGGATTGATTGATCCCGTCAATGACGTGACTTTCGATTTCCTTCCCCAGATCTCTGGAACCGACAACATGGAGGAACTGGTATGAACAACAAGTGGGAAGATTTCGCGTTGATTGCATTTCACGCAATGAAAGGTGTTCTACCTTTCTGGAAAAATGCAAACAGTTATCAACAACGTGCGATGACACGAATCCTGTATGATCAAGTATTCTGTGCAGGTGAACCTAACAAGACGGGTTACATTAGTTCTGCAGCAATGTCTGCAAAACGTAAGGGAAATAAGACAACAAAAGATCATTGTTTGTCTCCCCAATTTGTTGCACGGATGGTATATGACAACCCAGATGTGTGGTTGAATGATCTTGACAAGTTCAAGACTCTCTTCCTCAAGTGTTGTCAAACCATCGAAGTTACATCTTCAGAGAACACCAAACTCAGTAAACTTACTGAGAACAAAGACGGTCAATTTGTTATTCATATTGCTACACACCAGAAGTATGATCACCTTGGGATTGTACTCTTCCATCAGGAAAAAGGTGTGGTCAGTGATATATTTGAAGACCTAGTTCCTGAAGAACTTATTGACTATGAGTCTGACTACTTGGTCGCATAAGGACTCCTAATCAATCAATCCCTCCGAACCCCTTGCCCTTTCGGGTGAGGGGTTTTATATTGTATTCATACAAACGAACGCGATCAATGCAACTCCGTCCTCATCAAGTTCGTATTCTTGAGCGGATGCAAACTTATACCAAGGGACAAATTATTGTTCCTACTGGTGGTGGCAAAACGATGTGCATGATTCAAGATACTGCACACGTTCAACAGTCTAAGTGTGGTCACACCACTGTTGTTGTTGCTCCTCGTATTCTCCTTGCAGAACAACTTTGCAGTGAGTTTCTGGAGGTTATCACCTCTACATATACGCATGTGATGCACGTTCACAGTGGTGAAACTCATCACTTCTCTACCACCAACTCCGAGAAGATTCACGTCTTCGCTAACACTGCACGGAGTATGGGTGAGGATTGCATTATCTTTACCACCTATCATTCTCTCCATCGTGTTGTTGATGCAGACATCGAAGTAAACACCATTTACTTTGACGAAGCACACAATTCTGTGCAACGTAACTTCTTCGGTCCTACTGAACACTTTGCTGCAGAATCTGACCGTTGTTACTTCTTCACTGCAACACCAAAACACTCCCTGACTGTATCTAAACCAGGGATGAATGACACCGCAGTTTATGGTCAAGTTCTGGTCAATGTTCCTGCACCTGAGTTGGTTGAAGGTGGTTACATTCTTCCTCCTAAAGTTGTAGTCAAACAACTTGACATGGTGCAAGATAAGATGAAAGTCTGGTCCCGTGACTGTGACTTTCTGATGCAGACTATTGATGATCAAGAGACTGAGAAAGTTCTGGTCTGTGCTCGCACTACCAAACAAATCATTGGTCTTCTGACTGATAGTGACTTCGCACTTGAGTGTGCCAAACGTGGCATGTCTTGGATGACAATCACCAGTAAGACTGGTGCTATCATCGACGGTCAGAAAGTGAACCGTGAAGTGTTCTTCGATACTCTGAACGCATGGGGTAAAGATTCCAACAAAAAGTTTGTGGTTCTACATCACTCTATTCTTTCCGAAGGTATCAACGTCAACGGTCTGGAAAGTGTTGTTTTCCTCCGCAACATGGATTACATTGGCATCAGTCAATCTATCGGTCGTGTGATCCGTCTGGGTGACACTTCTAAGACCTTTGGATTGGTCTGCGTCCCTGTTTATGACTCTGTGGGTATCACCACCTCCAGAAAGGTTCAGGCGGTCGTTGATACCGTCTTTGAACAAGGTCAACCTGCTATCAGTGAGATTCGTCGATGAAGGATAGGTATCACAATCACAACTCCACTATGCTACATCCAAAACCTGTGAGAGATTATATCTCTCCAGATGGGATGTGGTGTGTACTTCCATGCGGTAAAAAGTGGATGATAATTCACAACGCGAAACAACTGGAACTAGCAACGTCATTTGATATTGCTATGCGTAAGTTAGATAAAATGAAAAAGTCGCAGTCTAAACCGCAGAGACGACCCAAGACCCCTGCCGAACCAAAATTAACAAAAAAACAAAATAAACATTTACTGCACCCCAGTGATGGCAATGGATCTGAGAGAGTCAAAACCACGGTGAGACAGACTACCAGGAACACGCCTAAATCTAAGGGAGTGACAATCGCCAAACCGTCCCGATCCATGGGGAACCCGTTGCTCGATGCCCTACAATAACTTCAGTCGCAAATGAGTGTACCTGACAAACTAATTCAACTCGGATTTGCTTACAATTCAACAGGCAATCTCCGTGGTCGGAAACAACTCCGACAGAATCCTGTACCCGACAAAACATTCTTCAAACGTGTAGATGATACAATGTTGGAGATGTATGCTCGTGGTACTGATGACACACAATGGGAACGTGTTGTTCTCAATGTAGACACCCAACAAGTTGTGGTGTCCGAAATCGTAAACTACCAAACTATTCTCGATCTTTGATGACTACCAAAACCAAACGAGTTTGTGTCACTCCCCTGTCTCGTAAAGCAAAGAATCGCTTTGCTAATGAGATGGATTTGTTTCACACTTGTGTTGTAGAAACTGTTCGTGAACATGAGGGTCAACAATGGTTGTACCTTCAGTCACTCAATAAGTCTTACTATTTTTGGGTTCCTGCTAAAGGTAACACTGATTGGAAAGTGGAGCGATGATTGATGGATTTACACACGAACCACCAACAGAGGATCACTTCTACGAGGAAGTTTGCTTTAAGACTAATGTTATTGCAATTTTCCTTGTATATCGCCCTGGGTATTTGTTCAATAATCACAATCCACATCGTACTATCTGGGGATTCTACAACACCAAAAAACAACAGTTCCATGCTCCTATCAACTCCAAAAAAGTTGGTAAGGTAGTAGACATCAGGGACACAACTCCATTCACTGCAATGCAGTTGAATTTTGATCATCTTAATCCACTTGAATTGGCATTTGTCCTATGAGTAATAAAGTTGACGATCTTGAACAAAGAGTAGAAGAACTCTACGACATGATTTTTCTTTTGATGGAATATGTTGACTTCCATGATGGTGATTATGAGGAAGAAACTGAGATGAAAATGCCACCACCTCCACGGTTGACATCTATTAAATAATTTACTAAAATCTTACTGAACTTTACATAGGAAAATGACATCCAAGTTTCTCTATACTGTTGATCACTTCATCCCATTTCCTCGTTCTGAGTATGGCGGAATGTGGGTTGTTGTTGCACAAAATGATGATGAATGTTTTGACTTGATTGTTGCTGAGGATGATGGATTGAACGACGACTATTACAATCGTCTGCGAGAGAATATCATCAAGGCACCAACATATGCCCTCGCAGAAGATCTTGAGTCCTGTATTGTGGAGCAGTTTACTACCTGATGGAATTATCTCATTCACAAAAGAATCTGATTTATGATGCAGTTCGTTACTATCAAATCAACAAAACTGTAGTTGATAGTAACATTTACAGAGAGTGTGAATCAGTGCTAAATATGTTCTATGAGGCACACATGTTCCCTCCTGCATATAACACCCAGGGGGAAGATCCTATTCCACTCGATCAGGTAGAGTTTGACTAATGGAAGAACCAAAGTTTTTAGATTACGAACAGAAAGAGAGAATTAGAGAACAATCAAAGACGGCACTCAATGTTCTCATGGCGGAGATGATCGAAAATCCGAGTGTAAACCAGGATGGCAACATCCGCAAACTTCTAGATTACCTAGACTCATTGCAATCGGAGTGAGTTGTATAAAGAACCACATCTGAATGTCAAGAACTGTGAGTGTAACAAACTTTGGCATGAGTGGTTTGAACAATTCAATAATAATGAGACGAGACATAAACCAGAGACAAAATTACTGAGAAGAAAGTGGTGTAAATGCGCCGATGAATTGAGTGCATTGATTCATCAGGCGTACCTGGATATGCCACACAAACCTCGTAAGATGTAGCACCCGAAAGGGTGCTTTTTTTGTGCCTAATTTTTTTTTATATAAAAAAGAACTCAAAAACGCGATAACAGCGTTTTGGGGTATGACTATATAAAAACTGTCACAAAGGCGCTTGCGCCGTTTCCCACATGGTTTTAATATAAAACCATG
>Ga0213858_10001259_pt1 | contig 12059 bp, 9 predicted proteins | sample PICome_FD_160122 | JGI IMG/M metagenome (GOLD analysis project Ga0213858, IMG submission 160122) | Coastal seawater microbial communities near Pivers Island, North Carolina, United States - PICO245 | ecosystem: Environmental > Aquatic > Marine > Coastal | place: USA: North Carolina | collected... | reverse complement strand
GCCGTGCCACACAGTTGGCTCCTCAGAACCCTTCCGCCATCGTCAATCTCGCCAACGCAAAGGTATTCCTCGGACAGATTGACGATGCAATCGCATTGTTCAAACGCGCGATCGCCATAGATCCCACCAATGCCCAATCGCATTGGGGTCTGGCCAATTCAGTGAAGGCGTCGGACCGCAGTCATATTGAGCAAATGCAAGCCCTGTTGGAAACGGGCAGACAGACAAAGCGCGGTGAAGGCTTTCTACACTACGCCATCGGAAAATCCTGCGAGGACTTAAAGGATTGGGACGGCGCTTTCACGGCATTTAGCGCGGGCGCCGCCGCTCGTCGGGAGACTGTTGAATTCGATGAGCAGGCTGAGGCCGAGATGTTCGAGTCCGTGAAGTCATTATTCACGGCTCGTTGGCTAAGCGAGCAAGCCGAGGGCGCGCAGGATCCCGCGCCTATTTTCGTCCTTGGACAGCCTCGCACGGGAACGACACTGATCGAGCGGATTATTACGAGTCACTCAGCCGTGCACTCGGCAGGAGAATTGCAACAGTTCGGGCTATCGGTTCGGCGCGCAGTACAACACCCGGATCCCAGACGGTTCTCAAGCGAGTTATTCTCAGCAGCAGCCACTGCCGATCCAGAACAAATCGGAGAGATGTATCTCCGCGCGACCGCAAAACAGCGAGGCAAAAAGCCCTTCTTTGTCGACAAGCTCCCCATCAACTATCTAAACATCCCGCTAATTCTGGCCGCATTACCCAAGGCCAAAATCGTACATTTGATTCGGGGACCAATGGATGCCTGTTTCGCGAGTTACAAACAATTATTCGCCGACGCCTATCTACACTCCTACGAACAAGGTGAAATGGCTCGCCATCATGCGCGCTACCGCGACTTGATGGCGCACTTCCGAGAAGAGTTTCCGAATCGCATCATCGACATCAGCTACGAGGCAACCGCCAGCAATCTAGAGCCCAACGCCAGAGCACTTATTGCAGCGCTTAATCTAGATTGGGAAGACGCCTGTCTGAATTTTCATGAGAGTCGCTCAGGAATCGCAACCGCAAGCTCGGTTCAGGTTAGGGAGCCCGCGCATACGCGCTCGATTGGACGCTGGCGACAGTACGAAGCGCAATTAAAGCCCATGATCGCAGAGCTGGAAGGTAGGGGTATTGCCCTCGATTAGGGTCTTGAGCGCTTGACGTCACAAACCGTCAGAGTAATCTTACGACGTTGTTATTTTCTATAAAAACCGAGCGGCGTTTTTCCCATGAGTCGCTCTAAAGAAGGGGATGAAACCATGTCTAATGCCTTCAACGGACGACCCAGTAAACGCCACCTTTTGCCGCTCGCAGTCTCAGCCGCACTGATCAGCACAGGCCCAGCCAGTGCACAGTCGCTCGAGGAAGTGGTAGTGACCGCCACCAAGCGCGAAGAGGGGGTGATGGAAGTGCCTCTCGCTATTTCAGCGCTATCAGGCGACTTCATTGCAGAGACCAACCTCAACGATGTGAAAGACCTGATCTCGTACACACCGGGTGTCAGTGGTAACTCGCAGGATTCCTACATTGACGCTGTAAGCATCCGCGGAGTTAGAACCCAGGACTTTGGTGTCGGTGGTGACCCCTCCTCAGCCTTCTTCAAGAATGATTTGTACGAGGGCAGAAACGGTTCAGCAGTGACGAGTCTTTATGACATCGAGCGAGCCGAGATCCTCCGTGGTCCGCAAGGCTTCCTGTTCGGTCGTAATTCGATCGGTGGAGCGTTCAGCGTCCACACTAGAAAAGCAGAAATCGGCGCAGAAGATGGCTATGTCGACTTGGATCTAGGCGAGCGTGGTCATGCCGTTTTCGAAGGCGCGATCAACATTCCAGTCAGCGATAACTTCGCCATGCGCCTGGCAGGCTATTCATCGCAAGAAGACGGCTTCGTCAAAAACGTCTACTCCGGTCGCGACGAGATCGACCATGAGAAATTTGCGTTGCGATTCTCGACTGCGTATCAAACTGACAATCTCAGCGTCGATTTCGTTGCCGAATACGAAGACCGAAAGCAGTCCGGCTCGATGTACCGAGCCATCGATACCGGCGATATCTGGGATGCCTTTGACGGCTACATTGTTGATGACACCACCCTAGACGGGACAGACCAGCAGCTCGACTCCGACATCAGTGAAGGTGACGAAGATGTTGGCGAGATGATGACCTTGGGATTGTTCATCGATTATGACCTCGGTTTTGCCACCCTGACGTCAAATACGGGCTACAAGGATCACGACTACTACTACAAGGAAGACTATGACGGCACACCGCTAGTCATTAACAACTTCCAGTTCCAGCAGTCGGGTACCTACTTCCAGCAGGAGCTGCGGCTCAGCGACAATGGCGACGGGCCCGTCAGTTGGTATGCCGGGGTTTCCTATTACGATGAAGACCTCGATGCACAGTTCGCCAACATCGGCTCTGAAGATCTGATGTGCCAGTACTATCTCAACTACTACGCCGAGTATTATGGCTACGACTTCTACACTACCTGCTCGGACTACTACGGTGATGACTTCTATCCCACAGCGGATGGCAATCTCACCGAACAGGGCATGATCAAGGGTAAATACAGCGGCTGGGCCAGCTACGTGAGCTTTGATTGGGCGATGTCCGATAAGCTGACTGCAGAGTTGGGCCTGCGCTACACCAAAGATGACAAAGACTTCAGCACATTGGTGATGGAGCCTGAGAGCTATCTGGGGCCCTACTTCATCTATGGTTTTGCTACAGCCGAGTACATTTCTGACTCGAAGTCCTGGAGTGATACCACCGGTAAAGTGGCACTAACCTATACGCCGAATGACGACTCGATGATATTTGCGAGTTACACACAGGGCTTCAAATCTGGTGGCTTCGGTAGCTTCTGGATCGAGACGCCCGATGGGACACCGCCAGGCCTAGCTCAAACAGGCATTACGCAAGCTGATGGCTTTAGACCTGGCTCGTTTAAGCCAGAGGAAATGGACTCCTATGAGCTGGGCTTCAAAACCAGTTATATGGATGGCAGGGGTAATTTCGACATCACCGCATTTATGTATGACTACACCGACGCGCAGGTGATCAGCTATGTCGACGTAGACCTCGGAGATGGTGACTCTACATTCTCAGCGAGGGTGCTGAACGTTGGCGAAGTTGATGGCTTCGGTATCGAAGCCTCGAATACTGTTGCCCTGTCCGAGTACAGCACGCTTTACCTGTCAGTCGGCTATCTGGACACAGAAGCCAACGGCCTGTCAGACATCTGTGCGATTGATGGTGCCGTAGAGGGCGATGCTCTCGGCTGTGAGGGAAGTCGTGTGTTCTGGGCACCCGAGATCACCGGTGCGGCGAAACTCGACATCGATTACCCAATGAGTAACGGCATGTTGACCGGCAGCCTCGAGATGTTCCACGAGAGCAAGCGCGGCGGTAGCTGGGAAGGCAACCCAGAGGGCATGATCGGTGCTTACACCATCACCAATCTGCGTGTTGGATACGAGTCCAATGACAATTGGTACTTTGAGGCCTATGCCGAGAACTTATTCGATGAGTTCACATGGGATGGCTACAACGCGAACGGCGGGATCCTACCCTCGCACTTCTTCGGACCCATGCGTCCCTTGACGTTTGGTATCCGTACCGGGATGAGCTGGGATTAAGCGTTAGAGCCTTTTATTACTCGCCTAATAATCGAGCTCGATGTTTAGGCTGGGAAGTATCGGGTGACAACCAAATTGCCGCAAATAGCGGTCCAAAATCGGGGTCAGTAATGGCCCCGATTTCGTTCTGGTTGTAAAAAAAGCGGCTAACACCTTGAGCATCGACATCGAGGGTGATGCTATCGCCCTTGTTAATATCCGGCCACATCGTCGCTAGTTCAGACATCCAGCTATCAAGACGATTATCGGTGATCCCCAAGTGCTCCCACTCCTCACCCGTGGATCGCACGAGCCAACGTGCCTTCACGTTGCGCTTATAGGTGAGCATCAAACGAAACGAGTTGTCTGGCTCATCCCATTGCCCAGTACCGGTATAAAGCGCTGAATCAAAGACATTAAACAGCATGACTTTGAGCGTAGACGTGCCCACGAGTGACAGCGGGCGATCAGCCATGACCTCATCGAGGGTTTGACCAAATATCGATGTTGGCAGCAACACCACCGCGAGCAGCGTAGCTCGTATCAACTTTAGCTTCACTGGGCGGGCACTAAGCGAGCGTCAGACACGCGCACCATCACGTAGAGTAAAACCATCCAAATCGGCGCCAGTATCAAAAACGTGGTCAGCTCACCGTACGGCAAATCCACTGCGCCAACCCGGGCACCCACCAGATAGTTAGTCGGCACAGTCGCTCCCAACACAATGGGTCGCCACCATGAAGCAGACAGAAACCCGAAAGCACGAGGTAAGGCGGCTGGAAATACCCACCAGAGACAAACCATCCACATGGGTAACAATGCATCACCAAAATCAAATACGCCGATTATCGATAAGGTGAGGTCAGTGAAGATGCCTATTAAGGCGCAGGGCCAAACGCGGCTGAACTCGGCTTTCAAGTTGGGAACCGCCGCATAGTGAAACGCGATCATAACCGCGGTGAGGAGCATCCAGTCGTCGCGCCCAAACACGCAACTAAACCAGGTTAACTGAAACCAAACGCCACTAAAGATTTTGTTGTCGATGACTGCCATGGCCTCGATACGACTCGGGCCATGGAGTGGATTCGAAGTGTCTTCTAGCTGCGAACGCCGTAGTGCGACGCAGTCTTGTCGAGCGCATCTGCGAGGTTGTTAACTAAGGCGTCCACCTCTTCAAGCGTGGTGACAAAGGGCGGTGAGAAAATCATGGCATCGCCGGTTTGTCGTACCATCAAACCACTCTCGATCGCTCGATCGCGGCAGTACACCGCCGCCTCCGACTCGGGCGCCAAACGCTCGCGCGAACCCTTGTCTCGCACCAACTCAACCGCGGCCACTAGGCCCTTCGCCCGAACCTCGCCCACAATTGGATGATCACCAAGGCCTGTCAGCTTCTCTGCAAAGTACGGCGCTAGGGTGTTGGCAGCCGTCTCCAAGATCGGCGTGTGCTCCATCACATCGAGCGTAGCCAGTCCGGCTGCGCAAGATGCCGGGTGACCCGAGTAGGTAAGACCGTGAGCAAACTCGCCGCCTGAAGCCAATAGCACATCAGATACCTTGTCGCTCACCAGACAACCGCCAAGTGGCATATAGCCATTCGTCACTGCCTTGGCAAATGTCACGAGATCGGGCTCGGTGTCGTAGGTTTGGAATCCAAACCACTCACCGGTTCGACCAAAACCACAAATCACCTCATCCGAGATAAACAAAATATCTCGTTCATTAAGGATCTTTTTGACTGCGGGCCAGTAAGTATCGGGTGGGATAATGACACCGCCGGCACCTTGAATAGGCTCTGCGATAAACGCCGCCACATTGTCCTCGCCGAGTTCATCAATTTTCTTCGCCAACTCGTTTGCTGCCCACAGACCAAACTCATCGCGACTCATGTCGCCACCCAACTCGAACCAATGGGGTTGTTCGATGTGATGAATGTAATTAAGACCCTGAGTCTGCTGGTGCATAGCACTCATGCCACCAAGTGAGCTCGCCCCTATGGTACTGCCGTGATACGCATTTTTCCGGCTAATAATCAGTCGCTTCTGAGGCTTGCCGAGGAGCTGATAGTAGCGGTGCACAAACTTGATCTGTGTATCGTTAGCTTCAGACCCCGAGTTGGTAAAGAAAACGCGATTGAAACGATCCGGTGCGACACTGGTCAGCCGAGTCGCTAGCTCGACCGCGGGCTGGTTCGAGCACTTAAAGAAGTTGTTATAGAACGGAAGTTCCATCAGCTGCTCAGCAACAGCGCGCTTAATTCCGTCTTGCGAGTAACCCAGGCTACAGCACCATAGGCCTGACATAGCGTCTTGAATGCGGTTGCCGTCGGAGTCATAGATATAAACATGCTCCGCACGGCTGACGATGCGACCGCCGTGCTCGGCGTAATCACGAAAATCGGTAAACGGGTGCAGATGATGGTTTTGATCAAGCTGCTTAAGTTGTGTCGTCCCTAGCGTAGCATTCACGGTACAATCTCCTTTTAACCAGCGTATTGTCTACGAGCCTACACAGCGATGCCTTACCCCGAACGGGTAGCCTGCGCCGACTCATGACGGGAATGAAATGCCCATGATCAATGAAGAGTATAGAGGTCTTACCTATCCTTGGGGACGAAAAGACGCCATAAATATCGGTGAGCCAAGAGAAGTGGCTCCCGGTGTTTGGTGGGTTCGATTTGCGATGCCCGGTGGCCTTGACCACATCAACATTTGGCTCTTAGAAGACGAAGGCGGCTGGACCGTAGTCGACACCTGCATGAAGCTCGACAGTGCCAAGGCTCAGTGGGAGTCTCTTTTTTCGGGTTTCATGCAAGGCAAGCCGATCGTGAGGGTTATTTGCACGCACCTGCACCCAGACCACATTGGCCTCGCTGGTTGGCTTTGTGAGCGCTTTGACTGTGATGTTTGGATGACGCGAAGCGAGTACCTCAATGCCAGCCTCCTGCTCAGTTACACCGACGAGGGTATTCCTAATACTGCTTTGCAATTCTACAAGCGCGCGGGCTTCACCGATGAAATGTTGAGTACTTACCGCCGGCGTTTCGGGACGTTCGGCAAGATGTCAGAGCCGCTGCCACACAGCTATCGACGAATCGTGGACTTGGAGACAATCAATATCGGCAGTCACTACTGGCAGGTAGTCATCGGTCAGGGTCATTCACCCGAGCACGCCTGCCTGTACTGTCCGGGACTAAAACTCATTATCTCGGGCGATCAGATCCTGCCGCGAATCACGCCTAATGTGTCAGTCTTTCCAACCGAACCCGATGGCAATCCTTTGGAGTACTGGCTGTCATCAAATACGCGACTACTCGATATCCTTCCCGAGGACTTGTTGGTGCTGCCCGCGCATCAAACACCCTTTAGGGGTGCGCGAACTCGCCTCAATCAGATTATTGATGGTCACCGACAATCGCTCGCTAGATTGTATGACTTCCTGGAAACACCGCGAACGGTTCCTGAGTGTTTCGATGTCATGTTTAACCGCCAGATCTCTGAAGGCGAGATCCAGTTCGCCACCGGTGAGACCCTCGCGCACCTGAATTATCTCGTTCAAAACGGGAATATCACTCGCTCGGTCAACGAGGCAGGTTTACACAGCTATCGCGCAAACCCGCACGCTCATTACATTCATCTAGATGAAGCCGCTGCTTAACCAATTACTGGCTCAAATCGGTCGACGCGTCTACCGATATCGACACTTTCGGCAATGGGCTGAAACGCCAGTCCTAGACGTGGCGGTTAGTAATCTGTGCGTCGATATCGATGGAATCCCCATACAACTGCGTATGTACCACGGGACAGCCGACCGGCCTCTGGTGATTTTTTATCACGGGGGCGGCTGGGTGGTAGGTGATCTCGATACCCACGATCGCTTTTGTCGAGGCATCAGTAACGAAAGTGGCTGTAGCGTGGTGTCGGTTAACTACCGGCTGGCTCCAGAGTTCACTTTTCCAGCTGCGCACGATGACTGCCTCGGCGCTACCAAATGGATCGCGCGCAACATCGACAATTTGGCACCCAACAATGGTAGCTATGTCGTGTCAGGGGACAGCGCCGGTGGCAACATGGCCATTGCAACTGCGATCAACTGCCAAACCGATCCTCGCCTCGCCGGTTGCCTAGCTGTTTACCCGGCGACGCAACACTACATCAGCGACCTGCCCTCCTTCACAGAGCATGCCAAGACAGGTCATTTGAGAGCGAGAACAATGCGCTGGTTTTGCGACACCTATCTGGGTGGCCTGATGCCGGCAGACCCCAAGCTCGAGCGAATGTTCCCAGGGCGCCGAACCAGCCTAACCGGATTTCCTCGCTCGATGATTATTACCGCCGAGCGCGATCCTCTTCGCGATGACGGCGCTCGGTTTGCAGTCAGGCTCCATCGCGCTGGGGTAAAAGTGGCCTACAAGCACCTAGAAAAAGCCACCCACGGCTTAGTGTGCTCGGAGGGTGATTCGAGAGATTTCAATCTAGCGGTAATGCACGCCAGCCAATGGCTGCAAGCTATTCCGACTCAGAAATAGCGTCTAGCACTCCCAACACCTCGGCTTTTTCCAACAAGCGGGGACAGAAATAGCCATCTCCCTCGTCAAGTGCTGCCTCGGCAATCGTATCGAAGGCGTGGCGTTTCACTCGAGGGTCAGTCGGAGCGATACCTACATCAGCGATCAACTTCTCAACCGCATCAACGAACGCCCGCGCTCGGGTCTCGGGGTGCCCCGAATCAGAAACCCCGGTGGCCACCGCAAGCTCCGCCAAACGATCCACGGCGGTCATCCCATAGAGCGTGAGGACATGAGGTAAGACCAAGGCATTGGCGTGACCATGAGGGATACCAAAGTTAGCTCCTAACTGATGCGCGATCGCGTGCACGTTGCCCACGTTGACCTGGTTGATGGCAACCCCTGCGTGGTAAGCCGCCAATGCCATGCCTTCTCGAGCCTCCATGTTGCCAGGCTCCTCAACAGCTATACGCAACCAGCGAAAGACACCCTGCACCGCCGTACGACCCATATCACTGCGGTTACCGCGCTCCCAGGTAGAGATATAAGCCTCGATACCGTGAGTCAAAGCATCGATGCCAGTGGCCGCAGTGACTGGCTTAGGCAGTCCGACCATCAAACAGGCGTCGAGCGCCACACAGGTTGGTAACAAACCGCCGCCAGAAATGATTTCCTTCTTTTGAATCGCTTTATTGGTGATAACAGCGCCCATGGTGGCTTCACTGCCGGTACCTGATGTTGTCGGTATCACGAATAACGGTGCGACTTCTTCAGGAGCCTTACCAAATCCTGCCCACTTGCTCGGGTCCTCGTCGTGATGCTTGGTGATTGCGATTACCTTCGCGCAATCGATTGAGGAGCCCCCACCCACGGCGAGCACTGCGGTAGCACCCGAGTCGCGGAGCAACTGAGCGCCTTCCTTGACGTGCTCGTAACTGGGGTCTGGGTCGACCTTGTCGTACCAGGTGAGCTTGACACCGTCTCGGTTCAAGCCGGCGACCGCCTCATCAGCAAGGCCAAGGTCACGCAGAGCTTTGTCCGTTACCACCAGAATCGAGGTGTGTCCCAGTTCGACAATGCGATCGCAAAGCCGGGCACAGCTGGCCTTGCCAACAAATGCCATGTACTGCCCCTTGGGCGCTCCAGCAATTGCTTTGGCCATACCAAAGAACATCTGGTTTTTGAGCTTGCGCAAAAACATCGGTTTCGCCATGACGAGCATCTCCCCCAACTAGCCCGCTTTCGGGCCGAATAACAATTGGCTTTACCCACTCAGTGTCAGAGAATTAAATGACCTAAGCATCCTCTCACAAAGTAACCCAGCCCCCATGTCCAGACAATACATTGATATCGAATCCCCCCAGCATCTCAAACTGAAGACAGACAACTCCCTGACCCCCGGCACTGATGAGGTCGTTATAGCCGTGGCCTATGCGGGAATCAATCGAGCTGATTTGCTTCAGCGCGCTGGACTGTATCCGCCGCCGGAGGATGCAAGTCCTGTGATGGGCCTCGAGGTGGCTGGGATCGTATCGGCGGTAGGTCCCGGCTCTGGGCTTCGAATCGGGGATCGCGTTTGTGCTCTGGTACATGGCGGTGGCTATGCCACCGAAGCGATTGCTCGATCAGATTTTTGCTTGAAGCTCGAAGATGACATCAGCTTCGAGCAGGGCGCTGCTCTGCCGGAGGCGTTGCTTACTGTCTGGTACAACCTTGTCGAACGGGCACAGCTAAAGGGGAGCGAACGACTGCTAGTCCATGGCGGCGTCAGCGGCATTGGCAGTATGGCGATTCAAATAGCTAAACACCTTGGCTGTGAAGTCGTGGCTACAGCAGGCAGTAGTGAGAAAATGGCACTGTGCCAACAACTGGGTGCCGACCACGCGCTCAATTACAAATTATCGCTGGCAGAGCAATTACAGGCGCTCTCACTCATGGGATCCATTGACGTTGTGCTCGATATGGTCGGTGGCGACTTGGCGCAATTTAATCTCGATGCATTGGCCATCGATGGCCGAATCGCGTGTATTGGCTTCATGAGAGGCAGTCAGTGCCAACTCGACCTTATCCAGTTACTGATGAAGCGCGCGACCATGATGGGAAGCACATTGAGGCGACTAACGGTGACTGAAAAATCGAATTGCTTTGTGGCGGTTAACGAGCAAGTCATGCCAGCTGTCGCCACCGGTGCGATCCAACCCGTTATTGATAGTATTTTTCCGCTAAAAGACGCGCTGGCCGCACAAGACCACATGGCATCGGGAGCACACGCGGGGAAAATCTTACTCGACTGCCAGCTTCAGGGCTGAAATACCTTGAGGCTCAGAGTCAATCCGATGTTGACGGAGACAGGCTCAGTCTAGACAACAATGCGCTAAAACAGAGACCCGTCAAAGCAGCACAACCAAACTGAACAACCAGACCGCTTAGCTGCCGCGTCGACGCCAGGAGTGCACCCTCGACACCCATCACCTGTTCAAAAATCAGGATAAATACGACTAGCCCCATTCCCGATACACCCCCGAAAACGCAATGGGTCATCAGCGGAGACCAAGACTGTCCGCGCGATAACCTTCGAAATAGCGACAGCAAACAAGTCATCAAGATGAAGTAGATCGGTAGATAGGTAGCTCCAAGGCCCAGCCACTCGCTCCTGATCATGCCAAGGCGGTCAGTGAGGGAAACATTGACGCCGAAGCTCACCAACGTTGCAGCCGAGGCGGTCGAGTTCGCAGCGATGCTGGCGGAATAACCGACCAATATGGACAAACAAAGTGCAATCGCGACTCGCATAGTATTTCGCTCTACTTTTTGACGTATCTCGAGATCTAGCTTGCGCTATAGTGGCAACAGGATCCAGCGGAGACTCTCCATGTACAACTTCATTACTAGATTAGTTCACTCGCCAACGGGTATTTTTGCTGAGACCTCGTGGACACAAAAAAATAAAACCAACCCGCGACTGGCGAGGTGCTTAATCGGGGCGGCAATTATGCTGTCGATGGGGCAGGCGATCGCCGAGAACTACACGCTGGAAACTATCGCCGAGGGGCTCGACACGCCGTGGTCGATTGCTGAGCTGCCCAACGGCGGCTTCCTAATCACCGAACGCACAGGCGGCCTCAAGCATGTCGATGCTGATGGTGTGGTCGCTGACATCGCAGGCGTGCCGCCTGTGTTTGCTCAGCGTCAGGGTGGTTTGTTCGACGTCACACTGCATCCAGACTACGCCAATAATTCGATGATTTACCTGGCCTATGCCGCTGGTGACGAAGACAGCAACCGCACCACAATCGCCAGGGCAACACTGGAAGACAACGCTCTCGAAGATCTCGAGGTTATCTACGGGGTCACCCCGACTAAACGCGGCGGCGGTCATTTTGGTGGAAGGATGGCTTTTCTGAGTGATGGCACGCTGCTCCTTACCTCCGGTGAGGGATATGCCTATCGCGAGGAAGCCCAGAATGTCGAGAACGAGCTCGGCAAACTATTGCGAATGACCGAATCGGGTGCCGCACCTGCTGACAACCCCTACCCTACAGAATCACCCTATGTATACAGCTACGGGCATCGGAATCCGCAGGGACTGATCGTTGATCCCGCGACACAGGCCATCTGGTTAACCGAGCACGGGCCCAAGGGCGGAGACGAACTCAACTTTGTCGAGAAAGGTAAAAACTATGGCTGGCCGGCAATCACCTACGGTGTTGACTATTCCGGTGCGATTATCTCTCCCTACACCGAGCTACCGGGTATGGAGCAGCCGGCAAAATATTGGGTACCCAGCATCGCAACGTCTGGATTAGCGTTGTACCAGCACGATGCGATGCCAAGCCTAAAAGGCCAATTCTTGGTGGGTGGACTTAAGGCAAGAAAAATTGTGGCCGTTGATGTCT
>Ga0213858_10001257_pt1 | contig 12072 bp, 15 predicted proteins | sample PICome_FD_160122 | JGI IMG/M metagenome (GOLD analysis project Ga0213858, IMG submission 160122) | Coastal seawater microbial communities near Pivers Island, North Carolina, United States - PICO245 | ecosystem: Environmental > Aquatic > Marine > Coastal | place: USA: North Carolina | collected... | reverse complement strand
TATTGATATTAATAATAATTATTTTGAATTTTTTTGTTGATTAATCTTTTTATAGTCTTATTATAATGGGATAACAATTAACTTATGAAAGGAAAAATGTTATGAGCAATCTAAAAAAAGTCACTAGACTTATTAAGAAAGCTACAAAAAAAGAACAACAAGATTTAGTGAATTATCACTATTCTGTTGAACAAGTAAAACAACAAAAGAAAAGTAATGACTTAATTAAACCTAGTCATGTTGAGTTGTTTGAAACTTTAAAAACTAATCTAATCATTTTTAATAAAGTTGATGATGTTGAGGGTTTTGCTCAACTTATCAAAAGAAAAATGAAAAGGTTTGATGTTGCGAAGTTCAAAGAAAAATATCCTAAAATGTATGAGGATTTTTTAGTTGAAATGGACACAACAGAAATTAAAATAAAAGTTCAAGAGAAAGGAATATAATTATGAGTAATCTTGTTAAAATAATTAATGACGCAATAGTTGAGAATAAAAACAACTCAACTGAAGTTGAACAAGCAAGTACAAGTTCAAGTTCAACAACTCTTAATTATCAATTCATGTATAAACAATTAGAAAGTGCTGTTGAGGAAATTATTATTCAGTACCCTAATGACCCTATCGTGAATGAGTTAAAACAAAAGTTAGTGAATAACTTAAAACCTATATTAGAGGTTATACAAAACAATCCTAATCAAGACTTTAATCAGTAAGTTCTACACCTGTAGCCGAGCAATCGGCTACAGGACTACACCTTCACCACAATCGCTTCCACCTTCACCACCTAGATAGAGGTACCAAATCTAGTTTGGACATATAAACTAAACACAAGATTTAGTCGCCACGCACAAGGTTAAGTTGTATTGACAAATGCTGGCTAAAAACTCTGTTTCATAGATGTAGTGACTATATTTTTAATATGAGATATATTAAAAAGGGGACTCAATGCAAAAAGAATTACTAACAAATGAACAGCTTAGATTAGCAGTAGAAAAAACTTGGATCGAACATATAAAGTTGTGCCAAGATAATTTTTTATATTTTGTAAAAGAAGTATGGCCAGACTTCATATGTAGATTGGATCCAGATCCTAAAAGGTGGGGGCACCATCAACATATAGCATCTGAGTTTACAAAAATTTCTCGAAGTAAAAAAGGGAGGCTCATTATTAATATGCCCCCTAGGCATACTAAATCAGAATTTGCTTCATTTTTATTTCCTGCTTGGATGATAGGGAAGTTTCCTCATTTAAAAATTATGCAGGTATCACACAACGCAGAATTATCATCAAGGTTCGGTTCTAAGGTTCGTAACCTAATGGAGCAGAAGGAGTATAAAAATATATTTGGAGATGTTAAACTCCGAGAAGATAGTAAGGCAAAAGGCCGATGGGAGACCAATCATGGTGGGGAATACTTTGCAGCGGGTGTAGGCGGTTCTATCACAGGACGAGGGGCGGACTTACTTATTATCGATGACCCACATACTGAACAAGACGCATTATCCGAATCAGCTATGGAACGAGCCTACGATTGGTACACATCAGGACCAAGACAGCGTTTACAACCTGGTGGCTCGATAGTCGTGGTTATGACGAGATGGGCAGAGGACGACCTGACAGGAAGATTAATCAAGGCTCAAAAAGAACCGAAAGCTGATAAGTGGAACGTAATATCATTTCCTGCGATTCTCGAATCAGGGAACCCAGTATGGCCTGAGTATTGGGAACTAGAAGAATTAGAAAAAGTAAAAGCATCACTTCCTATTCGAAACTGGTCTGCACAATATATGCAGAATCCAACTTCAGAAGAAGGAGCTATACTTAAACGAGAATGGTGGCAACCATGGGAACATGATAGGATTCCAAAACTACAACACGTCATTCAATCTTACGATACTGCTTTTAGTGCAAAAGAAACTGCTGACTATTCTGCTATTACTACATGGGGAGTTTTCTTTCCAGAAGAGGATGGTAAACCTGCAATGATTCTACTTGATGCTCTAAAAGGCAAATTTGATTTTCCAGAATTAAAAGCCGTTGCCATGGATCAATTTAAATATTGGGAACCTGAAACTGTAATCATTGAAGCTAAAGCTACAGGAGAACCATTAATGCAAGAGTTTAGAAGAATGGGTATACCTGTCATTCCCTTTGTACCATCAAGGGGAAAAGATAAGCATTCTAGGGTAAATGCTTGTTCTCCTGTTTTTGAAGGAGGTCAAATTTATTATCCTCCTGATGAAAAATTTGCTGAAGAAGTAATTGAGGAATGTGCTGCGTTCCCTCATGGAGCGAATGATGACTATGTCGACAGTACTACACAGGCCGTGTTAAGATACCGTCAGGGTAACTTCATAGAAATGAGAGATGACTATGAGGAAGAATTATACAAAGTTCCGAAGGAGTATACGTATTATTAATGGCTGGATTGAAAGAATTAATTGATATGGAATCAATCGAGGATCAACCAACCTCGTCAGTTCCAAAAAACAAATCAGATTATACAGAACCTTATGATCCTAGCATGGCTAGAGGTTTAGCTGGGATCGCGGTCGCTGGTGCGGGAGCCTTTGCTCTAAGGAAACCTATCGGAAGAGTCATACAAAAAATTGCAAGTATAAAATTACCCAAGGCTCCTGCTCCACGAACCAGTGCTAAAGATCAAGTAGAGGAAGTCCTGAATATAGCTCCTACTAAAATGGAGAGAGGTAAAGCTCTTACAGTTGCACAAAGCAAACCTCAAGATGAAATAAGACAGATTGCAATTGCAAGATCAAACGAATTAAAAAAACTTGCTTACAATAATCCATTATCAAGAGGTGGTAAAACAAACAGAATAGGATCCTCACTTTGGGATTATATTGCACGACACCCAATTTCAGGTGCAAGAAAAGCAGATGAATGGATCAAAGATTTTAAATCTACAGGTCCAGGTTCTTTTAAAACAGGTAATCCAGAATTTAAAAATATAAACCAAGCAGTAAAGAAAGATGAGCTTTGGGATTCCAATCTAGTTCAATTCGATAAAAACGGTAATGTCGTTGGTGGTTTTTTAAAAGTAGCAGCTGAGAAAAAAATACCTCTTACAAAAATGGATTTACTTTACATTGTAGAAAAAGCTCCTGTAAATAATTTAAAAGTAAGAAAACTTACAACTGATACAAAGGTAGTTGATGAAGCAGAAAACATAAGTAGTGAAGCAATTGCAAAAATAAATGCTATAAGAGATAAAGCAGTACAAATGTCTACTCAACTTCCAGACACAGATACTGGTGAAAAGTTTACTGAGTTAGTTATGTTAGGTAAAGGCGTTGCAAAAAATTTAAGAAAAAAAACTTCTCGTTTACATAATCACTACAGAAGCGCAGATACTTCTGACTATGATAGTTTTGACACAGATATATTTGGACAAGATATAGATGACCTTAAAGCTTTATTTGACAAAGCGAGAAACGCAGGTATTGCTGTAGGTGATGACACTCTAGCTTTTACAGAAAAATTTAAAAGAATTGATACTGATCTTGGAAGAAGATTACAGCTAATGAAAACTCAAAAGATGTTACCTAAGTATGGAAACTATGATGAGTATAGAGTAAAAGGGGGTGAGAAATATTTTGAACACGTAGTGTATTATCCTAAACCATTACCGATGGGGCAAAGACTAAGTAGTAATTATCAAAAGCATTATACATCAGAATATGGTCCAACTGATTCTATACCAAATCAAATCTACCACATGAGAGGTTCAATAAGAACGGGTGGTACAAATCAAAATCAAAAAGTTATGTTGATTGATGAAATACAATCAGACTATCACCAGGCATTAAGAAAAAGGGATCCTAAAAGAGAAAAAGTAGTAAACGCTTTTGGAACTGAAATTGAATTTTTCTCTGCTAATAGAAAACTAGAAAAAATTATAGATGAGATGAAAGATATTTCTAACAAAGGTATTAGAGCTACACCAGAGGATATGCAGAGATTTAATAAATTGAATAGTGACTTTAAAGAATTAAGAGCTAACTCAATGAACTTATCTAACATAAATTCGAGACAAGCGACTGACGGTATTCCTTTCTTACCTTTATATGGAAAAGAAAACTATGGTTCACATGCAATTAAAAATGCTATCAAGACTGCAGCTGATGAAGGAGTTGATTGGGTTGCTATTGCACCTGTTGAACAATTACACCATGCAAAAAGAACAAAGTATTTAGGTGACATAGAATTTTATGGTAATAGATTTGGGACAGCAGGATTTAAAAATTATGGTGGAAGACAAGGAGTCGTTAGGAAAAATGCAGACGATAGAGAAGTTCCAATTAAAAAAGATGATGGTTCTTTTCAAAATACTGATCCTAAAAAGATGGCTACTCTTCCATCTGCTATGAAAAAAATAGCCCAACAATATGGCTCTGAAGTTAAAACAATACCAATAGCTAAATCTGATCCTAACAAGCCTTTTAAGGTAGTAACAAAAGTAGAAAACACGCAAAAAGTTTATGGATTAAATCCAGATACAGCAGGAACACAACACATAGGTGCTTTTAAAACTTTGGAAGAAGCTGAGGAGTATAAGAGCAGATACGGTGGAACAGTAGTTAAAATGTTTGATGGAGATGTTAGATTATATTTTGATGCTTATGCTATAAAGGTCAGCCCTGACATGAAAACTAAGCCTTTCAAGGCTTATCAGACTGGCGGTCTAGTCGTAAATATATTTGCGTGATATTATAAATCTGTTATAACAAAAAGGAGATATATATCATGGCAAGTAAAAAACTTAAAAAAGCTATTGTCGCTGGCCTTGGGGCTGCCGCTCTTGCAAAAGGTTTAAGTCAAAAAAGTCAAATGGCTGAATACCTTAAAACTGAGGGTGGAGACAAAGCGAAAGTAAACTACATCACTAAAAAAGCAAAACCTGAAACTTTTGTGGGTAAAGTCAAAAAAGCTGTAAATGTTTATAAGGAAAAAGGTTTAAACACAGGACCTGGACCTAATATCAAAAAATCTGATTCATTAGCAGGAGATTACAGTGGAATAACTGACTATATGAGTAAAGGTGGTATGAAAATGGTAAAAGCTAGAGGTGGAAAATTAGTAAATTTGAAACCAACAAAACTATACTAAATTAATGGCCGAAGTAGATAAAACAAATGAGCTTCCTGAAGAAGAAGTTGAGGGTGCCGAAGTTGACGTGGAAATTGAAGGTGAAGAACAAGTACCTGAAGAGGTAGCACCTGAAGAAGATTTCTATAGAAACTTAGCAGAGGAAATGGATGACCGAACACTTGGTCGTATCTCCTCTCAACTTGTTTCTGATTATAAAAGGGATAAAGTTTCGAGAGCGGATTGGGAACAAGCTTACACTCAAGGTTTAGACTTACTTGGTTTTAAGTATGTTAATAATACTAGACCGTTTCAAGGTGCGAGTGGTGTTACCCATCCGTTGCTTTCAGAAGCTGTAACACAATTTCAAGCACAAGCTTACAAAGAATTATTACCAAGTGATGGTCCTGTAAGAACTGCTATTATAGGAGCTGATACTCCAGAGGTAAGTCAACAAGCTGAAAGAGTTCAAAACTTTATGAACTATATGTTGATGGAGGAAATGGAAGAGTACACTCCTGATACTGATCAATTATTATTTTATTTACCATTAGCAGGTTCTGCATTTAAAAAAATTTATTATGATGAAATAAAACAAAGAGCTATAGCAAAATTTGTTCCTGCTGAAGATTTGATAGTTCCTTACTATGCAACAGATTTAAAAGATTGTGAAAGAATAACTCACTTAGTGAAAATGTCAGAGAATGATGTTCTCAAACAACAAAAAGCAGGATTCTATTTAGATGTAGAATTATTACCAAAACAACCTGAGAAAAGTCCTGTTCAAGATAAATTAAACGAACTTGAGGGTGTAAAACCTGCTGGAGAAAAAGAATATCAATATAACATTTTAGAAATGCATATTGATTTAAATTTAGACGAATTTGAAACAGAAAATCCTGAAAAGAAAGTTAAAAAACCGTATATTGTTTCTATTGATGAGGGTTCAGGTAAAGTTTTATCTATCTATAGAAACTATAATCAAGATGATGATACTGAAACTAGAAAAGAATATTTTGTACATTACAAATTTTTACCTGGTTTAGGTTTCTACGGCTTCGGTTTGATACATATGATCGGTGGATTATCAAGATCTGCTACTCAAGCATTAAGACAATTGCTTGATGCAGGTACTTTAGCTAACTTACCTGCTGGATTTAAGTCTAGAGGTATAAGAATTAGGGACGATGACCAACCTTTTCAACCTGGAGAGTTTAGAGATGTTGATGCACCAGGCGGAAATATCAAAGATCAGTTCCAAATTTTACCTTTTAAAGAACCAAGTGCAACTTTATTTCAACTTTTAGGCTTTGTTGTACAAGCAGGACAGCGTTTTGCATCAATTGCGGACATGCAAATGGGTGAAGATGCACAAAATAGAGCTGTTGGAACTACAATTGCCCTCTTGGAACGTGGTTCGAGGGTCATGAGTGCTATTCACAAGCGTTGTTACTACGCAATGAGACAAGAATTTAGACTTTTAGCAAAAGTTTTTGCTGATTATCTACCTCCTGTGTACCCTTACGCTGTTACAAACGCAGATAGGTTTGTAAAATTACAAGATTTTGATGATAGAGTGGATGTAATTCCTGTTGCAGACCCAAATATCTTCTCAATGTCACAAAGAGTGACTTTAGCGAACGAAAATTTAAAAATTGCAGCATCAAATCCACAAATGCACAACTTAAGAGAGGCTTATAGACGGGTTTATGAAGCTTTAGGTACAAAAAACATCGATGCAATACTAAAACCTACACCACCTGTAGTTCCAGAGGATCCAGCAACTGAAAATGCTAAAGCATTACAGATGCAAATGCTAAAAGCGTTTCCTGAACAAGATCATCAAGCACATATTATGGCTCACAGAGCATTTATGGCTACAAGAATGGTTCAAATTAATCCAATGGTCTACGCTTTAATGCAAGGACACATTTCTGATCACATTGCATTACAGGCTCATGGTGAAATAGGCGATATAGTTGAGAATACACCTGAATTAGCACAACAAGCACAGACTGATCCAAAAGGTTTTAAAGTTTTATTTGATAGTATGGTTGCAAAAAGAGTTGCAGAGATAACAATGCAGCTTGCACAAGAAGAATCAATGACTCAAAAAGGAGATCCATTGATTCAATTGAAACAAAGAGAATTAGATTTAAGAGCTATGGACTTACAAAGAAAAGCTCAAGAAAACATGGTTGATCAAGAAAGAAAAGCTATGGAGTTTGAAGAAAGATTAGATTTAGATAAGATGAAACTAGAATCAGCTGAAGATCAAGCAGCTGAAAGAATAAGAATTGCAGAAGAGAAAATAGATATGACTGCACAAAAACAAAAAAGAACTAATGAAAAGAAAAGTTAAAATATTAAAAGCTAAAGGTGGAGCTGATGCAGCTACCGAGTCTTTTGGTAAAAGTGTAGGATATTCTGGACCAAGTAAAGCTGATCCAACAGGTGGTTTTGATTTAAGCGGAGGACAAGGTCCTACGTTTAGTGGTGCTCCTGCAACAACAGGAGGCGGAGGTTCTAAAAACAAAACTACTACAAATGTAACTACAAACAATAATACAAACACAGGGCAAAAAGCTTCTTTTATGCCTCTTACATTACAAGTTGCAAAAGCTGTAATTGATCCCATAACAAAATACTCAAGAACACAAAAAGTAAAAGGTGAAAATGTATTTGGTAAACCTGTCAATCTACCTGCAAGTAGAGATTATTACAGAGCATACAAAAAACCCATTGATGTAATGAGTTCAGAAGGAGTTGGCTACATGAAAGATGCTGGATTGATTAAACCAATTAAAACAGTAAAACCTCCTGAAAACGAAGGAGCTAGACAACAAGTATGTCCTGATGGCACCCTTCCACCATGTAAAACACCAACAACACAAATTAAACAACCAGTAACTAAAAAAAATACATTTTTATCAGGGTTTCAAGCATATGACGACGGTGGTGAAGTTGTGATATCATCTAATGTAGATAAGAGTTTATTATGATAGGAAAAAAATTTGGACCACCACCTAAAAAAGGGCCTAACCCACAAGTGCCACCAATCAAATTTGGTAGTGGTGGAATGAAATGTCCACATAGAGATACTACTGATAAAAATACTTATCCTGGTAACAATGGTATTCAAGTAAAAGGTTTTAAATTTATTGGAGTAAGATGATTTTTAAAAAGATAGCTAGATGGATTTGGTGTTTATTTTTTCCACCAATTATTTACAAACAAAAGATTAAAGTTTTAGATCCTTGTTGGAAACATATGAAATTTAAAAAAGGTTGTGAACTTTGTAGGAATTTAAATGACGCTTAAATACGTAGGAAGCTTACTTGCAAAAAAAGTTTTAAAAAATAGACCTGAGCTTCACAAAAAATTTGATGAGATCATGAAAAAAGATGTAGATGTTACAGCATCTAATCAATCACAGACACAACAAGCCTTAAGTATTTTACGACAAAGTGATGAATATAAAAACCTTACTTCAGGACTTGATAAATTAGGTAAAAAGAGTTTAGGTGGAGAAATAGTCGTAGAAAAAGGTGGCGATTACATAAAAGACTTGTTATAAGTTTGAGTGTTTGAATTTTTATCAGATAAAGAAAAATTAATTTTTCTATCAGGAATATTTGAGGGTGAAGGTTGTTTTGGCCATTATAGTAATGGCAGAAAAGAAAGACGTATTGAGATACAGCTTCAAATGACTGATCCTGATGTAGTAAACAAATTTTACCAATACTTTCAAAAAGGTAGTATTTCTAAGAAAGAATTTACCAATCATTATAAGACACTATATCGTTGGAAGGTGTCAGGGCTAGAGGCTTTAAAAATTCTACATAAAATGTTACCCTATTTCTGTAAAAGGAGAAAAGAAAATTATTATGGCATGGTTCAATCTATTAGGAATGGCAGTAAAGACGGGAGCGCATATTTACTCGAACCGTCAAAAGACAAAACAAGCAATGTCGGACGCACAACTAATGCATGCACAGAAGATGGCAGCAGGGGAGGAAGCTTACCAGGGCAAACTCCTAGAAGCTAGGCAAAACGATTATAAGGACGAATTTATTTTATTGATTTTGTCTGCGCCCGTGTTGGTGCTCGCTTGGGCAGTCCTGAGTGAAGACCCGACTGCGATGGATAAGGTAAAATTATTCTTTGAGTACTTCTCGCAGCTTCCGAGCTGGTTCACAAATCTCTGGATCCTTGTCGTGGCGAGCGTTTATGGTATTAAGGGAACCCAAATATTCAAGGGCAAGAAGTAGTTGATTTAAACGACAGATTAGTTATAAGTGATTCATGATAAGTGGGGATAGTTACGAATATGAATTACTTGAAAGATGGACTAAAGGATTTGATTGCCAAGGTTATAAATCATGTGAGATTGGAGTTAATAAGGGATATGGGTCTAAAGTTATTATGGACAATCTCATTAATAATTATATCCATGTGGGTGTTGATCCTTATGGTGATTTAGAATACCAACATTTCGATAAACAAAAAGATTACAAATGGGATGGCCTTGAAAGAGGAGTGGCTCCAACTTATTCAGATGATATTAGAGACCATATGCTTAATGATTTAATGCCATATAGAAATCAAGGTAAATTTACTTTGTGTAATATGACTGACGTAGATTTTATGACCATATCAAAACAAAAAGATTCTAAATTTGCTTTTGTATTTTTTGATGGTCCACATATGACTAAGGATGTAATAACTGAAGCTGTTTGGTTTGCTCAAAGAACAGCACCTATCACAAGATTTGTATTTGATGATTATCCAATGTACGATATGAATTTAATAGCGAATATAATGCAATACTACGGTTTTAAAGGACTCGAAAAGGGTAAAAATAAAGTTTGTTTAGAAAAAAATGAATCTTGATTTAGATACTCTTCAGTCAGTAAGACATTACATAAAAAAACAGATAGACCAAGTCAAGGAGGATTTGGTGTACCATGTAGACACAATTGATAAACTCCAGTATTCTAGAGGGAAACTCAATGCTCTAGAAGCGTTGCTACAGGATCTAAAAGACCTGCAGAAAAACGAGGAGAATATCGATGACGATAGTAACACCTGACACAGGTTTAGTTGGTGTCAAAACAAAAAATGGTGAGGCTGCACCAGATTCTAAAGAACAAGCCATACCCACAGATCCAGAGGGTATTAAAAGATATCTTGAACTAATACCAAAACCAGTTGGTTATAGACTTTTAGTAAGACCTTATGCAGGTCCTAAAAAAACTAAAGGTGGAATTCTTTTAACTGATACAGCAAACGAAACTATTCAAATGACAACCGTAGTAGGTCTTGTTGTTGAGATGGGTGATCTTTGTTATGCAGATAAAGAAAAATTTCCAAAAGGTCCTTGGTGTAAAAAGGGTCAATTCGTAATCTACGGTAGATACGCAGGTTCGAGATTTAAAACAAAATATGGTGAACACCGTATTTTGAACGATGATGAAATCATCGCAACAATAAGTAAACCAGAAGACATTCTGCATTTGTATTAAGGAGGATATATGGCTGATGCAAATAAAAACCCTGAAGTTGACATTGATCTTGATGATGTAAAAGAAACTGAAGTTAAGGTTGAAGAAACTAAACAGGAAGAATCGAAAGAACCAAATTTAAATGTCGGTGAAGTCGATTTAGGTTATACAAAACACGATAAAGAGCAACCTAAAGAAGAGGTTGATGTTGAAGAAGTGGTTGAACAACCTGCGGAAGATAAAACTTTCGAAAACGAGAGAGAAACTAAATTAGAAAAACAAGAAGAACCTGATGACTTGTCCCAGGTTTCTGAGTCTGTCAAAAAAAGAATTGATAAACTTACTAGAAGATTCCGTGAAGCTGAAAGAAGAGAAAAAGCAGCTATGGATTATGCTAAAGGTTTACAAAAAAAATATGATGATACTCAGACTAAATACGATTCCACTGATGAAAAGTATTTAAAAGAATTTGATGCGAGAGTAGATGCTCAAAGAGAACAAGTTAAGAAGAAGCTTAAAGATGCTATCGAAAATAATGATGCAGATAAGATCATGGAGGCAAATGACGAGCTTACTCAATTGAGTGTTGAAAAAGAAAAAGCTAGAATCAAAATGGCTGATAGAGAAGCTAGATTGAAACAGCTTGAAGAACAAAAAAACGCACCAAAAGAAGAAGAACCAAAACAAACAGAAACTCAAACTGAACCTAGTGAAAAAGCTAGAAAATGGGCGTCTGAAAATGCTTGGTTTGGAAATGATAAAATCATGACTAATGCTGCAATGACTGTGCACGAAGATCTAGTGGGCATGGGTGTTGATGTAGAGAGTGATGAGTATTATACTGAAATAGACAAACGAATGAAGGAAAATTTCCCTCATCGTTTTGCTGTTCAAGAGCAACGAAGACCCGTCCAAAAAGTTGCTTCTGCTGGAAGAACTCAGCAGGGACGTAGATCTGTGAGACTCACCAAATCACAGGTGGCGATTGCCAAAAAATTAGGGGTGCCACTAGAAGAATACGCTAAATTCGTGAAGGAGGTATAGAATGAGCGATAAAATAAATAGAACTTCACGCGCATCTGAGGAACAAAAAGATATTAGAAATAAACCTTGGACGCCACCATCATCTCTGGATGCACCACCTGCGCCAGACGGTTATGTTCATAGATGGATCAGAACCGAAAGTATGGGTTTCCAAGATACGGCTAACGTATCTAAGAAAATGAGAGAAGGTTGGGAATTTGTGAGAGCCGAAGAGATTAAAAATCAATTAGGTGATCATGCTTATCCAGTCATAGCTCAGGGAACTTACGCAGGACTCATCGGGGTTGCTGGCCTTGTGTTGGGAAGGATACCTGAAGAGATCGCAAAAAGCCGTGCCGAGTATTTCAAAAGAATTACTCAAGATAGAGTTAACGCGGTGGATAACGATGTCATGAAGGAACAACGACCGGAGATG
>Ga0213858_10001256_pt1 | contig 12072 bp, 12 predicted proteins | sample PICome_FD_160122 | JGI IMG/M metagenome (GOLD analysis project Ga0213858, IMG submission 160122) | Coastal seawater microbial communities near Pivers Island, North Carolina, United States - PICO245 | ecosystem: Environmental > Aquatic > Marine > Coastal | place: USA: North Carolina | collected... | reverse complement strand
TGACACAGCTAGAACTTTAACAACAACTTGGTGGACTATTTAGTCTGCTTACAGTTGAGTTCCTTGTACCTTACCTTAACCGTAAGCTGTTGGTCCTGTCTCGTTCAGGACAACTGCCTAAGTATCCCAAAGATTTGGTTGCTCCAACTATTGTTGCTGGTATCAACGCACTCGGACGTGGTCAGGATCGTGAGTCCTTGACTGCATTCATCATGACAATTGCACAGACACTTGGACCAGAAGCGATGATGACATACATCAACGCGGACGAAGCTATCAAGCGTCTTGCTGCTGCACAAGGCATCGATGTACTCAACCTAGTCAAGAGTGTTGAAGACAGAGAAGAGGAATCTGAACAGGCAGCAGAACAACAACAAAACATGGCGATGATGCAAGCTGCTCCTGGTTTGTTAAAAGCACCTATCGCTGATCCATCTAAAAACCCTAACGCTGAAGAAGTAATTAACAATGCTCTCGGCGGTTCACCCCAGTAAAACACATGGCAGAACTACTTTCTTACGATCCCAGTAACGATCCACAAGCAATTCAAATTGCAGAGGAACGTGATGCTGAAACTCTTGCTATTGGCGAAGAGATGCAAGCACAGCAAGAAGGTCTACTAGCTGGTAAATATAAATCAGCACAAGATCTTGAACAGGCTTACATTGAATTGCAGAAGAAGCTTGGTTCACAAGATTCTGAAGAACAGCAAGAATCAGAAGAGGTCACTGAAGAACAGACGGAAGATATTGATGAAGGGATTACCTTCTTTCAAAATTTGACTGAAGAGTACGATGAGAATGGACAACTCAGTGAGGAGTCGATCTCAGAGTTGACTAGCATGTCATCTGAAGATCTTGTAGATCTTTACTTCCGTTATCAAGAGCAACTTGAACCTCAACAAGCAGTAGAAGGTAGAGAACTTTCTGAACAAGAAGTAAGTCAAGTGTTTGATAGTGTTGGTGGCGAGCAGCAGTACCAACAGATCACTGCCTGGGCTGGTGAAAACCTAGACGCAGACACTGTTCAAGCTTTTGACGGTGTTGTTGAGTCAGGAAATCTTGCTGCAATTAACCTTGCAATCAAAGGACTTCAAATGCAATACAACGATTCTGTTGGATACGAAAACAACATGATTCAGGGTAAGCCTGCACAGTCAACTAATGGTTTCCGTAGTCAGGCAGAAGTTGTACGCGCTATGCAAGATCCACGCTATGACCGTGACCCTGCTTACAGGCAGGAGGTCGTAGACAAGCTTCAGTATTCTGACATCGATTTCTAATTATGCCATACGGTAAAGGAACATACGGTTCAAAAGTTGGCCGCCCAAAAAAAAGCACAACTGCTAAGCGGTTGTCTCCTGGACAAAAAAAGATTGCACGTCAAGCTGGCAATCCAAATAAGATTGATGCTGCTGACTTTAAGAAACTGCGTAGCCGGAGGATGAAGTAATGGCACACAAAGGTAAAGGCTCTTGCGGAGGCAAGAAAGGTGGCAAAGGCTACAAAAAGTAGTACACGTTCAGTAAGTCTTAAGATCGGTGTACACAAATCGCGGTCTGGTGGCTTGACGGCTGCCGGCCGGCGTAAATACAACAGAGCTACAGGGTCTAACCTGAAGGCACCACAGCCTGAAGGCGGACCACGCAAGCGTTCTTTCTGTGCCCGTATGTCTGGTGTGAAAGGACCAATGAAAGACAGCAAGGGTCGTCCTACACGGAAGGCTCTTGCACTACGCAAATGGAAGTGTTAATCATGCCTGCAAAACGTGGCTTGTACGCCAACATTCATGCTAAAAGAAAAAGGATTGCTGCTGGTAGCGGCGAAAAAATGAGGAAGCCTGGCAGCAAGGGTGCGCCCACTGCAGCTAACTTCCGTCGTTCTGCCAAAACTGCAAAGAAAAAGTAATGCCTAACAAAAAGAAAAAGAACAACAACCCCGTGCTTGATTTTGCACGTGGCTTCCTTGGTAAAAAAGAAAACGTCGCTCCTGCTGCACAATTCTATAAGGCGCAGCGGAAGAAACAAGAGATGTTGAAAAAGCTGGGATACTGACTAGACTTCAGCCGTACGTTCATCCTTCGGGACGCAGGCATCTTACTCATGGAACGGGGGGTAAGGTATATGGAGTTCATCATGTCTCAAACTGCACAAAAAAAAGAAGTCGTCCTGACCTACCGGGGCGTTGCTTACGTCGTTAAGCGCACAACTAAAAACTGAATACAAAGAGCTTTCCACAATTGTAAAGCCTGAAGGAACGGTTTAAGGAGTGGGTGTTCGGAAAGCGCCCACGCCTACAAATTATTAAATACATTATGAAACACCAGTCTTCTTTAGCAAAGGCTACACCTGTACCGTATACCCCTCAGTCAGGGGGAGAACCGGTATTCAAAAGATGTGGTCAGTGCGGTACAAAAAAGGCGCAGTGTCGTAAACAAAAGAAGTGCCTTAAAGGTCTTCTGTAATAGCTTGGGAGGCACCTCAGAGTCGGACCTCCCTTGCATTGGCTTTTGGCCCGTACGCGGATACCCATTAGCCGTCTAGACGGTGGGATAGACCACAAAAAATTTTGCAACAAAAATTTCCAAACGTTTGGGAGAAGTATAAAGTAACTTAACTCCTTAAAAATGGCACATCAGTCTTCTACACTGACCACTAGCCTTACTCGGCAGGGTCAGTCCAACAGTGCGGGTGACGCCCGTGCTCTTTACCTGAAGCTTTTTTCAGGTGAAATGTTCAAAGGTTTCGAGTACAATGCGATCGCTCGCGACCTCGTGACCAAGCGTACGCTTACCAACGGTAAGTCTATGCAGTTCATCTACACCGGTCGTACCACGGCTGAGTATCATACCCCTGGCAACGCAATCCTCGGTAACTCCGACGGTGCACCTCCGGTGGCCGAGAAGACCGTCACCGTTGACGACCTGCTGATCTCCAGCGCCTTCGTCTACGACCTTGACGAGACTCTCGCACACTACGATTTGCGTTCTGAAATCTCACGTAAGATCGGCTATGCTCTCGCTGAGAAGTATGACCGTCTGATCTTCCGTACGATTGCTCGTGGTGCTCGTGCTGCATCCCCTATCACCAAGACTAACTTCAAAGAGCCCGGTGGTACCCAGATCCGTGTTGGCACTGGTAACGCTACTGAAGCTTACGATTCCGACAAGCTGGTCGCTGCTTTCTATGATGCAGCCGCTGCTATGGATGAAAAGGGTGTTAGCACCGAAGGTCGCGTGGGTGTTCTGAACCCCCGCCAATACTATGAGCTGATCCAAAAGGTTGGTGACTCTGGTCTGATCAACCGCGACGAGCAAGGTACTGCACGTCAGCGTGGTCAAGGTGTCGTCGAAATCGCTGGCATCAAGATCTTCAAGTCCATGAACATTCCGTTCTTCAGCCAATATGGCACCAAGTTTGGTACTGCTTCTGCAACCAACCCTGGAGTCGCCGCTCCTACCAACACTGGTGACTTCGTGTCTCCTGCTGTTGAAGACGCCGCTAACGACGTAGCCGGTATCAACAACGAGTACGGTGAAGAGACCGAGTTCGCAAACTCCTGCGGCTTGATCTTCCAACGTGAAGCTGCTGCTTGCGTGGAAGCCATCGGTCCTCAGGTGCAAGTGACCTCCGGTGACGTCTCCGTGATTTATCAGGGTGACGTGATCCTGGGTCGTCTCGCCATGGGTGCTGACTACCTGAACCCTGCTGCCTGCGTCGAACTGATCGCTGGTGCTGCAACCGGTTCTACTGGCAACGCTGCCTTCTGATCTTTTTTTGATCTTATACGAGGGTTCCTTCGGGAGCCCTTTTTTTATATCTTTTATTATGCCTGTCACATACGCTGCGTCCACCGAACTGGATGCTGTAAATCAAATACTTAGCTCCGTGGGACAGGCTCCTGTCACCACGCTTGACCTTCAAAACCCTGAAGTTGCTATTGTTCTTACCACCCTAAGAGAAGTCAACAAGCAAGTTCAAACTGAAGGTTGGATGTTTAACCAGGAGCGTAACTATACGCTGAAGCCAGATTCAACTACTGAAGAAATTCTGTATCCTACCAACGCATTACAAATAGACACTAATGTCAATGAACATCGTGATGACTATGATGTAGTACGTCGTGGTAACAAACTATACGATCGTCTTCATCATACATACAAGTTTAAAAAAGATCTTAAGGTAGACATCACCTGGCTTTACGAGTTTGATGATGTGCCAGCCGCTATTCAAAACTACATCACTGCACGAGCTGCACGCATGTCAGCTATCAAGACCGTTGGCGAGGCACAGCTTACCCAACTGCTGCAAGAGCAAGAGCTGCTGACACGCGCTGCTGCAGTGGAGTATGACTGCAATCAAGGTGAATATACCATCTTTGGCTGGCGTGACGGTGAGAACTACTACAACAACTACCAACCGTATAACGCTCTGACACGATGACTACTATTTCCCAAAGGATTCCTAACTTGCTGTTGGGTGTGTCCCAACAACCTGACAAACTTAAATTTCCAGGACAAGTTAAGGAAGCAACTAACGTCTTTCCTGACTACGCACTAGGATTGCTGAAGCGCCCTGGTGGCAAATTTGAATCAGAACTCTATGATGCTGAAACACGTGGTCGTTGGTTTCCAATCCTTCGGGACGAAAATGAAAAGTATGTCTGTCAGTACGACACTACTGATGGACAGTTTCGTATTTGGAGTTTGATTGATGGTAAACCACGTGCTGTAGACATGGGCACCACGGCTGCAACTGGACAGCCTGCTGCCTGCAACGTTACTAATTTGAAGAGTGATCTAGATACATACAACACAGCTCAGTCTACGACTGACACAGAGTTGTCTGACTTGCACACTGCACAGGCAACGTTTTCCAAAACCAACGACGGTCAGACTGCTACTATAGAAAGCTTGTTTGACGTAGACGTTACCTATAAAAATGGTTATTACGAAGAGACCCTCACGTCTGGTGTACTAGAACGTATTGACAACGGTCAACGTATTGTCAAAGACGCTGGTACCAATGTTGGATCTATCGCTAAGGGTGTTGCAATGCCCTCTGGCTATGCTTTAGGTAACGAACGTAGTGATGAGTTTCCATGGTTTAAACGTGATGGTTATCGTGTGTATGAGGTAGAAAAGGATGTAGCCGCTACACATACCTCTGGTCAGCTCACGACAGCTACGACCAACATGGGCACCGCACAGACTGCCTACAACACAGCGGTTACCACTGAGGCCACCGAGAAAGGTGACTACGATAGTGAGGTTACTGCTTGTGCTATTGGTTCTGCAAACATCCCATCTGGCGCCTACCTAAAGGATGCTGCAGCTGAAGACATCGAGATCCTTACAATCAATGACTACACGTTTGTCTTGAACAAAAACAAGACAACTGCAATGAAAACCACGACGTCTTCTACACGTCCACACGAAGCGTTTGTAGTCATCTCTGTCGTTGCGTATATGTCAAACTATACCGTGACTATTAACGGTACAGATAAAACGTACGAAACTCCTAAAAACGTAGATGAGGCTGATACTGCTGGTGTCACCGTTGACGCTGGTAAAATTGCTGCTGAGCTTACAACTTTAATCAACGCAATTTCTGGCATCACTGCTACGCAAGTCGGTCCTGGTATTTATATTAGTGGCACTTCAGCCTTTACAATTAGCACAAAAGGCTCAGCAACTGAAGAGGGTCTTTATGCTTTTCAAGATCAAATCAACGTTGCTGGAAGGCTTCCTAATCAGTGTGAAAATGGCTATGTAGTCAAGCTCTATAACAGTGAAGAAGTAGATGCTGACGACATGTACGTCAAGTTTATCACTACGAACAATGCTGCACGTGGTCCTGGTGTTTGGGAAGAAACCATTGCACCTGGCATCAAGTTTGAACTTGACGAGACGACTATGCCGCATCAGCTTATTAGACAAGCTAACGGTATATTCAAGTATGAACCTGTAAATTGGACTGATCGGCTAGTTGGTGACAATACCACTAACCCACTACCCAGTTTCATTGGTCAAAAACTAAATAACTTATTCTTCTATCGTAATCGCCTTGGATTCCTGTCCAACGAAGCGGTGATTATGAGCAAAGCTGGTGATTACTTTAACTTCTTTGCAGGCACTGCACAGGTTGTTTCAGCAGATGACCCGATTGACCTACAAGCTACGTCTCTCAAACCAACTACACTGAACTATGTTTTAACAGTCAGTGTTGGTTTGTTGCTGTTTGCTCCTAACGAACAATTCTTACTTTCAACTGACGCTGACATTCTTAGCCCTACTACAACTAAAATCAATACTATCAGTGCATATGAATGTGACCCTGAACTTGAAGCAGTGTCTATTGGTACTGGCGCAGGTTTTATTAGTAAGTCCTTACTGTACAGCAAACTCTTTAACATGCTCAATGTGCAGAAAGAATCTGCATCAACCATCGACGAAGCAACGCAAAACGTCCCTGAGTTTGTGCCATCAGACATAGACACTCTGGTGTCTTCGCCTGCCTTGTCTCTGCTGTCTATGGGAAAGACAGGAGGAAGCAACCTGTTTCAGTACAGATTCTTTATCCAAGGCGACAACCGTGTCCAGACTTGGTATAAATGGGAAATTACTGGAAAACTGCTGATGCAGTTCTTTGATAAATCTACATTTTATGTCGTCAGTTACGACAGTACAAATGTTTACTTGACATCATACGACCTTTCACAGTCTACGGATGAGGGTTACCTTACATTACCGACAGGGGAAAAGACAGACGTGTGTCTGGATATGTTTAACATCAACCCTTACCGTGCCTACAGTTCGTCTACTAAAAAGACAACGGTTACCTTACCGTTTGATCACATCACAGGTAAAAAGCTAGCAGTTGTAGTTATCGGTACCTACATTGGTGATGCCATTTCTGCAACCAGTGAGGCTGAAGGCTCTGTGTTCTACTTTGAAGACTCCAATATATCTAACAATCAAATTACACTAGACGGTGATTACCGTGGACGTGACTTGCTTATCGGTTATGTTTACGACATGACAGTAGAATTACCCAAGTTCTTTGCCACTGCTCGTGAGGGTAACAGAAGCATCAGTGATAACATTTCTGATTTGATTATCCACAGAATTAAAGTAGCTACAGGACTGAGCGGCCCCGTATCATACAAAGTAAACATTACTGGTAAAGATGAGTGGACCAACGTTGTGAATGTAACGTTGCCTAATACGTACATACTGAACAACGTCAACCTAGCTGCTGATGCCATACATGATGTACCGATTTATCAACGTAACGAAAACCTCTCTATAAAAATTATAGGAGACACACCTTTCCCTGTAAGCCTGCTAGGACTAGATTGGGAAGGTAATTACAATCGACGCTTCTACAGAAGAACTTAATGGCTAACAAATCCACCCAGCCCTTCCACATCAGACCTGCAACAATCGATGACATACCTCTTGTAATCAACAACATTACAGAGGAAGGTGATCAAGATATTAGAAAACATTATGTGAATCCTATTTTGGGCATCGCATTAGATGTTACCACAAGTGAATCCTACATCGCTTTGACAGAAGAAGGCAATCCACTCGGTTTATTTGGATTCTATCAAGATTGTTTTTGGCTGCATATGTGCAAAGAAATGGCAAACCATCCACTAGCAGCCATTAAATTTTTTAGAAAATGGCTTAGAACTCAAAATAAACCGTATCTATGGAGCCATATACGTATTGAACAAACTGCAACCCTACGCATGGCAAAAATGCTAGGGTTCAAGATTCTACGTATATTCCCAGATACATACACACAAACCTTTCAAGTAGAAACCGTAAGACTATGGACCCTATAAGTATTGGTCTTGGCGTAGTATCAGGTGCATCTTCCATCATAGGTGGATTCAACGCTGCTGCTGAACGAGCCGGACAGGTTGCTTATTCAAACGCAATGAATAAGTACAAAACGGATACTATAAATAAGTATCGTCAACAAGCATACAAGCGTCGTGTTCAAAATGCAAAAGAGCAGTACGAACAAAACTTCTCTGCAGCTAACACAGCGTGGCAACAGGAGCAAGCTAGGTTTATCGAACAGATGCTTGGCTTTAGTTTTCGTAAAGATGACATGCTCAAATCGCTAGTAGAAGCTGAGGGGTATGTGAATGCCACTGAGCAGCAAGGTGTTAGTGCTGACCGTGCTAAGTCATTGATGACGGCTGGAGCTTTTGGTCAGAAAAATGCACGTTTTGTTGAAAGCCTAAAGAGCGCATCTAAGCAACACGATCGTAATATGGCTAAGACATCAGACCAACTGAGACAAGCTGACATGAATGCATTCGGAACTATTCAAGAAGCACCCTTCCTTGAAATAGCAAGTAAACAACGAATGCCATCATTCAACGCAGCTTTGACTATTGGTCAAGGATTGATTCAAGGCTTCCAGACTGCAGGACAAATGAATCCATTATTCGACCTTTAAAGAATGACACAACCACAAATTAGCGACTTCCAGTTTGAAGGCTTTACGAAAGCAGCTTCGTTTGATCCACTACAACTACCGGATCCGAGCAGACTGGCAGAGTCTAATATAGCTGTCATACGTGACAACTTCAACAAAATGATTCAGACGGGGTACGAAGTTGAAAAAAGTTCCCTTCAAAAATTAGTAGAACTTGCTCCCACTGCTCTGCAGGCGGTCAAGGAAGTACAGACCTTTCGCGTTGATCAAATGCGTGCTGAGGTCGAAGAAGAGTTTTTTAAAAACGAAAACGCACAGTTTGAAGCTATTGCTGAATATGACAAAGCTAGATCAGTAGCCAACAACGTAGAAGCACAGCTCTCTGAGGTTGGTGTACGCATTTCTGGTGAAGGTGCTGATGCTTCACACCAAGAGTATTTGCAAGGTGTATCGGGCCACAAATACACCATGTATATGGAGAAGTATTTAAATGCACTTGGGCAGCAGTATGGTAATTTTATCGAAGATCAACGTGCAAATAATGAACAAGAAATACAATTAGCTAATGGTACCTTAGTAAAAATTAACGATCCTGAGCTGTCACCGCAACAGGATAGAGCACTTGTTGGTTTTCTTCGCAATCAATTTTTTACAGAAAAAGGAATTATGCAAGCGCCGCTAGGTGCAAAGGCAAAACACCTTTACCCGGCGATGAAGACGTATGAGCAAAAACGTAATGAAGAATTTGTAAAACAATACGGAATCAACACAGGACCTACAGCTCGTGCTAGTGCTTTGGATGATCTCTTAGTCACAAAAGATCTTCAAACCTACCTAAATAGTGTCAGTGTCACTGTTAATACAAAAGGCAAACAGCTTGGATTTCCTGGTGCACAAACAGAACTGAAAGATGCACTTGTTACCTTTGCTAGAAATCAGGATAGTTCTTACGAACCAGTGCTGCAAGCAGTCTTAGCTTCAAAGAGGTTTGGCGCTGAATTTAAGGCTGATATTGCTTCAGCGGTGCGGTCTGCTCGTAACACTGCATACGATGATCAAGAGAAGGCAGATAAAATTGAAATTAGAACACTAGCTGCACAAGCTGTAGCAGGTGTAAAAGCTGCTTTTGAAAATGACAAGCCTGTAAATGTAGCTGATATTAGAGCTATGATTTCCAATTTGCAGGACTTAAAGCCTCCTTTTTTAAATAACGAGGAAGCTGGAATTACTGCACTGATTGAGCTTGAAGATTCTTACACAGCTTCTGCAAGGGATATTCAAGGTCTTCGTGAAGATGCAGAAATGCTAGCTGAAACACGTCAACTGGAACCAGACCATCCATACTTCGGTACTCTTCAGGGTAAAAACGATGAAGCCCTTTTAAACAAAGCTAAACAGTTTGAGAAAGAATTGCTAGGTGACTTCTTCGTTAGTAGAGGAGAGCAACTTGAAACAGATGTTGGTTCATTGTATAAATTTGTATCAACTATCCTAGAACCTGAAGCTAAAGGCGAAGTGAAGGAGGCTATAAATCTTGCTTTAGAAATGTATGAAGATAGATACCGTCAACTTCTAGAGGAAGGTCTTGATCAAAATAAAGCATCAGCACAGGCCAAAGACGAAATTTTTAAATCTATTGAAAAAAATAAAACCAACCCAGAAAGTAGATTTTATTCAGAACAAGACTTAAAAGTTCCTAACATTTACGGTACCCAGGCTGAGCGTGATGCTGAAGATTTTGCTTTAAATAAAATAGCAAACACTCTTGTACAAACTCTGCAGGAAGAAGGTCAAACAGGTGATTTGTTTGACGCTATCGAAAATGATTATACTAAGCTGGTTAGTAAGGATCAACTTAGGGAAGATCTTTTTAATTATCAGTATAACAATGGTCAAGTGCCTGGTTTCTATAAGCAAATTGCAAACCGTCTTAATGCATTTACAACAAAACCAATAGTGGAAAAACCTGTTCAACTACTGCTTCAAGCTGCTGTTGGTGCAGGATTACTTGATAGTTACCCTGCACACTCTTTGATGATTGCCAACCTTACACAAACTACACCTCAAGGTCGTTCGTTGGTTGAAAAGATCTTTGATGGTGAAAAGGTAGATCCTCAACAGTATTTACTCCCTGACACTGTCGAAGCTCGTCAAGCTGTAACTCGTCCAAAGTTTAGAAAAACTGTACAGTACACAGAAGGTAACCCTTACCAGCAATCTGCAATCTCTACCATTCGTTTCTTTGAGGGAACTGCAGGGGAAGAAGGTGCCAATAAATTGTTCGGAGATAGGGGTGCAGGGCGCTACGGGACGTTGACAAACAAAACAGTAGCCGAAGTACATAACATCCAATTACAAGCCCTTCAGGACCCTCAGGCACGCTTTACAGACCTTCGTGGAAATACCAACAGGTCTGCTGCTGTAGGCACTGGTCAGTTTATCAACATGATTGAAACTGCACAACGTATGGGTGTTGATGTAAATAAAAAACTTTTTGACTTGCCATTCCAACACAGGATGATGGTTTTTTACGCTAAAGAACAGGGAATCGATCTATCGAAAAAACTGACTCTTGAAGAGTGGAAAACCCTTGGATCTATCTGGGCTGGTATTAGTCAAAACTTAGGACAAACAGAAACGACTGCTGAAGAAAGCTATCAATTTTATTTAGATGATCTTGCACGACGAGGCACTGACTAATGAGTGAAGAAATTGTACAATTTACACCTTCTGAGATATTTGAGTCAGTACCTCAAGTTATTGATGAAACAGTCGAATTTGTAGAGGGTTTTACACCTCTACCAGAAGGTCCAGAAGAACAGGAAGAAACTGAACAACCAGACGTTGCTAAACCTCAACCTGCTCAACCACAGACCGCACAACCTCAGCCTGCTGAACCTGCCAAAGAAGAAAGACCTGCTGGTGGTGCATTCCAACCAGGATTGAATCGGAGCGTGGGTTTTGTTGACACTCTTTTAGATACGTTGGCAGCACCTGCTGTAGGTGTGAATGATTTTTTTATTGACCAGGTAAATAGAATACCAGGAGTAAACTTTGTAAAAGCACAGAAGTACGAAAACCAAGCTATTGAAGCTGTCCGTAACATTTCTGGTTTGGTTGTACCGTTTATAGTGTTTCGCGGACTTGCTGGTAAACTTGCTACTAAAGTTGCAACTAAACTCCCAACTACACTACAACGTAGCAAAGTTGTGAAGGCAATGGGCAACATGGGACTTGACCTAGGTGTTGGTGCCGGTGTCGATGTTGCTGCTTCTATCAACGAAGTTGATGACAACTTTGAAGCATTCCTTCAAGAAAACTGGCCTGAGACCTGGTCGTTCTTGCCATCGGACTGGCGGACTTTGGATAGTGATTCTCCTGACATGAAACTGGCTAAAAACGCATATTCTGGTATGCGCTTTGGACTGGTTACAGGTGTCCTTGAAAACTCAGTTAAGTTTTGGCGAGCTATCCACGGTACTAAAAACCTGACTAGATACGTTTTTGAAGATGAGTCTGCTGTGTCTGCCAAAGGCGGATTACTGCGTGAAACTGACGAGGATCTGCCTCAGGACTTTGCAGAAGCTGTAGCAAAAACAGATGCCAAGCGTGAAGAG
>Ga0213858_10001255_pt1 | contig 12072 bp, 8 predicted proteins | sample PICome_FD_160122 | JGI IMG/M metagenome (GOLD analysis project Ga0213858, IMG submission 160122) | Coastal seawater microbial communities near Pivers Island, North Carolina, United States - PICO245 | ecosystem: Environmental > Aquatic > Marine > Coastal | place: USA: North Carolina | collected... | reverse complement strand
TGTGCGGGATCCGGTTTCACACCAGACTTATCCTCGCGACCCCCGCAATATTGCTCGGAAAGCCGAAGCCTGCCTGCAGTCCTCCGGAATCGCCGATCGGGCACTGTTTGCGGTCGAATCGCAGTTTTTCGTCTTCGATAATGTGCGGTTTGATCAACGCGAACACCACGGCTACTACCACATTGACAGCCACGAAGGGCAATGGAATCGAGGTGCGGCAGCCGCTGCAGGTGGCACAGCAATTCGACATCGCGAAGGGTATCTCGCGCTCCCTCCGGTGGATAACGGTCAGGATCTGCGCACAGAAATCATGATGCTGCTGCACGAAAGCGGGGTCGTGACGGAAGATCACCATCACGAGGTGGCATCCGGCGGTCAGTACGGCATCTCGCTCGCGGCACATACGGCGGTCGAAATCTCCGATCACGTGCAGCGACTCAAATACATCGTTCGAAATACAGCACATCGCCACGGACGCACAGCGACATTCATGCCCAAACCGCTATGCGATGACAATGGCTCCGGTCTGCATCTGGGACTAACGCTTTGCAACGGAGAAGATTACCTGTTCAGCGGAAGTGGTTACGGAGGCCTCAGCGAGACCGCACTTCATGCGATGGGCGGAATTCTCCAACATGCTCCGGCCCTGCTGGCTTTCTGCTGCCCGACGACCAACAGCTATCGACGCCTCACTCCAGGATTCGATGCGCCCGTGAATCTGGCGTACAGTTATCGAAATCGATCGGCCGCAATCCGAATTCCCGCCAGCTTTGGCGATGACTCCAGACGGCGGCTGGAATTTCGCTGCCCGGACGGGGCCGGTAATCCATACCTGTGCACAGCAGCTGTGCTGATGGCAATGATCGACGGAATCCAGAATCGGATCTCTCCCGGAAAACCGCAGGACAAGGATCTCTACGATCTGGAACCTGAAGAACGTATCGGGCTGGAGTGCACCCCCCATTCCCTCGATGCTGCCCTGCTGGCGCTTGAACAGGATCACGAGTTCCTGACCAGAGATGATGTGTTTACTCCGGACGTCATCGATCACTGGATTGAACACAAACGAGAGGCGGACGTGCAGGAAATCCGCCGTCGTCCACATCCCTATGAATTTGCACTTTATTACGACTGCTGACGACCCGAATGCCCGGATACAGGAGACCTCGTCATTCCTGCAATGCGTGAATTCCATGAAAACTCATCCTGTTCCGCCTCAGCATTTGTAACTCTTCCCTGTCATTCACCCGTTCCTGCACTACAGTGACTGAAACAGGCATCGGCAGGGCGGTTTTTTCACCGTATCACCACCGTGCCTGCGTCCGATCGCTGCGACCTTGCCCTGGAAAATACGGAATGTCCTTCCCCAAACCATTCTTCCGCTGGCGTCCTCACCCCTGGCACGGTCTCGACGTGGGGCCAGAGCCACCAACGCTGGTCAACGCCTTTATTGAGATTTCTCCATTCGACCTGGTGAAATATGAGGTCGACAAGGTCACCGGATACCTGCGAGTCGATCGTCCGCAGCGCACCTCGTCTCAGCCACCTGCACTGTACGGCTTCATTCCACGCACATTTTGCGGACATCGTGTTGCCGAACTGATGCCCAACGCACGACGGGGCGACTGCGACCCACTGGATATCTGCGTACTCAGTGAACGTCCCATCAACAAGTCCGAAGTCATCGTCACCGTTCGCGTGATTGGTGGACTGCCCATGCTGGATGGCGGCGAAGCAGACGACAAAATCATCGGTGTGCTGGCACAGGATAATATCTGGTCACACGTTGAAGACCTGGATGAACTGCCGCAGGCTCTCGTCCAGCGTCTGCGACACTACTTCACCACCTACAAGACAATGCCAGGGGAATCTTCACAGCAAGTCTCCATCGATGGCATCTACGATCGCGCCCATGCCGAAAAAGTCATCAAAGCGGCGATCGCAGACTACGATGATGAATTCGGCGATATCTGAAATGACTCCGGGAACTTCGGCTGCTGCTGTTGTCACACAGGAAGACCGTCTCAACAGGCACGTTCAGCGACGTCCGCGAAGTTGCAGCAACCGTTCCCGCACATTAAGCAGTTCCTGCCGACTCAGACCACCGCTCTCGTCTGTATCAGCCTCCGTCAGCGTTTGAATCAGCAGCTCTCTGTTGGCCCCCAGCAGCTTTGCAATCTGACCATTACCGCTGCGCAACTCCGCCTCTGAAAGTTCACCGCTCCCGTCCCGATCCAGCGTCTCCATCATGCGATTCAGCGGCGAAAAGCTGCCTCGCGCCCTGGCTTCGGGAGGTGTCCCCGCAGGAACCCAGGTTTCCACATACCCAATCATCATTTCGTCTGAAGTCTGATCGCCCCATTTGACGGACTGCTGCGGATTCGGGTTGGCCGGATTCGCGGTGCTGTTGTCATAGACAGCTGTCAGCTGCAGCCGGGATCCCCGCGGCAGAACAACTGGTCCGGCGGGCGCATACCGCAGTTGCCAGTTGAAGTCATAACGGGGAATGTCCAGCAGCATCATCGGATCACTGCCGTCGCGACGATCCAGTTCGATCTGAAACGCTGCACCGCGAACGTGCATATGAGCCATCAGCCCCAGAATCGGTATGTCCCGAGGCACCTCTCTCGAGAAAGTCTCGACGTGTGCCGCCGCTCCCGCCGGGATGCTGATTCGTGGATTCGCAACAGCAATTGTACGAACTTCCCGCTCGGGCACGGACTTCGAGAGATACAGCCCCAACTCCGTCTGATCGGTGGTTGCTGTCCCATTGGGCTGATAATGCAACTGGAACTGAATCGTGGAACCGGCCGGGATTCGACGGCCGTATCCATCCGGATACATAATCGCCGCGCTACCGGGAGCATACGCCGCCCAGTAAGCACCGGTCCCGTCTCCACCCATGCGCCGCCGGGTTCCAGGCTCCAGTACCTCCACGATCACATGGTGCACAACGCTGATGTCCGTGGGACGAACCTCATATCCCTGGACCCAGGCATCCTCCTCCGAGGTCCATTTCACAAAAGCGTACTCATATGGCATCTCACCCTCGGCACGCACCGCTTTGGATTCCGGAATTCGCACAATCCGGTCCGGTGGGCCCATCTGCCAGCCGGCATTCCACTGCAATGGCAGTGCTGCATCCTGTGGGTCGCCTTCCGGACGTCCGCCGTTCAGCCACGCCAGCAAATCGCGACGATCTGCGGCCGCCAGTGATCGATCATTGGCCCAGCCTGGATGAGGCTCCGACACAGCCTCTGCCAACCATGGTGGCATCCGCTTCGTTTCAACCACCTCGCGAATCATTGCTGCATGAGCAGACACTTCCTGATATGTCATCAGCGGAAAAGGACCAACCGCGCCTTCATGATGACACGTCTGACAATGCTGCTGCATGATCCGCGACACCCGTCCGTGCCATGTGACGCTGGCAGTTTCCTCCACCGGCTGATCCGGCTCCAGGAGACATCCGGGCGCCGAAGTAGCCGCGACCGTAACACGCCGGTCGGCCAAAACATCTTCCAGAGCATCCCGCAGCCAGTGGTGTTGCGGCTCGTCTCGTGCGTAGCCAATGCCGTACTGGTCGTTGACAGCCCCGTGGTAGACAACGGTCCGTGCTGCATCGAGAACAAAGACGTCCGTGGTTGAAACCGCCCCGGGATGATGCAGAAATCTTTCATCTTCATCGATTACGTAGATTGAGGTTTCGTGCAGTAATCGAGCCGCCTCTTTCATTCCGGCAATCGAATCCGAAGCAACACAATTTACAAGAATAAACTGAACGCCCTGTTCCGAATACTGCTGACTCAACTCCACCAGTGCGGGCAGATACTTTCGACTCATCGGACAGCTCGTGCTTGTCATGGCGATGACGGTGGCCCGGTTTACCGAGAAATCAGCCAGGCGATGCAGCTGTCCCGCGAGATCCATGAACTCAAAATCCGGCACCAGACGACCAACGCCGTGAGCTGCCGCAGATGCCATTGGTACCGACGATCGCCGTGGATCCGGACGCGGTTCAGCAATCGGGGCCGCTTTCTGAACACTGCCGTCAGAATTGATGATTCCTGCCCTGACTGCAGCTACCGCCTCGGTGTAAGTCACAACCCCATCACCATTGACATCCACTCGTGCGAATGGGAAGTCGCGGTCAAGTTCGTCAGCGGTCAGGCGACCATCGCCATTGCGGTCCGCTCGATCAAAGGCATCCTGAGCACGAACCGGCTGAACGGCCATCAGCAACGCCCAAACTGTCCCGGGCAAAACCACAGCAAGCGCCGAGTACTTCCAGAATCCGAATCTCATTGTTCACACCAGTCCACTTGTCAAAATATTTCGTAGTCGCCTGCCCACCTCAAGCGTTGCTGCTCGCTTCCGGTTTCAACACCATATTCGACGGATAACGTCGCACCGTTTGGCATTCTCACGGTTTCGTCCCCCGGATCTGTCGTGGCAAAGACGCAAGCCGGAGCAAAGACGCTTCTGATGAAAAAACCGTGAGCAGGAATTTCTGTAACGATAGAAGTCACAAGGTGCAAGCTTGTCAACCCACGATCATTCCGGCATGTCTCCATGAGCCCGCAGCCCCCCTCTTTCCCGTAACCTGCAACCGCAGAAAAGTTGGAAAAAAGTGCAGGTATTTCCTTACGGGATGTTTACCCGGCGCTTGTGAAACCAGCTTCCAGTTGGATATCCTCTCACTTTGCAGTTACTGCGTGAATTTTCAGAAATGGAAGAGGTCTTCAACGCCATCTGGTTTGAGGGGCGAAACCAACAACTCGGATCATCTCAACACGGACGGCAACAATAGCCTTTGCCGACTCCGTAACCGACACTCAGGTGTCTGTTGCTGCCAGAAGCATCACTATCAAAGTCCCGCCGAAAGCACTGCTGTCAGACAGTTCCTCCGGCGAAAAAATTCTTATCAGGCCGCTCTTTAGAGCAACCTGGCCTCTGACGGGACCACCCATGATGACTACGGATCCAGAAAACCCAGAGTCTGCCGTTCCACCCGCAGCAGAGTCTGCCTCGGAAACGCCCGCCCCACAGACCACTGCCCCAGCGACACCAGCGTCAGAACCGGTTGCGGAACCTGCCGCTGAAGCACCAGCCGCAAGTCCTGCACAGCCTGTTCAACAGAATGGTGCAGAGCATGCCGATGCAGCCGCAGAAGCTACTGAACAGTCAGAGACTGAAGCGGTTGCCGAAGCCAGTGCTGCTCAGGCTGAAGCTGAAACTGCGGCAGACGCTGGTTCCGGTTCCCGGATTCGCGAGCAAATGGCCGCCGCCACGGACGCAATGCCACAACCGGAGTCCTCCGCCACCACATCCGGCGAATCAAAGTCCGTTCAGATTCCCAAAGCGGACGACCTTGGCGATGATCTTGCAGCCGAGATCGCTGCGGCTCAGGCCGGCGATACCGCCACCCCCACTGCCACTCCGGCCACCACCAGCGATGCCAGCCCCGAAGCAACTGCCGCTGAGGGCGACGAACTGACTGTCGGCTCGAAAATTAAGGCGGTCGTGCAGACCATCCACGGCGGAGATATCTTCCTCGAAGCCGGGTTGCGCAAGACCGTCGCTGTTCAGTCAACACAGTTTCCCGAGGGGAAAATTCCTGCGGTCGGTGACTCGCTCGATATTGTGATCGACTCTGTGGATGAAGATGGACTGATTCGTGGCCGAATCCCGCGCGCCCGCCACCGTGCAGGCGGCAACTGGGACGGACTGGCTGTCGGGCAAGTGGTTGACTGCCACGTCACCGCAGTCAACAAAGGCGGCCTGCAGGTGACCGTCAGCAGTCTTCGTGCATTCATGCCCGCCAGCCAGGTTGAACTTGGCTACGCAGGTAATCTGGAACAGTACGTCGATCAAAAGCTGACCGCCCAGATTACAGAGGTCAATCCTCGCAAACGAAATCTGGTCGTCAGCCGACGCGTTCTGCTTCAGGCCGAACGTGCCGAAGGGGAACAGGACTTCTGGAAGACCGTTGAGGTCGGACAGGAATTGCCCGGCGTCGTTAAGACGCTCAAGGACTATGGCGCCTTTGTCAACATTGGCGCGGTTGACGGATTCCTTCACATCGGGGAAATCAGCTGGGCACGAATCAACCACCCCCGCGATGTCCTCAGCGAAGGGCAGGAAGTCGTCGTCAAGGTGCTCAAACTTGACGAAGAAAAGAAACGCGTCAGCCTCGGCATGAAGCAAATGGGCTCGAATCCATGGGCCGATGCCGCAGATCGATACGCCAAAGAAAGTATCGTTGCCGGACGTGTAACTCGCATCACAGACTTCGGTGCATTTGTCGAACTGGAGCCCGGGCTGGAAGGGATGGTTCATATCAGTGAGCTGGCCTGGAGACGAGTAGGCAGCGTTGGTGAAGTCTTGACCGCTGGTGAAACTCGCGACTTCCAGGTCGTCGAAGTCGACCCGAAGCGACGACGCGTCTCCCTGTCGGTGAAGGCGCTGGAGAAGCAGCCGGATCCACCTCCGGGCACCCCGAAATCAGAATCTGACGAGCCTGATGTTCCCCGAAAACCGCGGAATCCCAACCTGCGCGGCGGCACAGGATCCGACTCCAGTGGATCGGGACTGTTTGGAAACCCCTCAGACTTCAGCTGATCCTTCTGCCCTGGAACAGCTGTCTTTCTGACATCAAAACTGCGCAGTCAGCAGGTTGACTGCGCAGTTTTTTCACGCCCCGGTGTTTCCTGCCGAGGCTCGTCGCCTGCACGGATCGATTGTCTGTGACCGCAACAGATCTGACTCAGTTCGACATTCTCTCGACACTCAGTGAAACTCCCGAGTGCACCCGTCAACTCGCACGGCTCGACAACCACGATCCGCCGGTTCAGCTCATCACGTTCTCCGAAGAACTCTCAGCCTGCCCGGCATTCCGCCGTGTCCTGAAGACGGATCGTGACATGCTGGAAATGCTTCGCCACCAAAGCGTCGTCCACCTGCTTGGCGTCTCCGAATCTGCCAACGGCCTGTTCTGCTGGACGGAACAGCTCGAAGCTCCCCCACTCAGGGCCAGACTGGAGAGTGATCAGCATTTTTCCGTTGATGACATTATCGAGGTAGGTTGGCAGATTTGCTCTGCACTGCAGCAGGCTCATAACCTTGGCGTTGTTCACGGCTTTCTCTCCATCGACACCATCCTGGTGTCCGACTCGCTTAGCGTCTGGATCTCAGACCTCGGTATTGCCCGCTGGCTGCATGTCGCAGCCACATCGAAGGACCAACAGTCCTCGGAAACAGCTGAACGTTCAGAATCACTCATTACTGTGAGCGTAATGGCCTCACAGTCAGCAGTGGAACAGGATCTGTCCGATCTGGCCCGCATCCTTGCAGACATGCTGAGGCAGGCAGATTCCCAGGAGTCAACCGCAGCAGCTGAGCAGTCTTTGCGGCGACTCCTGGATTCCATGCTCGACCCTGATCAGCCTCGCATTCCTGTGACTGCCCGCGAATTTCAGGGGCGACTGGGAGAACTCCTGCTTGGCAGCGGTGAACCTGAAATTCCCATCGTGGACGAACGCAACTCTCCGGGTGTTGGAAAACGCTCGATTATTGTTGAACTGTTCGATCCGATGGACTCCGATACTGGAACAGCTTCCGGCAACTCATCGATTTCGGCAGAAACTGCTTCTCGCCAGCATAAACTGCCGATCCTGGTCATCGCTGCTGCGGCAGTACTTATCACCATCGTTGCCGCTCTTCTCTTCTAAACGGCGGATCCAGCCGGTTTCCATTTTGGCGGGTGCAAAAAACGAGCTGCCGCCGCGAACTTGAGTCAATTTCGAATTTTCTCGTTCGCCATCGCAATTTAACTTCAGGCCTCACGACATGCCTGATGACACCGCACACCTGGTGGCCGGCAGGCAGGTCTTCAGCCACAACGTACTCCTGTCCGTGTACACGAGGAATACTCTGATGAGGACTCGATTCCGAATCCTGATTCTGCTGCTCGCCGCAGTTGTTGCATCACCCAGTACTGCATCTGCCTGCGGGTACTGCTCACCCTTCCAATGGCTGTTCGGTTGCGGTCTGCATCACGGGTACTACCGTGGCGACGGGGGCTACTCCACATGGCGAGTCATTGATCGCTGGCTCGGCTACGGATACCTCCGTGAGAACCAGGGGCTCTACGGACACTATCCCGGGAACTGGTACAAGAACCTTCACCACCACCCTGCTGCAGGCCCCGGCTTCACCCAGAACTGGGCTCCCCGACCCGCTCCCATCTATACGCCGGCCTGGAACCCGGCTCCAGCCTGGAATATGGCTCCAGCCTGGTCGGGATGGGGGATGACCGGAAGCTACGGCGGATGGTCGGAGTGTTCTTCCTGTGATCCGTGTGCTACGGATTGCTCAACTCCCACAGTTGACTGCTCTGCATCTGCAGCCGACTGCTCCTCGTCTTTCATGGAGATGTCCAGTGACTGCAGCTGTTCGGGTGGCACCACAGAATTCCTGCCGCCAGCCGCACCACCCGCCGGAAGTGCGATGTACTATGAGCCACAGGCGATGACTCCAGGTTTCGTTCAAACGGCCATGGCCCCTCAGGCGGGTCCCTGGCAACTTGCCCCGGGTCAGACTTTTGCCCGACCATGGCAGCCGGTGACACCACAGCAGACGGTCGCGGGATATCCTGCGGCAGTCGCACAGCCCTCATGGAATACCCCGGCCTATGCCAGCGCAGCGGCGGCAGCAAATCAGCAGGCGGCCTGGAATCCTCGCACACCATGGAACCCGCAGACCCCCGCTTCGACAGCCGCAGGCTTCGCCATGAATAGTGACCTCACGTCGCAGCAGGCATTCGGCCCGGCCTCGCCCGTTCACGGCGCAGCATCCGGAAGAATTCACACTCCATCCTTTGTACCCGGATTGAACCCTGCACCATCGGCAACACAGTTTGCGGCACAGCAGCCGGTCAGACCGTGGTCGCCAAAGACAGCATGGGCACAGCCGTCGGCTGCCACAGCCTGGCAACAGAACACACCTCAGCAATTCGCGGCGGCAGGTTGGAATACACCTCGAACTGCTGCGTGGAATCAGGCGGTTCAGCCCGCTCCCGGTCAGAATCCGTGGAACCAAACCTGGACGCCAAACCCACAGGCTGTCACACCACGGCCACAGCAGAATTCTTCTTCACGCTGGGTACAGGGTGGCCTGCCCGTCCAGAATATTTCGGCCAGCAGCTCTGCAATGCTGGGGCGCTACCCCTCTGCTCTGCAATGATCCTCCTTCTCCGGGACTTCGGTCCTCCTGTCTCAGCAACACACCCGGCCTTCTCTTCGGTCGGGTGTGTTTCTTTTGCGCTCTGGCTTAGACTTTAGCAGCCTCCAAATTCCATCCTCTGCGTACCCGGAAGAATCTGAACCATGGCTCGCTGCGAACAGGGTTATCTCTGCGATGTTTGCGGAGACGAAGTCGAATCCATCAGCAACAGTGACCTGTACCTGCGGTTTGTGACCGGGGAGATAGCGGCAGGAGATCTACTGGCAGCACCTGAACGTCACCTGCTGTGTAATCCTTTCAATGCTCAATTCATTGAATCGGAGCAGGTGCCAAAGGTCTACGCCGAAGGTGACTTTGATCGCCGCCAACTTGATTCTGATTATGTCCAGCAACAGTCTCAGCTGCTCACACGTGGCTGGCACCGGCTGCAGGAACTTGCCGCGCTGGAAGCACCTCTGCCTCTGGCTGAATACCCACTGCCTGAATTCCGCAAACAAGGGTAACGACCCGCAGAGTCACTCGGCCGAAATTTCCAGTGAACGCCACAGATACCAGCTCGCGATGCTGCGAGCAGGTCGCCACAGTTCCGCCTGTTGCTCGTAAACGACAGGCTTCGCATCAGCAGCGATTCCGTAAAGTCTCTGCATCGCATTCCGCAGTCCCAGATCGTCCACTGCAAAAACATCCGGACGCCCGAGGGAGAACATCAGGTACATCTGAGCCGTCCAGCGTCCGATTCCGCGAACCTGTACAAGTTCTGCAATCGACGTCTCATCGTCGCCGCGAGCAATGCGACGAAAATCAATGACACGTTCCAGGGCACAACGCGTCAGATCCCGCACGTAGGACAACTTCTGAGGCGATACACCAACGCCACGCAACTGCTCGTCGGTCAAACTCGCCAGTGCCTCGGGACTCAGTCGCTTTCCTGGCACAAGATCCCGCAGCCGGTGCTGGATTGTCTGAGCTGCCGAAGTAGAGATCTGCTGCGAAATAATGGACTGCACCAGGACCTCGAAGCCGCGTCCGCGGGGCTTCAGTCCGTATTCACCCACCTGGCGAATTACTCGACTCAAAATCGGATCCCGCCGCTTCAGTGCCCGCAGCAGGCGATCTGTTTCTTCTGTCTTCTGACCCATACCGAAAACTCCCGTTGCACAGTGACATGCACGGATGTGAGGCCACATGATCTCTCATCAGCATTCGCCGACAGCATACCGCTGCAACAACTCCGCAATGCGTTCATCTTCCAGACTCTCAACGCGCAGGATTGCCTCCGAAAAATCACCGTATTCCGTGTGCCGATTTGGGACCGCAACCACCTGCGCACCCGCTGAGGCCGCTGCGCGGACTCCAGTCTCACTGTCTTCCAGAACCAGCATTTCTGCGGCTGCAATTCCCAGCCGTTCCGCTGCCAACAGATAAATCTCCGGATGTGGTTTCCCCTGCTGAACGTTCTCTGCAGTCAGCACAAACTGGAAGTGTCGGTACAGATCGACCAGTTCCATCAGCCACCGCATGTACTGCTCCGGTGACGATGTCGCGACTGCACGCGGCAATTCCAGTGCCTCCGTCAATTCCAGCAATGATCTCACACCCGGCAACACCGTGATTCGATCCACCGCCAGGTTACGAAAAATTTCTTTCGTTTCTCGCATCAACGCGTCGGTGTCGTCTGTGATTCCGGTCAGGCGTTTCAAAGCCGCAAACGCCTCCGCAGGCCGCCGCCCCAGCATTTCACGACGAATCTCATTCGTCATGGTCAAACCACGACGTTCCATCAGCACCTGGCCGGCATCTTCAAAAATGTCCTCGGTGTTCAGCATCGTACCGTCGAGATCAAATACGACCGCTCGAATCCTGCGAAATTCGCTCATGAATCTTCTGCTGTGACCTGTTCGCCCAGCCCTCCGTTCCCGTAACAACAACACTTGTCAAATGCTGATCAGTCCGTCGCTGACGCAGCAGTTATCGTTCGGCATCCCCGCAGTTCAGTGCTGCATTCTGGACACTCACTCCCATTCCTGCAGAATACTGCTGCAACAGGATCATCGGAAGCCGCTGCGGTTTTCGTGACCTGGCTCCCGACATTTGGTTTTCCGGACTCTCTCCCATGCTCAGCATCCTGGAAGCGCTCGCCGCTCTCCCCGATTCACCGCCGCCCTGCACCGCAGAGTCTTGCGCACTGACCGATGCGCTCGGACGAATCCTTGCAGAATCACTGATTGCCCCGGAAGACTCACCCACGTTCCCGAAAGCGCTGATGGATGGCTTTGCTGTTCACAATTCCGCCCTGACTGCCCCCACGGATTCTGCCGGGCTGACCGAACTTCGAGTGACCGATACACTGCTTGCCGGGCAGATGCCTCGGTCGGCTCCGAGCCCCGGGCAGGCTCTTCGCATCATGACGGGGGCCGTCACGCCGGATGGAACCGCCGCTGTCATCCCCATCGAAATGACGGAGTTTCGTGAAGCGGAACCGGAACGTCTGCGAGTGAACCCGCAGGAATTGCAGGCAGGGATGAATATTCTGCCACGGGCTGCAAACATCGCAGCGGGAACCGAACTCCTCAGCAGCGGTACAGTCCTGCACCCAGGCAGAATTGCTGCACTTGCAGAATTCGGTATCACTACGGTTCCTGTTTATCGCCAGCCACGAGTCGCTATATTGCCCACCGGCGATGAAGTCGTTCACTTCTCCCAACAACCTCCACCGGGACATATTCGAAACTCCAGCCAGCCCATGCTCGCGTCGCAGGCCCGTTCCGCCGGTGCCGTCCCCATCCTGCTGGACCCTGTTCCCGATCAGCCGCACAGCCTCGCCGATTC
>Ga0213858_10001254_pt1 | contig 12074 bp, 8 predicted proteins | sample PICome_FD_160122 | JGI IMG/M metagenome (GOLD analysis project Ga0213858, IMG submission 160122) | Coastal seawater microbial communities near Pivers Island, North Carolina, United States - PICO245 | ecosystem: Environmental > Aquatic > Marine > Coastal | place: USA: North Carolina | collected... | reverse complement strand
TTCTATAGTGGACGCCTTTCGAAGAGGGTTACGATACCATAAACTAGAAGGTCATACGCTAGGAGCATTGGAAAGAAAATCTGCTGAGGCATTCATAGAGGCTATCCGGGAAAAAGTTAATGCACTTTAATCTCATTAGCTATTTTGGCTGCTCTATCCCGCAATTCTTCTAAACTCTCTGTATTGGTTCTATCGTAAGCTAAGGCTACAGCCATTCTGCGGTAAGGTCTTGTGGTTGGCTTTCCAAAAATCTTAATATCAGACTGTGGAAATTCAGCAGCTTCTTTCAATCCACTATACTTTGGGACGCCTTCTTTTTCTGCTAGCACTACCGCACTAACCCCTGGATATCTGAATTCTATTTCCGGAATCTTCAAACCTAATAATGCTCGCGCGTGCAATTCAAATTCATTAAAATTTTGGGTGCCCGCCAAAGTAACCATGCCCGTATCATGTGGACGAGGACTAAGCTCAGAAAAGTAAACACCTTCGGAAGTCAAGAAAAATTCAATTCCCCAAATTCCTGAACCACCAAGAGCAGCAGTCACTTTACGAGACATTTCTTGTGCTTCTTTCAGCTGCTCTGGATTCATTGGGCAAGGTTGCCAACTTTCTTGATAATCACCCCGTTCTTGACGATGACCAATTGGTGCACAAAACAAAGTTTCGCCAATATCTTGAGTAACAGTTAATAAAGTTATTTCGGTATGAAAATCTATAAATCCTTCAATAATTATTTCCTTAAGATCACCTCTACTTCCTTCCATGGCATAAGAAAAAGCTGCTTTTAATTCGGAAACCTCCTTTACAACACTTTGCCCTTTGCCAGAACTAGACATTAATGGTTTTACAACACAAGGAAGACCTATAGTTTCTACCGCTTTTTCGAACTCTTCCAAATTCGAAGCATACGCATAAGGTGCTGTTCTAAGACCCAGTTCTTTTGCTGCCAAATCACGAATGAGCTTTCGATTCATTGTATAATTTGCAGCCTTAGCCGAAGGAGTGATTTGTATTCCCTGACTTTCGAATTCGTAGAGTTTATCGGTTCGAATACTTTCTACCTCAGGCACAATAATATCCGGCTTGTGCTTTACGACTGCTTCTTCCAATGCTTTTGCATCAAGCATTGAAAAGACCTCAAAAAAATCCGCTACTTGCATAGCCGGTGCCCCTTCGTATGAATCGCACGCAATCACTGTGCAACCCAAGCGTTGTAGTGCAATTACGACCTCCTTTCCTAGTTCACCAGAACCCAACATCATCACTTTCTTCATACGCAGAATATTGTTTTTCAAAGGTATTGGTTAATTTTGTCTCATGCGCCGCACAATCGTATTCATATTTGCTGTTCTCTATTCCTTGATTAGTTCTGGGGCACCTGCACTATTGCACTATTGCGGCCATAAAAAAAATGTACATCTCAGTGTTTCTCACAACAACCTCCCAGAGAATTCGGACTGTTGCCATGCTGCATCTTTGAGTTGTGGAATAGACGTTAATGCTGCTCCCGAATTGGACGATCAGGATTGTTGTGTGCTCTCAGAAGTAGATTTAGATAGTAGTTTTTTTAATCCACTCAAATATTATTTACTATCAACCGGTTGTTCGTTTTACAATACGAATATGTGTTTTTTGGCTAGAGCCAAAGAATCGAACACAACCAATGGTCCTGTTCACAATAATGGTCCACCCATATATCTTGAATTTCACCAAATCATTGTATACGATTAAAAGTTTAATCGCCTCAGCGTTTAAGTTCTAATCAAAAAAATAAATACAATGAATAAAAATATTTCTGCTTTACTCCTGCTTTTAGCTTTCACTTTAAGCAGCCATGGACAATCTAAATTAACTACAGCCTTTATTGAGGTTGACGGTCTCTGCGGGATGTGCAAGAAACGCATTGAAAATGCAGCTTACCTCCCAGGTGTTAAAAAAGTCAATTGGGATAAAGAAACACATCAATTGGAATTGGTTTTCTTGAACAAAAAAGTAAGTCAAGAAGAAATCATCGCCTCTATTAATGAAATTGGCCACGATGTTAAAGGTTCACTGGCTTCAGAAGAGCAATATGCAAAAATTCATGGATGTTGCAAATATCGGGATCCGGTGCAACGCGCCAATCATGGATTAGGGAGCGCAGCGCTCTGCACAAAGAAAGGAGAGGACTAGGATGAAATCTTTCATCGCCGCAGTATTCGTGCTTGGTTTGTTTTCGCAAACCTTACATGGTCAGTCTGATACAACAAATATTCAGCTTTTTGAAACGTTAAATGAAGTTGATGTTAAGACGGACCCAGGGATAAGTCTTTCCAAAAAATCTGTACTGGACAAGCAGCTGATTTCAGAAGTTGAACTTAGAAAAGCGGCTTGCTGCGATCTGAGTGAAAGCTTTGAAACCAATGCTTCTATTTCTGCATCATTTACTGATGCCGTAACTGGGACAAGACAAATTAAACTTCTAGGGTTGGAGGGACCATATGCCTTATACACTAGGGGCAACCTTCAAACTATGGGAGGCTTATCCAGTGTTTTGGGGTTATCCTTAATCCCAGGCGCCTGGATACAAAGCATCCAGCTATCCAAGGGGCCGGGGAGTGTAGTCAATGGCGCAGGAGCCATGAGCGGCCAGATTAATTATCAATTACGTCCGAGTTTCACCGAAAATAAATCGCACTTCAATTTATTTGCTGGACCGGGAAGATTTGAGCAAAATGCTGTTCATACGTGGCACCAAGGCCAAACGTGGTCGTCAAATTTGATGGTGCACGGGCGGCAGCAGTTATTCCGTTGGGACGGCAATGAAGACGGATATTTAGACGCTCCCCTTTCCAATCACTTCTTCATTCAAAACGCTTGGAAACAAATTGGGAAAAAGAGTGAAGCTCAATATGGGGTCAAGGCAAGTTGGATAAGAAACATTGGCGGGAGCAGTTTATATGGGTATGAAACTTTGGTTCCAATCTGGACGCATGAACTTGCAACCAATAGATATGAATTGTGGGCTAAAAGAGGCTACTTTTTAGATAAGGGCATTAATAGAAGTATTGGAACCCAATTATCAGCCAATTATCAAACTTTAGATAGTGATTTTGGCAATAGGATATTCAACGCCCAAGAGCAAAATGTGTATGGCAATCTAATTGTTCAAGACAATATCTATGATACTAGACACACACTTAAAGCAGGAATAGATGCGAATTGGCGCAATCTTAGCCAAGATATTTGGGGATTAGATGGTGATTACAACATACTTACTACCGGTGCTTACGCCGAATACAGTTTTGTTTCTTCTCCTGATGGTCAAGGATTAAGTGCAATTTTTGGTCAACGTATAGATTACCTCCAAGATTTTGAGAGCGGGGAAAATGGATTTTATCCAGTTCCAAGAGTACACATCAAATACGCTAAAGGCCCATGGTCATTTAGATCACAATTGAGCTACTCCTACCGCGTTGCCACCGTAGGGGCAGAGTATATGGGCTATATGGCCAATAATCGGGACTTTAATTTTATTGGTTCAACTGAAAATCGAATTCCATTACCCATTGAAGATGCCATTACAATTGGACAAAGCGTAGTGTTTACTAAAGATGTGTTTTACAAAGAACTTCAATTGTATTTTGATGCTTATCAAACTCAATTTTGGAATAAAGTAGTCTTTGATTTTGACGAACAGACGGATTTGGCCACATACTATTATGGATATGCAAACGGAGCTTCCCCTGAATCTACTAGTTTGCAGTTTGGTGGTCAGTATGAATTAATCCATAGAACCTTATTCAAAATAGCCTACCGCTTCCAAAATGTGCAGCAGGTTGATGTGTCAACCATAAATGATTATTCGCCTAATCTCGAGGAAGCCATACTTTTTGTCCCCCACCTCATCTATTTGGGAACAAGCTATTCTAGCCGTAAAGGCATTGGTTTTGAATTAAATGGAACTTATAATAGTTCGCAAAGATTACCTTCCATTGGCTATGAAAAACGCAGTCCAGCATTTACCATGTTAAACCTTCAGATTAGTAAAGAAAGCAGGAAAAATAGCCAGTTTTATATAGGCATTCAAAACCTATTAAATGTGAGGCAATTAAATCCAATTGTTGGAGGCGATTTGCCTTTTGACGGCGTTTTTGACGCATCAATAGTTTGGGGTCCAATTATGGGAAGACAGCTGTACGCCGGATGGCGTTATGATATTAGAAAAAGAACAGAAAATTAACTGAAAGAGGCCCCGAATGGGGCCTCTTAATTTTAATGAATCGAATTCTTCAATTAAGCACTATTTCTAGAAGCATTTATATTTCCATATAATGACCTAATCACGAGCTTTTCAAGAATTGTTTTCTGCTTTTCACTTAGGTCTTCTTCACGTAAAGAAATTAGCGCATATTGCTGGATCACAAGTAAAGAAAGGACAATGTTTTCACGCAGGGCTATTGACGCTTTAATACCAGGATTATTACTCAATAATTCTGGCTGACCGCTGATTTTCAGCACCCACTCTTGCGTGCGTTCAAATTCTTCATTCATAGATGACCAAAAAGAACCAAATTTCGGGTCAACCGCCATATAGGAAGTTAGAGGAAAGAAGGTCTTACACATACTCTGCATGGAGTTTTCTATGAGCGTTCTAAAAAATTTCGACTTCTTATACAACGATTGCAATTCGTGAAGTTTACCCTCTGAAGTAATTTGTTCTAATGCCCTGCCCAACCCATAAAATCCAGGAATATTCATTTTTAATTGTGACCATGCGCCAACAAAAGGTATTGCCCTTAAATCATCCAATTCTAGCTTCTTTGTTTTCCCACGCTTTGATGGACGAGAACCTATATTAGCCATCCCGTAGTACTTGAGCGGACTCATTTCTTCTAGAAATTCTGTGAATAATGGATTTTCTTTTAGTTCCATGTAGCACTTTAAACTAATTTCACTCAATTGTTCTAAAAGCTTGCGCTCATTTGGTTGCAGCACCTTCCCGTCATCTTCTAAAAGTAGATTCTCCAATCCTGCAGTAATGAGTTGTTCCATGTTGAATTGTGCACTTTCAGGTGTTCCAAAATTGCTCGATATGGTTTGACCTTGAACGGTCAATTGAATCTCTGATGAAGCAATATTCTTTCCTAAAGAAGCATAGAAGTTGTGCGTATTGCCTCCTCCGCGCGCAGGAGGTCCACCACGACCGTCAAAAAACAATACGTCAATATCATTCTGCTTAGATATTCGAGTTAAATTTTCTTTGGCCCGGTAAATGTTCCAATTGGCAGACATATAACCGCCGTCCTTTGTTCCGTCAGAAAATCCAAGCATGATTGTCTGCTTATTCCCACGTTGAAGAAGATGCGCTCTATAGTTGCTATCAGAATACAAGGTGTTCATGGAAGCACCTGCCCCAACTAGATCGTCAATAGTTTCAAATAATGGTATAACATCAACACTTACCTTTTCTTCGCCAAACGCAGTCCACCGTGCTAGAGCAAATACTCTTGCCACATCCATGGCTCCCCTACAATTTGAAATAATGTACCTATGAGCACCTTTCGGGCCGTTAGATGCTTGAATAGCCCTTATTGTTTTAAAACTTTGAAGCGTATCATCTACCCTATCATCCCCGGTAAGTGTGCCGTCCCAATGGGCATCCATTGTAAATAACTCATCTGGAGAAGTTGGATCTTTAAGTCCCATCTGTTGAATCAATGCATCAAAAGCACGCTTAATTTCACGACTATCTTGTCGAACATCAAGACTTGCAAAGTGGGAACCAAAAAGAGCCACTCTATCTAGTAGTTCTTCTACTAATTCCACAAAAATACCGTCATGCTTTTCAATTAAATCTTTTCTAACGCCTCTCAAAGCTTCGCGAAAAGAAATAAAATCCCAATCCTCCTGATGACGAATACAACGCAAGACCTTTTTTTCAATAGCCATTAAGTCTTCGTAAACTCCCTCAAAAGAAATTCTACGCTTTAAGCTCCGTAAATCTTGGTAATAACACTGAAGAAGAACTCCGCGCAAACGATCGGCAACATTTTTAGTGATTTCTACGCTCACAAAAGGATTGCCATCACGGTCACCTCCCGGCCAAAAGCCAAGATTAATCAAATTTAAAGTGCCGTCCCAACCCGGTAGGCTTCTGCGCATTTCAGCAGTAATATCACCCGCACTCTTATAGAATACATTTTGCAGATACCATATAAGGTTTATGGCCTCATCATAGGGCGACGGTTTCTTCTTTTGAAAAAATGGTGTTTTTCCAAGCTGCTTGAGATACATGCGAATCGAACTGAGGTCATTTTCTTTAATTGCCTCCGTCAAATCTGTTATTATAGCCAAAACGCGTCCCGGATAAAACTGGGTAGGATGCGCTGTTAATACAGGACGAATAGAAAATTCTTGTAATTGATTCTGAAGTTCATCTAGGTTTCCTGTGCGTTCTGTGCGCATCATGAGTTCACTCAACGAACCTTTACCACTGAGATTATGAAGAGAGCTGTAGGCTGCATCTTCTAAAGCGTCTACTAATACAACCTGACGTTCCACATATTGAAGCACCTTAAATAAGAAGTTATTGCGCTCTTCCCTGCTTTCTCCCTCTTTGAATTCATCAAAGAACTGTTCAATGATATCTTTAGGACTGTGCCCTTCAGCTAATCTATTCAAACAATATTCATTCAAGATGGGAATAAACATTCCCGTATTGCGAATTCCATCCAAGGGAAGCGTTAAAAAAAGGCTATTGTAAAGCTGAAATTTCAGACCTACATAATTTTCATAATTCGCAGCGCTCAGCGCTAAATTCTCCTGTACATCCATAATTATGGTATTCTCGAACCCGTGGAAGCTTGGTAAATGCTATACCACTGTTGTCTATCCAAAGAGATGCTAAGCGCATCTTTGGCTTTTTCTAAGTTTTCTTCTTTAGTTGTTCCAATGACAGGTAATATACCCGCAGGATGTTGCATGAGCCATGCTAGAGCTACAACCTGCGAAGTGGTAGAGAAATGATTCGCCCACTTATTCAATTCTTCATTTAGTGAAGCTGCAAAATTAACCCCTCCTCCAAGTGGTGACCAAGCCATTGGAACAATCCCCTCCTTTAGGCATTGGTCCAATGTTCCGTCTGAAAATGCCTGCAGAGCATTGGCAGATATTTCCAATTGATGCACACCTATAGGAACAGCGCTACTTAACAATTCTACTTGACTTGATGTAAAATTACTTACTCCAAAACTGCGCACCTTACCACTGCGGTAAAGTAGTTCAAAGGCCTCGCCGACTTCGTCTGGATTCATCAAAAAATCGGGGCGATGAATGAGCAGTACATCGATATAATCTGTTTTCAAGTTTCTCAGGCTATCTTCTGCACTTCTTAAAATATGTTCTTTTGAACTGTCATAAGCCTTGATATAGTGATTTGGCTTTTGCTCGCATACACGCAGTATTCCGCACTTGGTGACAATTTCCAATTGCTCCCTTAGAGCCGGCTGAACTTTTAACACCTCACCAAATCCTGCTTCAGTAGTATGATCTCCATAAATGTCAGCATGGTCAAATGTAGTAAAGCCTAATTCCAGGCTTTTCTCAATCATTCTTTGATAATCCGAGGTATTGTAATTGGCATCCCATATGCCCCAACGCATGGTTCCAACAACAATATCACTCATCCAAGGAGTACTATACATTTACGTGCAGAATAAGCGTGCAACTTAGTAAAAACGCATTACTTGACCTTAATAACCTTACGCCATTTTCGTCCTTCCTTGCGAAGCTCTATGGGTTGCTGTCCATTTATTGGTCTTCCCAATAAGTCAAAATAACTTTTAAAAGCTGCTGTATCCTGTGTATTCACCCTTTCTGGTAGTCTTAATACTTCCGTCTCATTAAAGTTATTTTGACCATCAGAAATATCCGGATGATCCGCACCCAGCCAATACACCTTATGAGGCCCCTCCCCGGAAACACATAGTGGTTGATTACCTGGATAGATATGAGGTGCTAAAAAAAACCAACCAGGTGCACCGTAGGCGTTCAAAATCCCCTCGCCCACTAAATATATGGGGTAATACGTGCTCTTTGGGGTATGTGAAATTAATAGAGGTGTTTTACCCTTGATCAGAGCAATTTGAGGGACCAATGGACCGCCTAAGTATAATTGGTCACAACACGGCATAAAGGTATTTTTATAAGCACTATCTATAAATAGGGATGCCTTATACGCCGCCCCATAGGCACCCGAAGTAATCCATTCAAAATGAACAGTATCTGCTTGAATTGAAGCCTGAGAAATGATGGGCTTCCAATTTTTAAATGCACCTGAGCCTCGGCTCAACTCCAACGATTGAGGAGATAGCGGTTTACTTAAATTTGATAGGCGAATCCAAAAACACTCATTAGGTGCAATGAAGGCATCCCCACCGGTGCTTCCAGAATAGGGATTAAAGCCAACATAATCTCCGTTTTCCCAAGTATATACGGTGTAGTCCATGGAGTCTAATAGACGTGCTTCTACGAGTTGATTCCAGTTCAGCTTTCTACCGGTTGTATTTGCAACTAGATTCCAACCTCCAAAGGGTGTAGTTCCGTCTAAACAGGTATCTGCCCACGACAAGGACATGCTTCTCTCTGCCGAAGTTATTGTACCCTCCAGTGTCATTGGAACTTGACTTTCCTCTAAATAGATTACCCGACCCATAGAAAATGCCGAATCTGTACCTGAATAGTGATGCTGTGGAATATCCCAATAGCCTACTTCAGCATCATACACCCAACAATTTTTCAAGGTGTCAATCGAAGAAAAGAAACCAGGAAAGCCTATAAAATGGTAACCCGTATCTGTAAGCGTCTGGGTTTTATTTTGAACACCTGCAAAAGCATTACCGCCTATGGTTCCTTCCCCCATACGAGACCTTAAACTACCCAGAACCACACCGGACGCTATATGTATAGTCTCTTCCAACCAAGGATTCCCGGCTAAAATCACTGTATCCTCTCCAACATTTATATAAAGACCTTTGAGTGTATCTGAACAGATGAAGGTGCCGGATGTAGATATAGCATATGTAGTATCCTGATTCAGCTTGAATCCATTTGGCTCTTTTATTCGAGAGGAAATAGAGAGATTATCAATACTATATGCTTCCCCAACTTTAGTGGATGATTTTAGCTCAATCTTAATCATGAGCTGAGAGGTCTTTGGAATATCTAGTATTGAGATTGCGCTGATTCCGCTAATAGTGTCTTTGGTTGATGGATTTACATGTCCATATATGCTGGAACTGCGTGTTGCCCATCTAAAATCCTTCATATAATGAATGCCTTCACCATGCCTCCAGCCTTTCATCTTTGTGCCGCTCTTTGAACCTCTGAGTTTAAGCTGGGGATAATAGTCTTTTCCTCCATTAAGTGAAACATAGATACCCACATAATCAGAGTGTTCAAGTATGCCTTGTGCTGCAATATGCATCGCAAAAGCTATGGAATCCATTCCACGCACGTCAAAAGGGCCTAAAAATAATTTTGAACTCGGCTCAGTAGCTCCAGCGGTATGATAAAAACCAGCGCTATTTTGAAATCCACAATTGGTAATAATGCCGTCATTACCTCCTAAAGTATCTCGAACGAGAAGAAATTCATTGTGAACTCCGCCAATCGAATCTAAATCAAAGGCCCATTGGAATCGGATTGTGGAAAACGGGAAATTACCAACGGAATCAATCATAACTAATTGATTTTTAGCATTTAACTGAGTTTTAATAGCCAAGAAACAGGCCATAAAAAGTGCTAGGCGCCACAGGCGTGGCCCCAAATAAGGGTTGAGTTTCATAAGTAAGGGGTTTAGATTAGTAAAACTGCTTACTAATAAGTTAGTCTACGGGGAGAAAAGAGCCTACTTTTGCAGCGAAAAAATAAAGCGCTCATGAATCTGAGAAACATAGCAATTATTGCACACGTAGACCACGGTAAAACAACTCTGGTTGATAATATGCTGCATACGGCTAAATTGTTCCGTGACAACCAACAGGTTGATGATCTTCTCTTGGACAATAATGATCTTGAGCGTGAGCGGGGGATAACCATACTCTCAAAAAACGTTAGTATCCATTGGAAAGACACTAAAATCAATATCATTGACACCCCAGGTCACAGTGACTTTGGGGGAGAAGTTGAACGTGTTTTAAATATGGCAGATGGTGTGATTCTCTTAGTAGACGCATTTGAAGGCCCTATGCCACAAACGCGTTTTGTTCTACAAAAAGCATTGTCTTTAGGTAAAGTACCCATAGTTGTTATCAATAAAGTAGATAAACCGAATTGTACTCCAGATTTGGTGCATGATCAGGTATTTGAGCTGTTCTTTAATCTAGATGCAACAGAAGAACAATTGGACTTTACAACAGTATACGGTTCGGGAAAAGAAAAGTGGATGGGCCCAAGTTGGGAAAAACCAACCCAAGACATTACCCATTTATTGGATACAATTGTAGATGTCATTCCTGCACCAGAAGTAAAGGAAGGTACATTACAAATGCAGATTACTTCACTCGACTTTAGTTCGTTTACTGGCCGTATTGCTATTGGACGCGTAACTCGCGGCCATATAAAAGAAAATATGCCTGTTTCACTTTGTTTACGAGACGGCAGTATAAAACAAGCGCGTATTAAAGAATTAATGGCTTTTGAGGGTTTGGGAAAAACAAAGATTTCAGAGGCAAGCGCGGGCGAAATTGTTGCTTTAAACGGAATAGAGGGATTCGAAATCGGGGATACTATTGCCGACCTAGAAAATCCTCAAGCCTTAGCGCATATGGAGATTGACAAGCCCACTATGAGCATGTTATTTTCTATTAATAATTCTCCATTTTTTGGAAAAGAAGGAAAGCACGTTACCTCTCAAAAAATACGTGAACGCTTACTCCAAGAAATCGAAAAAAACCTTGCTCTTCGCGTTGAGGAAACTGGTTCAGCAGATCAATTTATAGTTCACGGCAGAGGCATTTTGCATTTAGGGATATTAATTGAAACCATGCGCCGTGAAGGCTATGAGATGCAGTTAGGCATGCCTCAAGTCATATTCAAGGATATTGATAGTGTTAAGCATGAGCCCATTGAAGAATTGACCGTAGACGTTCCTGAAGAAACCGCGGGTAAGGTTATCGAGTTAGTGACTAAACGAAAAGGTGAGTTACTTGTAATGGAGCCCAAGAGTGATTTGACAAGGCTTGAGTTTGAAATACCTTCTCGTGGTATTATGGGGCTACGAAACAATGTTTTGACCGCCACTTCTGGAGAAGCTATAATGGCGCATAGATTAAAAGAATACCAACCTTACAAAGGGGATTTAGAGCGTCGTATTTCTGGAGTTTTAATTGCCAAAGAAGCGGGCAAGGCCAGTGCATATTCTTTGGATAAATTACAAGATCGCGGTAAGTTCTTTATTGAACCCGGTGATGAAATTTATGGTGGACAAGTAATTGGAGAACAGAACAAGCCAGGTGACCTTGTGGTCAATCCATGTGTAAGCAAACAACTCAATAATATGCGGGCAGCCGGAAAAGATGATAATACAGCTTTAGCCACCCCCATTAAGTTCAGCTTGGAAGAAGCAATGGAGTATATTGGCTCAGATGAGTACGTAGAGGTTACTCCTGAAAGTATACGATTAAGAAAAATTCTATTGAATGAACACGATAGAAAGCGAGCCTCCAAATAATACGGATGTAGGATTTTAGAACTACTGTTTTGGGAATTCTAGATGAAATTCAGAACCTTTATCCGGTTCGCTTTTCACCCAAATGCTTCCACCAAGATCGGTAACAATTTCTTTGCAGTGAGAGAGTCCTATTCCGAAACTTGCCTTGTCCTGTTTTAGAGTACCCTTAGACCGATAATCAAAAATAATAGATTGGGTTTCCTCTGATATTCCCATTCCATTATCACTAACTGTTATATTCAAGTGCGAAGATGTATCAGTGATGACGATATTAATTTGTGCGGGAATTCCCTTTTTGGCATATTTAATGGCATTAGAAACCAGATTCTGAAAAACCAATTGAATTTCAGTAGGGTTC
>Ga0213858_10001250_pt1 | contig 12085 bp, 9 predicted proteins | sample PICome_FD_160122 | JGI IMG/M metagenome (GOLD analysis project Ga0213858, IMG submission 160122) | Coastal seawater microbial communities near Pivers Island, North Carolina, United States - PICO245 | ecosystem: Environmental > Aquatic > Marine > Coastal | place: USA: North Carolina | collected... | reverse complement strand
GCAGGGCACTTGTAAGGATTCCGACTGAACGGTCCGCCAGCGAGGCGGAGGCGAGCGAGATTCGCGAGTATCTTGAGACCGCCGCTGCCGCAGATCCATGGTCACTGGCAGCTGTTCGGCGGCAGTGTTTGTTTGAGCTTCAACAGCTCAAAGGCGTCTGTGATCAGCTGGCACAGACGGACGTTAATTCGGAGCGTATCTCGCATTTTTCTCGGGCTGTGACGGAGCAACTGGATCGGGGATTATCGGCAGGCACTCGGCTGATTCAGCGTCATCCCCAGTCCGCAGAGGGGTATCGTTTGCGCGGCAGCTGTCTGTCCACAGCCGCCGCCGCGCTGGATTCGCCGGGACTTCTGCGCGATGCAATTTCGGATTTCGAAATGGTGGTTCGGCGAAATCCTGTGGATGTATCGGGCTGGGTCCAGCTGGCTCTCGTGCAGGCAGGGGCGGGTGATGGCGATTCTGCGACGGTTTCTGCAAACCGTGCTCTGGAACTGAATCGCATTAACACAGACTGGGGACATCGGGATCGGGTGTTGAATGAGTCAGAATTGAACGACCTGCGTGAGATTGTCGTTTTCGAGTGAGCTGGAATTCCGTGTGCTCAGATGAAAACTGATCGGGGAAATACGACGAAAAGAGTGAAGCTGGATATGATGTACAACGGTTGTCCATCAAAGAACGCTTCAGCAGCGTCGCGAGTAATCATGCCGCCGATTGCGGCCGGAACGGATGAACGGAGAGACTGATGCCAAAAAGCCTTATCATGGCGTGTCTTGCGGCAATTCTACTTGCGTTGTTCATGACATCGTCAGAGCCGAAAGAGCAGGATTACGCCACAAGACTGCAGCAACTGGACACGAAGAAGAACGAAGCGCTGGTCATTGCAAAAGAAACGAAAGCGACGACCCAGCGTCCCGCAGTCAGTGAAACGGGGCCTCATCCAACCGCTTCGGTCAAAAACACAACATTCCTCTTCGGGACGATGGCCGTCAGTACGAAGAACTCACATCGGTTTGTCCTTGCCAACACGGGTGAGGCTGTGCTGAAGATGCAGGCGGGGGATACCACCTGTAAATGCACCACATTCGGGTTTGTTGTGGAGGGTGAAGAGACTCAGCTGTATACCGAAATTGCTCCTGGCGAGGAGGCTGTTTTGCTGGTGAACTGGAAGTCCGGAGACAGTCCTGACCGGGCATTTCGTCATGGGGGAGCGGTCTACACTAACGATCCGGACAACACTGAAATCCGGCTGTCGGTCGAGGGGGCTGTTGTCGCCGCTTACGAGCTGCTTCCTCAGTCCCTGTGGGAGCTTGGCGAGATTGAGGAAGGCAAGAATACACTGGAAGCGGCCCTCGGATCCAAGCTTTATGATGATCTGAAGATTGTGGAGATTTCGTGTGACTCAGAATTCGTCCAGGTGACTCACGTTCCGATGACTGTAGAAAAGCTGATCCAGGGTCGGTTTGCGAGCGGGCATGTTTTGACAGTGAGCGTTTCGGAGGAGATCCCTGCGGGGATTTTTGAGGCGGATGTTCGCATCTTCAGCTCGGTTTCTGAGGAGCCGATCTTCGCCACCGTTCGTGCCCGCCGAACCGGGGCAATTCAACTTCTTCCACAACGCGGGACTCGAGTGAACAAGGACACGATGACACTGGAAATGGGGGCCTTCAGTGCTGCTGAAGGAAAGAAAGTTGAGTTTCTGGTCATTGTTGATGAACAAGGGATGGAAGAGCCCTTTGCCATCACAGCGCAGAAAACAGATCCCCCATTTCTGAAAGCAGCGCTGGAGCCGGTTGGAGAGCCCAGCGGAACGGTTCATCGTTATCGCCTGGTGCTGGACTGTCCCGCGGGAAGACCAAACGCGCAGCGAACGGTCACGAGTCCGGGCCGGATAGAGCTGTCGACCAATCATCCTTCGGGTGATTCAATTTCCCTGCAGCTGCATATGTATTCCCACTGATGTTTTAATCGCATCTCAGTTGGGGGATGCATTCGGGGAGCACCTGTGCCATGAACAAGCTTTCTCTGTTCAGTCTGTTCGCATTCATTGGGTTGGTATGTCTGGCTTTGTTTGGGGTCTTTGTCAGACCGGTTCCGCAGCTGGACCAGCAGAACGTGTCAGCAGTCGCGGACAGTTCAGGGATTCCAGGTGAGGTGCCGGCAACTGTTGTTGATTCGGGTCATCCACGATCGGAAACGGAAGAGTTGGCGGCGCTGTCTCTTGCTTCATGGCCGGAGCCTGCACTGGCGATTATCGCAACCGGCGAGCAGCGCGGTTATCTGGAACCGTGTGGCTGTACCGGTGGTCAACTGGGGGGCATGACTCGCCGTGCCGGTCTGTTCCATCAGCTGGAAAGTCGGGGCTGGACCGTGCGTGGCATTGATCTGGGAAGTTCGGTGCGACGACTTGGAGATCAGGCTCGGATCAAATTTGAAACCACGCTCGAGGCGATGCGGCAAATGAGCTATGTCTCGCTTGGGCTGGGGACCGAAGAGATTCGTCTGCGCGCCGACTACCTGCTTTCGCAGCACCTGACAGACGGTGATGTGTCGTTGGATTTTGTGAGTGCCAATCTGGTTTTTTTTGGCACGCGCGAGCTGGGGACTCCGATTTCATATCGTGTCATGGAGGCTGAGGGCCTGCGTGTGGGCATCACCAGTGTGCTTGGCAGGACGCTGCGTGACGAGGTGTTCGGCGACGGTAATTCCAGCGGGGATATTGAATGGGAAGATCCCGGGCAGTCACTGCAACAGGTCCTCCGACAGATGCAAGAGGACGGTGTGGACTTCCCAATTCTTCTGAGTCAGGCAACTGTGGAGGAATCTCGCGAGCTGGCTCGGCAGTTTCCCGCTTTTCGCGTCATTGTGACGGCGCAGGGATTCGGCGAAGGCGAGGTTGCCTCTGAAACGATTGGACCAGTGCAGCTGCTTCAGGTTGGGGCAAAGGGACGTACTGCGGGGGTCATCGGAATCTATCCGGAAGATCAGCAACAGCCGATCAGATTTGAGCTGGTAGAACTTTCCGGCGACAGGTTTGGCGATGATTCACAGATGATTGCCTTGCTGCAGGAGTACCAGCGAAGACTGCGAGATGAAGGATTGACTGGAGATAAGCTGACAGTAGGTCATCCATCCGGTGCGTCATTTGTTGGCGTTCAGAAGTGTGGCGAGTGCCACACTCAGGCTCTGAAAGTCTGGGAGTCAACTGCGCACGCGCATGCTCTGGAAAGCCTGGATCCCTCCTCCGGTCGCCCCGGCTCCGAGCGACTTCATGGGATTTTACGAGACCGCGATCCGGAGTGCATTTCGTGTCACGTCACGGGGTGGGATCCGCTCAACGGTATTCGATATCGATCCGGCTTTATGCATGCTGATCTGGCAGAATCTTCTGATCAGCAGGTGCTGCAGGAACTGCTTGCGGGAAGTCAGTGTGAGAACTGCCACGGACCCGGCAGCAGGCATGTCGAACTCATTGGACAGGGGAATGTGACGGCGGCTGCGAGCGAGGTTCGAGTGACGATGGACGAAGCCCGCGAGAGAACGTGTATCCGCTGCCATGATGGTGACAACAGCCCGGAATTTGATTTCGACAGCTGGTGGGAACAGGTTGCACATCCCGGGCTGGACTGACTGTTCACGGGGCCGGCTGAGTTGCGGAGCGCGTGTTTAAGAGGCCTCCGCTACAGCCTGCATTTTTTCCAGCCCTTCACGAGCGACATCGAGCGGATTTCGTTCCCAGAGATCGGGTCGAAACAATTCCAGCGAGAGCCAGCGGTTATAACCGATGTCGGTGAGTTTCTGGCAGTAAGCCGACAGGTCCATGGCGCCATCGCCAGGCATGACGCGATCTTCATCGCCCTGCGTTTCCGGCGGTGGGCTGGCGGGGGCATCATTGAAGTGAGAAATGGCAATACGATCAGCGGTCAGACGACTGAGTGCTGAAATGTCCCCGCCTCCGCGCCAGCAGTGAAAAGGATCAACAATAATGCAGGCGTCGGTATGCTGGGAGCGGATCATGATATCCAGGGCGTCTTCGATTCGATTGATATCGGCAGCGAACCCAAGATATTCGAAGGCTGGTCTGACACCATAGCTGTTTCCCAGTTCAATCAATTCTGCGTAGTTGGCTGCGCCAAGTTCGCGATCCGCGATTTCCAGCGGTGGTCCGGCAACGGCGAATTCCGCGCCTACCGCGGCAGCCTGATCGAGTCGTCTGCGAACTTCATCCATCGCCTGCTGGTGCGCTGGTCCGGATGTCGCAAACCAGCCCGCGAGATAAACGGTGGTGGGGACGACAAGCCCGCTATCGTCAAGCGCATGGCGAACATCAGCCAGCGTGCCGCCCGTTGCGAGGAATTCATCGAGATGTTCATGCCAGAGCTCGATGGCTCCGTAACCGGCGGCAGCGGCAACTCGAATCTGATCAGGAACCGATGTTGTACGAATTGTGCTGGCGTTCAGACAGTATTGAAACAGGGCCATGAGATTGCTCCGAAACTGGGGAGACCGGACACTTACTGCAGAAACCGCAGCGGATGGGGCGAGAACACCGTTACCGGATTACTGATTGTCTGGAGAATTCGGCAGGTCGTTTTCCGGTGGTGGTGATTCCGGCGAATCTGGGCCGGTCGAAGGAGAATCGTTGGGCTGAGTTCTTTGCTGGAACTGGGTCAAGGAGTGTTTCAGGGAGTCAAGCAGTCGTCTGGCATTTGGGGCCGCCATAAACACTCGTGCAGAGACCGCGGACCTGGGGAAAAAGGTGGTGATGAAGTCCAGTGAGAATTCACTGGCAGAATGTCCGATCATGACGGCGTTGGCGTAAGCCCCGGACTGCACGTCTTCAGAAATTTTCAGGCTGTCATAAAGTTCCTGAGCACTCGGACGCTGTTGTTCACCGGTATTGGGAACAGCCGGCATCTGCATTTCTCCGTAGCGATCTTCGTATTTACGGATGTTGTCCTGCAGTGCCGAGATGAACTGGGCCACAACGGGAACCGGGAGCACCAGCCGTGCAGCGACCTGTTGGGGCTGTTGCATCCGCAGCAGGAAATCAACGATGAATTCGTGCTGTCCCTGCAGAACGACAGCACCTGTGGTAAACACACCGCGGGCGACATGGGCAGGTACAAGAGCACCAACATGCGCGTGCCGGACCTCCTGGCTTTGCGGTGGAGAATTCTCGGAATCGTTTGGGGACTGTTCGGACATGGCGCCTGAATTCTCTGGTGTCGACTTTGGAGCAATGGAAGCCGAAGGATCACTGGACTGGTAGTGAGTTGATTGCAGCGAAAGAGCCCGGCACTTTCAAATACCGGGCTCTGAGAATGCTTGTTGCGACCGAAGAAATTTCAGCCTTCGGTGGGTTCTGTTGGTGGCTGAACGACCTTGACTCTCTTCCGAACGTCTGTTTCGAGTACACCGAATGCCTGTTCGTGGCGCTGCAGAGCCATTGAGAGAGCGCTCCAAAGTCGCTTTGCCGTGTAGTGGTTCAGGATCAGTCGCTGATTGACACTGACTTCCACGCGTCCGGTTGCGTACGGTGTTGGATTCAGGCCAAGATCAAGAATCAGCTCTTCCGGTGTGCTTGATACACGGCAGAAGTTGGCGTAGGCGGCGGCCGCATTGGCGTCAGAAACGACGATTTCCTGCTGCTGACCTTCTGCGGGCTTACTTTCTGAGGGTGTTCCTTCACTCACTGCAGGAGTCTCCGATTTGTTGGGGCAAAAGTTGTATCGGCGTCCTGTTTTCAGATGCCGAAAGAGTGGTTTTCGTTGGGAGTTCTCGATTCAGACCGGCTGCCGATTCGGTGAGAACCGGTTTCCGCCGGCTGTTCAGGCCCGGGAACAGGGCCATCCGCTGCAAGTTAAGTTCCAGTCGGCAGTTGCCGCGAACAGCGAACGGCCGCAGTATCGTGAAAAATAGGAAATCTGGTCAACCCGTCTTTCATGCTGGCAAGGATTTCACCGCAGACGGCTGCTGGGCGAACCGCGTTGACAGACTGTGGGTTTTTCCTGATAATTTCGCAACGAGTGGGGTTCTGAAGCGTAGTTCCCCAGGACGTGCTGGGCGAACGCGGGAAAATGTACATTCCGGTCAGCTATTCCGGATTCGGGCCGTTTCACTGCCTGGGTTTCACTGCCTGGGTGGTTATTCTGCAGTAAGCATTCTGCCTGCTTCATTGGCTTGAACAGGTCTTACGGTTGAATTCGGCGAGACGAATCGCCGTGCACGTTTGATTACAGGCCTGTGGCAGGGATGGATCCCGGCATCAACCATTGCATGAGCCTGCGGAGTTTTTTTTGTTATTCAGTTTTTGTTATATGGGGCAAGGGCGGAACGATGGCAGGTAGTCTGCGTGAATTCACTGATGCAAATTTCTCGACCGATGTACTGGAAGCAGAGGGACTGGTTGTTGTCGATTTCTGGGCTCCCTGGTGTGGTCCCTGCATCAAGCTGACACCGACGATTGAGCAGCTTGCTGCTGAGAGTGAAGGCGTCAGTGTTGGAAAGCTCAATACGGATGAGAACATGCAGACAGCATCTTCTCTGGGGATCAGCAGTATTCCAACGGTCATTTTGTTCAAGAATGGCCAGGTGGTGGACCGCAAGATTGGGATGAACCCAATCGATGTTTACAAGGATATGATCAAGCTGCACTCCTGAGTTGTCAGTTTGATTCGTCAAGTTGCCGCACTCCGCCAGGGATGGTTCTGTAGTGCGGCTTCTGCGTTCACTGCATCTGCGTGATGCAGGTTGCGACGCGCTGGCAGGACCGGTCGGTGCGTAAGAAAAAGACAGAGTCCGGCTGCGGGGAAGGAGTCCCGGGGATGACTGACAGCATTGATGGCGATGAAGGACTTCGGCCCGATCTGAATGTCGGGCATTCGGGGGCACACGCCAATTCAGCCGACGCATCAGACGCATCCGACGCCGCTGACGCAGCGGTAATAAGCGAGGCTCCTTCTACCGCCTCAGGTCCATCGTCGGATGTGCAGATTGAGGTTGTCAGTGCTGAAGAGCCCCTGCATCCTGCTCATGGTGCGAGTGCTGAGATGATGACTCCCGAGATTCCGGCAGTCCCGGACATCGACGCATTTCGGGTTCTGTTGCAGGCATCCGCTGCAGCGGAGTCACTCCAGAAGCAGTATGGGGAACTGAACGAAAAGCGGACGCAATTCGTTGCTGATCGTCGGGAACTGGAAGCAGAGCGGAAGGACTTTGAAGAGCGGGCTCGGGAGTTCGCAGCAGGCGTCGCGCGGTCTCGATCTGAACAGAGAGAATCGCTGGCCGATCTGGAGCAACGCGGGTTGCGCCTGTCTCAGCAGGAAGAGCTTGTTCAGCGTCAGCAAACGGAACTCCGGTCGGCTCAGCGACAGCTGGCTGAGGAGCGAGTTGTTCTGAAACAGTCAGTTCGCGCCGAGCTTGACGAAGAACGTATGAAGCTGGCTCAGGAGAGAGAAATCCTTGATGCCGAACGCGGACGGATCCGCAGTCAGGCTGAGGCTGAGCGGGCTGAGCTGCAGCAAAAAGAGCAGCGGCTGCGGGCGGAAATCGTCACGGAGCGCCAGAGACTGACAGAAGAAGTTCGACAGCGATCGGCGGCCGAACGCGCCGAGATTGCAGAGAAGCGGGAAGAGCTGGAAAGTATTTTCCTGCAGCAGTCCCAGGAATTGCAGTTGCATGCAGATGAACTGCAGCAGCAACGCGAGCAATTCGGTGATCAGGTTGAACAGGAAGAACAGCGACTGCGTGATGAGACGGAAAAGAAACGCCAGACACTGTTGACGGAGCAGAATAATCTGCAGCGACGTTATCGATTCCAATTCGAGCATTTGTCGCGTGCCAGAGAAGATCTCGAAGAGGAAATGCGCCAGTTCCGCCGTGAACAGCAACTCTTCAGAAATGAGCGTCTGGGTTTCCTCGAGCAACATCGGCTGCGTTATCGCCAGCTGGATCGGATTCGTGGGCTGATACTCGAGCGGGAGCAGTCGCTTGAACGTGAAACGCAGATTCTGGACCGATCGCGACGCTCAATGCTTGCCGATTTGCAGGCACGAGAACGGCGCAGCGAGGAAGAGCGGGATGCGGTGAAGAGAGATCTTGATGGCAGAGACTCGGCGATCCGCGATAAGGAATCATCTTTGGCTGAGTTGAATGCGAGGCTGGATGATCGCAGCCAAAGACTTGGCAGAATGCGAGCGGAACTTGACCAAACGCAGGCCGAAACCCTTGAACAACGGCTGGTGATCGAAGAGGCGAGGGCAGCCCTGGTCGCGGATGCGAAGTCTCCGGAAATTGCCAGAGCCCGGCTGGAACAGGCTCGGCAGGATGTGCACCTGCATTTTGAGCGGCTGCGTTCGCAGGTGTTTACTGAACGCGACAAACTGGATGCTGCTGCCGAAGATCTATCAGAGCGGAAGCGGCAGTTTCGGCAGGATCGTGCTGATCTCGAATTATACTTTCGCAGCCGCGACGAGGAACTCAATGCCCGTTGCACCGACAGCGCGGTCGATCGCCAGGAACGAAGGACAAATGACCTCGAACAGCAACTTGCGGAGCTGCGTGAGAGGTGGCAAACCGAGCGGAAGGAAGCCGAACGAACAATTCGGACTCTGCTGACACAACTGGATGAACGTGAATCTGAACGTCTCGAGGCCGACAGCGAGGGCGGTGTTCCCGGGACTCGGGATGCCGCCTGAATTTTGTTGGAACAGTGGTTTGGCGGGCCTGATACCGTCTGACATGCACAACGATTGGTGCATGAGGGTTGTCAGGAATTGTCACCGCGAATGAAAAAACTCTGCATGAAGCTAATGCAGAGGTGAGGGGTTCAGGTCTGCAGGGCTTGTCAGCCAAGCCGCCGAACGTGAGTGCCCACTGAGGACCCTGAGGGGCCAACTGAGGCCTACGGCTTTCTGCGACGGTCCTGCTCGCCGTCCGAAACAGTGCGATCTTTTGAGCCGTGCGGTGTTCGGAGCACTGCGATCTTCTGAAGCGGCTACGAGCCCAGGTGGCGATCACGCCATCGGGCAATCAGGAAAGCTTGACGTGCTTTCTTTTCAGGCGTCGAGCTTTTGAGCTGGCCGGGCGACGCCCGTGATTCGCTTTCTTCAGTTTTCGATTTGTCTTAGCCATGACGAGAGTCCTGAGGAACTGAAATTCATCTGCGTTGAGGTAAGGCAAGTGCAACCTTCCCCGGGAGAATTCGAGCAGAGAATGTTACAGGGCAAATCGGCATCCGGAAACCCAGACTCCTGTCCGAGGATCAGATTTCCCGTTTTCCTGGTTTTTTGAGGCGTATCAGCCTCAGTTCCGCCTGATTTCAGGCCGTTTTGGTGAGTTTTGGTGGGGAATGCTTCGTGAGTTGCGTCGCCAAATCGTGGTGTTGGCCGGCAGCGCATCAGGCTCCGGTGGTCGGTGACAGCGCCTCCCCAATGCTCCAGTCTTTGCCGTTCCTCAGCACTCGGCGGTACAGCGTGTCGCGTTCCACAGGTTCCCGCCCCGCCTCTTTGATGAGTCGGTGGATCTGATCAACCGTCATCCCCTCAGGCGTTTCAGCCCCGGCGTCGTGATAGATCAGTTCGTGGACAACTGTCCCGTCGATATCGTCGGCTCCGTAGCTGAGTGCAAGCTGTGCTGTCTGTTGCCCCAGCATAATCCAATAGGCCTTGATGTGGTCAAAGTTGTCCAGCATCAGTCTGGCGACGGCTATCATGCGGAGGTCGAGGAGAATGTCTGACCGTTCAATGTCTGCGAGTTCGGTATTCTCGGGGTGGAACGCCAGTGGGATGAATGTCTGAAATCCGCCGGTTTCATCCTGCAGTTTCCTGAGTCTGAGCAGGTGGTCAATGCGGTGCCGGGCTTCTTCCAGATGACCGTACAGCATCGTTGCATTTGAGCGCAGGCCAAGTTCATGGGCCGTTCTGTGGACGTCAAACCACACGTCACTGTCGGCCTTGTGTTCACAAATTTTGGCGCGGACTTCTTCATCGAAAATTTCCGCACCGCCACCGGGCATACTGCCGAGGCCAGCTTCCACGAGCTGCTCAAGCACCCAGCGAACAGGCTTTTTGGTGATGAAACTGAACCAGCCGATTTCGACCGGAGTCCACGCTTTGATATGGATCTCCGGGCAGGTTTCGTGGATCACGCGGATCACGTTCAGGTACCAGTCGAAGCTCTTGCGATGATGCAGTCCACCGACCACGTGAATCTCCGTGGCGCCACCGGAACGTCCTTCAAGGACACGCTGTCGCAGCATGTCATCTGTAAACGTGTAGGCTTTCTCGTCCTTCAAATCGGCCCGGAACGCGCAGAAACGACAGCGATAAACACAAACGTTTGTTGGGTTCAGATGAATGTTGGTGTTGTAAAAGGCGAGGTTGCCGTTGCGTTTCTCTCGCACTTGATTTGCGAGTCGACCGAGAGTCTGCAGATCAAACTGCTGATCCAGCAGCAGTCCGTCCTCGAAAGACAGACGCTCGCCGGCTGTGATCTTGTCGACAATGCTGCGGGCTTCAGGATCGTTGAGATGAATTGGCATGAGTGGTTTCTCGGATGGAGAGGCCGGTGGCCAGAGTTTGAATTTGACACCAAACAGTCGAGCGTCAGGGAAAGACAGTTGCCTTACTGTGGCGAGGAAAACAACCAGATATCAAGGCAGCCCAGGATGAGAATTCCGAAGCTGATGACAGCATTGATATTGAAGAAAGCGATATTGATGCGCGTGAGATCATCCGGACGGACCAGCAGGTGCTCCCAGATCAGCAGGGCGGCGATTGCCAGAACGCCGGCAAGGAAAAACAGGCTGAGCCCCAGTACCTGCCACACCGCAATCAGCATCGCTATGGTCAGCAGATGACTGAATGCTGCGAGCTTCAAAGCGTTGGGAATCCCGATTTTCGAGGGAATACTGCGCAGCCCTTCTGTCCGGTCAAACTCAGCGTCCTGGCACGCGTACAGAATGTCGAACCCGCCAACCCAGAAGAACAGGACTCCACCGAGCAGTGTTGGGGCCAGAGCAAACTCATTTCGGATTGCAATCCACGCGGCAATCGGAGACAGCATCAGTGCTGCCGACAACCAGTAGTGACAAAGGCTGGTGAACCGCTTGCTGAGCGAATATCCCAGCAGGAACAATAGCACGGGAACGGACAGGAACAGCGGCAGTTGTCGCGGCAGAAAGATCAGCGTCGACAAAATGAAAACGAGGCTGCTGAAGACCGTAAAGCCCACAACGCTGCGAACCGAGAGTAATCCGGCCGGAAGATGACGCGTCGCCGTGCGTGGATTACCGGCATCAATTCGACGGTCGACCAGACGGTTAAACGCCATGGCCGCTGACCGGGCAGCAACCATGCACAGCACAATTCCAACAAGATCGCGAACACGGAACTCTGTATCCGGTCTGGACCACGCGAGAACCGCCGCCAGCAGCGCGAACGGCATGGCGAACACCGTATGGCTGAAACGGATCAGTTCGAGATAGTGGCGGATCATTTGTTTCATGGTGAATTCCAGCCGGCGGTGACATGCCACACCGGCCGTGTCGATTCTGTGTGCGTGTCTGTCGGATCGAGGGAGCCGGCAGATACTTCTGACATCATCCCGCAGCAGTCTTTACCAGAGACCGCCCGGCATTGTCGGGTGGTCGTACGAGAAACCTGAAAAACACTCGACGTGGCCAAAACCGCAAGTCACCCACCGATGTAACGCGAATACAGGGTGCGGGCGACCGCTGGGTCTGAAGTTCCCCGAATAATCGCTCGACCATCGGCAAAGACGGTGATTTCAGCCGTGGTTTCAGTGTCATCATCGGATTTGATCGGATCGCTGGGCGTCAATCGAACAAGGAAGCGAGTTGTGAGCACTTCCCCCGAAGACTGCAATCTTCGTCCCAGCTCCGGGAGCGGAATCTTCAGCGGTTCTGCGGGAGAAATCTGCACAGCATTTCGGCCGCACAAGGTCGTCGTGGACGAGCGTCCCGCCCCATTCAGCCAAAGACGTTCCCCCTCGTGGCAGGCCGGGCACTGGGCCTGTTCGGTCAAGTGAGCCACCGAAACCTCGCGAAAGCGCCCTTCCC
>Ga0213858_10001249_pt1 | contig 12086 bp, 16 predicted proteins | sample PICome_FD_160122 | JGI IMG/M metagenome (GOLD analysis project Ga0213858, IMG submission 160122) | Coastal seawater microbial communities near Pivers Island, North Carolina, United States - PICO245 | ecosystem: Environmental > Aquatic > Marine > Coastal | place: USA: North Carolina | collected... | reverse complement strand
CAATCTTCTGCCATTTCTGCATCAAAGGTCAGTCCGGAGATGTCATTGACGATTTCTGCCCCAGCATCAAGGGCCTGTCGGGCCACTTCGGACTTCGTGGTGTCGATGCTGATGGGAATCCTGACACTGCCGGCCAGTCGGCGGATTACCGGAATTGTTCGCCGCAGTTCTTCTTCAAGACTTACGGGGACAGCACCCGGACGAGTTGATTCGCCGCCGATGTCAAGAATATCGGCACCCGCCTGTTCCAGTTGTTCAGCTTGTCGGACCGCAGCATCCTCGGTGTGGAATTGACCGCCATCGGAGAAGCTGTCCGGGGTGACATTCAGGATTCCCATCAACAGCGGGAGTTCGCGTCGGGTCAGTGTGCGGTTGGCCAGAGTCCAGTGAAACGGCATCAGTAATTCCTCACAGGGCTGAACAATCACAGCATTTCGCTGTCTTGCTGGATTCCATCAATTTCAAACGGCTGCGACGCGACAAGTCATTTGTCGGGTGTTGAGTTCTTTCTCGATTGATTCCACTGTTGTGAAGCAACGGCGAGAACACCAAATCCCCCACCGATCAGCAGGACGCCGAAAACGACAGTCAGACCTGTGATCGCACTAACAAATTCCAGCCCCCAGGTACGCGGGTCGACTGGCAGAAATGCGATGAGCAGGATCAACACAATCCCCGTAATGGCGGAGAACGTACCAATGACTACCAGGGCCGGTCGGAACTCGATGGGGGCGGTTGAGTCATCAGCGGAGACGGTTGGACGATCAGACACCGGTTGTACCTCCCACGGGTATTTTCAACTGCGTTCCTCCGGAGTCGTTTGCAGACAGTTGGATTTCATCAGCTGTCAGCAGGTTCGTCCTGTGGATAGATCGGAGTGAGCTGGAGTTCCGCGAGCACACTACGCTCACGTTCGCGCATGGTGATTTTCAGATCAGGTTCCAGATCATCATAGCCACAAAGGTGAAGCAGTCCGTGTACCACATACAGCATCACTTCGTCATTGGCAGACCAGCCTGCTTCTGCGGCCATCCGAATGGCCGTGTCAGCGCTGACAACGATTTCCCCCTCGATATGGCAACCGGCGGAAGGCTTGCCGTCATCAGTTCCATTCGGCTGTTCACTGACAACGAGATGCTCCAGCTGAAAGCTGATCACATCCGTTGGGTAGTCGTGCTGCAGATGCTTCCGGTTGAGCTGATGAATTGTGGGGTCGTCGACGAGCGAAATGCTGAGTACAGCAGACTCCACCAACTCCTGATGCAATGTGACGAGAATTGCTTTTTGCAGTCGTGGCTCATCAATCGCCAGAGCATGCTGGCGATTGTCGATATCGATCTCAAAGCTCATACGGACCAGTTCCGTCAAAACTCAGGAGACGACAGTCGGAGGCGAACCTCAGGCCTGGTCAGCCGAAGACTCATTCGCCGCGGCAGCTTTGTCAAAGACGCCACTGCGAAGCTTGGTCAGGTATTCGTTGAGGTCTTTGCGCACGATACCGGAGAGCAGAAACAGCCCGATCATATTCGGGATCATCATTCCGAAAATCATCAGATCACCAAAGTCCATCACGTTGGTGGCAGAGACAACGGAGCCAAGGAAGGTGAAGCAGAGGAAGATCAGTTTGTAGATGATGGAATTGCTTTCACCGAACAGGAATGCCCAGCAGCGTTCTCCGTAGTATGACCATGAGATCATCGTGCTGTAAGCAAACATGAACGTTGCGAACGCAAGGACATACTTGAATCCCGGGATTTCACTGTCCATTGCAGCGGAAGTCAGTGCAGCCCCGCGGACGTTATCCACCTCTCGATCTGCAGTGTCCGACTTGAAATCGTAGTGAGCGTTGAATTCCGCAGAGAATGATGGATCTCGATAGTCGTGTGCGCCCGTGATCAGGATAACCAGAGCAGTCATTGTGCAGACAAGAATCGTGTCAACGAATGGTTCCAGCAGAGCCACGATCCCTTCCCGAACCGGATACTCACACTTGGCCGCCGCATGGGCGATGGCAGCGGAACCCACACCGGCTTCGTTGGAGAAAGCCGCGCGTTTGAAGCCCATAATCAGTACGCCGAAGAACCCGCCGCGGAATGCCTCGGGGTTGAACGCTGATGCGACGATGGATTCCAATGCAGCCGGGACGGCTGAGTAATTCTTGAGAATAATCAGCAGTCCGCCAATCACGTACACACCGCACATCACCGGGACGATCTTGTCTGCGGTTGACGCGATTCGTTGAATCCCGCCGACGATCACAATTGCGGTGATCACCAGCATGATCAGTCCATAAACCCATGGGTAGCTGTCAAAGAAAGGCACTGTCTCGCTGACTGCATCAAGACTGCCTTTTACCTGATAGGAATTCCCCCCGGCGAATGAACCGCCAATGCACAGGACCGCAAATGCGACCCCAAGGACTTTACCGAGTGGCCCGAGGCCGAGCTCTTTCAGGCCGCGGGTGAGATAATACATCGCACCACCCATGACGTGGCCGTCCGGCCGAATTTCCCGATACTTCTGCCCGAGTGTGCATTCGACAAACTTGGATGACATTCCCATGAAACCTGCAAGGATCATCCAGAAGGCAGCACCCGGCCCGCCAATTGCGATGGCTGTGGATACTCCGGCGATATTACCGAGCCCTACGGTTGCTGACAGTGCTGTTGTCAGAGCCTGAAAGTGGCTGACATCCCCCTTCGACGAGCCACTGTCGTACTTGCCCGCCACAACTCTCAGCGAATGCGTAAAACCACGAATGTTGATCAAGCCCATTCGGAAGGTGAAGAACGCAGCCCCTGTCACCAGCAACAGCACTGCGAAGGGCACCGGGGCTTCGCCAGGAATTAACGGGACCTCATAGAAAATTACTCCACCAACAACTTTGTTGACCCTCCCAAACCACTCGTTCACCGGCTCCAGTTGTTCATTCATACGATCGAAGAGTGATACTGCCGCGTCATCCGCAGGAGTTGCCTGAAGCGCTTCAGGGGCAGCGTCAGCCGGTGGGGTTTGGCTTGTTTCAACGGGAGTCTCGTCCTGAGCAAACAGCGGACTTTGGGAAAGAAAGCACGAGACTGCCAACAGCACTGCACGCACAGTGTTGCTGAAGCCAACAGAAATCCCAGTTCCCCGAGCAATTAGATTCATAAGGTTCATTCCGCGACTGATGGCAATTCACATTACTGCAGAGATGGTAATTATCGGCAAACCCAGCTGGTGGAGTCTGATCGCGTGGGCCCCGAGAGGGCCATGGAAAATGCACAAAAGCAACGCAGTATTGTTGTGCACGGGACAGAGATCTTTTCCGATCAGAATAGCGATTCTTTCACTCTGTCAGAACAGCTTCCCCCCAACTCACCGGTGGAAAAAACTGAAAATCTGTTGAACACCAACTCGACTCTCGTCTTGCACCACACGCAAGCAGCTCTGCTCTGCCCGTGTGTAATCAGCATGATATCACTGTTGGTGTTTGCGTGTTTCGATTTGGCTGCGCCCAGCGGTCCGGTGGGGGAAATCGCCGGATTGCTGCGAACTGCGTTGGTTTTTTGCGTGTCAGGAAAATGGCTGCACATTTTTCATCGGCAACCGGAAAGCTATGGCAACTCCTACAACGGAGGACTTTGGGTGGCGGCAGGGCTGCCATGGAAGGGGTTAACGGCGATTTGGAAATCCTGAGTGTTTCGGGTGTGCACCGGCAGATTCTGCCGGAACGGAGCTTCCTCATGCAGTTTTCTGCATCTGGAAACGGTGTTTCAGTGAGGCTGGTGCGATGTTCTGTGCTGCGTTGAGGGTGGAAAGTCAGATTGTGGCGCGTGTTTTGCATCGAGGATAGCCCGGGCCTGTGTGAGCAGAGTTCGGGGTCGGGTCCGGGGCGGCGTCTTGCACGCTTCTCCGAAAAATCATGGCGGTGTGCAGCCGTCTGATGGGCTGATTGAACAGGCGCGTTGAGTGCTTCTGGGCCAAGTCAGCTGAGATTCGCGGCTAATTTCGTTCGTACCGAATCTCGGCAGTACGGGGGGCTCAGCGGCATTGTCACTGTCGTTGTGATTCTCACTGTTGTTGTAGAAGTTACTGAAGAGGAGCGGCAAGATGGTCAGTACATCCACAGAGCATGTCAGTGTGGTCGGGGCCGGGGGGGCAGCGGAGCGTGGTCCGTTGCGCTATGCCGTGCGCCAGCTCCCAATTGGTAGTGCGACTGTTTCTGCGGCGGACTTGCTGGGTCGGTATGAGGCTGGGGAAAGCGTTGCGACGCTTGCAGTTGCGGTCGGCTGCAGTCGAACTGCGATCTACGCGGCCATTGCTCAGGCCCGTGCTGAGCGGCTGTTAGGGGTCGAAATCGACTTCATTGACAGTCCGGAATTTCGTGAGCCTGGGGCTGAGGCCGTCATCTGCGGGCCTGCACCGGAGAGTTCTTCCGGCCGCGGTGCTCGCGTACCGCCTGGGCTACCGGCCTATATCGAGGAGCTCTATCGGGTTCCGCTGCTGAATAAGCAGCAGGAGCAGTATTTGTTCCGGCGGATGAACTTCCGCAAGTATCAGTTTCGCGAATTGATTTCAGGGCTCAGTTCAGAGCGTCCGGCTGCAAAGCTGATGGGGCGTCTGGAAGCCTTGTTCGCCGACATTGAGGAAGTTCGTAAGTTATTGATCAAAAGCAACTTGCGGCTGGTTGTGAGCATTGCGAAGAAGTATCTCAAGTCAGGTGTTTCCTTCTTTGAGCTGGTGAGTGACGGGAATGTGTCGCTGATGCGAGCGATCGAGAAGTTCGACTATTCCCGCGGCAACAAGTTTTCCACATACGCCTCGTGGGCGATTCTGAAGAATTTTGCTCGCAGCATTCCGCGTGAGCACCGTCAACTGGATCGATTCCGCACTGGGATTGACGAGGCTTTCACGCACCGTTGCGAATCAAAGACGTCAGTCTTTCGCGATGATCGCGATTTTGAGATGCGTCAGCGAGCCATCTGTGAGCTGCTGGGTGAATTGGACGGTCGCGAGCAGGAGGTCATTGCTTCTCGCTTTGGCCTGCGCGAGGGGGCAACTGCGGAGACCCTTGAGCAGGTTGGGGGTCGTCTTGGGGTGACCAAGGAGCGAGTGCGTCAGATTGAGGTTCGAACACTCGAGAAGCTACGCCGCATTGCCAACCGGCGTGCTCTGGATATTCCCGGATTCTGAGAAAACGGCTCATAGTCTGTCGACGGCAGACCGAAATGCCGAAGACTTCCCCGTATTCGAGCGCAAGGCCTGTGTCTTCAACGGGTTTTGGCAGTCTGCGTCGTCAAATCGTTGCCCAGGAAGGCTCCAATCACCGTTCTTGGGAGCTTTTCGGGAAGACTCTTGCGATCCGCTCGTTGTTCGTTACAATCCGCGACCCGCTTCCGGGATCGGATTGCGCTAGTGTAGCTCAATTGGCAGAGCTCCGGTTTTGTAAACCGGCGGTTGTGGGTTCAAGTCCCACCGCTAGCTGTGCTCTCATGGCTCAAGCTGATGGTTCACTATCGGTTGGGGTGTTGGGGCGAGTGTTTCTAATTTGACAGGGTGCTGTCCGGGTGGCTTGCCACTCCGTGCAGGGGGAATACCTAAGCGGCCAAAAGGGCCAGACTGTAAATCTGGTGGCGTACGCCTTCACAGGTTCGAATCCTGTTTCCCCCACTGTGAGAAATGAGCGTTGACTGCTGTACCTGCAGAGATTGCGTGGGTACAGTGTCGGGCTTTGCTGCGAAAGCGGCAGGGTTGCGGGCGTAGTTCAATGGTAGAATTCCAGCCTTCCAAGCTGGCCGTGTGGGTTCGATTCCCATCGCCCGCTCTTGTTGTCAGGTGTTCCAGTGCGTTAATGCGTTGCTGTGGGCGTAGTTGGCAATCGCTGTGGTCGTGTTTGTGTGGTTGGTTTCTGCTGGCGGGTCCAGCGGGGCTCCCATGGGTGCGGCAGTGCTGCTGTAGCTCAGTCGGTAGAGTGCGTCCTTGGTAAGGACGAGGTCATGGGTTCAAGTCCCATCAGCAGCTTTTCGACGCATGCTGATGTGCCTGTGTCGCCGGCGAGGTTCGTTGGGCGTGCTGCACAGTTGCATGTTGCGGGCAGGCTGGGGTTTCTGTCGAAATCATTGGTTCTGTTGGTGAACTGTAGGTGGAGTGTTGGGCAGCGAGTTTGTTCGCGGCGGGTTGATTCAGGGTGGGTGCCCGTGATGGGTGTTGCTTTGGTTGCTTGCTGTCGGTGACAGGGTTGTTGTTACGGCGTTTTCGGCGGTTTGCTCCAGCGAATTAGTTCAAAGTCTGGTCTGGGCGCTCTGTGTTGGGGTGCCGTTTGTTTGTGGTTGTTCGACCGGTTCTGGGTTTCTCCGGCGAAGATTGATCTGGAGTAGTGTTTAATGGCAAAGGGTACTTTCGAAAGAACAAAGCCTCACGTGAACGTGGGCACGATTGGTCACATTGACCATGGCAAGACGACCACAACAGCGGCGATTCTGGCGGTTCAGGCGGCAAAGGGTCTGGCATCCGTGAAGTCCTACTCAGACATTGCCAAGGGTGGTACTGTTCGAGATGCGACCAAAACTGTGACGATCGCGGCGAGTCACGTCGAGTACGAGACTCCAAACCGTCACTACGCACACATCGATTGCCCTGGTCACGCCGACTATATCAAGAATATGATTACCGGTGCGGCTCAGATGGATGGCGCGATTCTGGTTGTGTCTGCCGCTGACGGTCCGATGCCTCAGACTCGTGAGCACATTCTGCTGGCTCGCCAGGTGAATGTGCCTGCACTGGTGGTCTTCCTGAATAAGTGCGACTTGGTCGACGACGAAGAGTTGCTCGAACTGGTTGAGATGGAAGTTCGCGAGCTGTTGAGCAAGTACGGCTTTGATGGGGATGCGATTGAGATCATTCGCGGCAACGCGAAGGGTGCTCTGGAGAACCCGGGTGACGATGCATTCAGTCAGTGTGTCACGGATTTGATGGAATCTCTGGACCGCAACATTCCTGAGCCGCAGCGTGCTTCCGATAAGGCATTCACGATGGCGGTCGAAGATGTGTTTTCCATCGAAGGGCGCGGTACTGTCGCGACTGGTCGTATTGAGTCCGGCATTGTCAAGGTCGGCGAGAAAGTCGAGATCGTTGGTCTCCGTGATACGCAGGAGACAACGGTGACCGGTGTTGAGATGTTCCAGAAGACACTGGATCAGGGTCAGGCTGGGGACAACGTCGGCTTGTTGCTTCGGGGTGTGAAGAAGGAAGACATTCAGCGTGGTCAGGTTCTGGCTGCTCCTGGTGCGATCAAGCCTCATACGAAGTTCGAGGCTGAGGTCGTTGTTCTGAGCAAGGAAGAGGGTGGTCGACACACGCCATTTTTCAACGGCTACCGTCCGCAGTTCTACTTCCGTACCACGGACGTGACCGGCTCTACTTCGCTGATGGGTGGTGCTGAGATGTGCATGCCTGGCGATAACGCGAAGATCGAGGTTGAGCTTGGTAAGCCGATCGCGATGGAAGAGCAGTCCCGATTTGCAATCCGCGAAGGCGGCCGGACCGTAGGTTCGGGTGTCGTCACGAAGATCCTGCAGTGATTTAGATTTGATAATGCGAGTCGCTGCCTGTCGGATTTCTGGCAGGCAGCTTTGTTTTGTGTGGGGATTCGTGATGCGAGAGTATGTTTGGCTTGAGTGCACTGAGACGGGTGCTCGGAACTACCGTGTGATCAAAGAGACGCGCGGTACCGAACGGCTGGAGCTGATGAAATATTGTCCGAAGCTTCGTCGGCATACGCTCCACAAAGAGTCTCGCAAGAAATGACCTCGGTTTTGCCGGGGTGGTTTACGGGAGTAGCTCAATTGGCAGAGCACCGGATTCCAAATCCGGCGGTTGGGGGTTCAACTCCCTCCTCCCGTGCTTGGTCCGGGTGAGAGCGTCGCGAAAAGCGTCCTTCGCCTGCCAGTGTCTAAGAAGCAGTGTGGAGTGTTCAGCTTTTGCTGTGTGTCACTGTGTCACTGTGTCACTGTCGCGGTTTCGATTGGCGATTCCAGCTGCGGGGTATTCCCGGCGTGCCTGGTCGCCGCGTGAGTTTGTAGGGGATCTCTGATCGATGTCCGGCAAGAGTGGTTCGAAAGCGTTATTGCCTGAACTCTTCTCTGTGAGTCTATACAAGGCGAATCAGGGTAGAATGGTGCGTCAGTTCACATTTTTCGGAATTGCCGTGGTGGCTGCTTTCGGTTGCATTACGCTCGGCAGTGGTCCGTTGATGACATGGGGGCAGTCCCTCAGGGTTGCAATCCCGCTGGTGTTGTGGGGGCTTGCTGCGTGGGTTGCGTTTCGGGCGATTCATTACGCGCGATTTGCTGATTTTTTGATTGCGGTAGAGGCGGAGTTGCTCCGTGTTACGTGGCCTGCACGTCAAGAGGTCATCCAGGCGACGATCGTCGTGGTAGTGACGATGTTTTGTCTTGGGGCATTCCTGTTTTTAGTTGATCTGGTTTGGCGAGCCCTGTTTCAGGCCATTGGCTTCAACGAGATGTGAGTGAAGTTTGACTCAAAGCGATTTCCGGCTGCCAGTCGTCAATCGGAGAGCGAAATTCTGTTGGGGAGTCAATGATGCAGGCTGAAGGCGACAATGGTTCGGGGAAAGAGTGGTATGTGCTCAAGGTGCAGACGAACCGTGAACGGACCATTCGCGAGGCGTTGCTAAAAAAGATTAAGCTGGAGCAACTCGAAAAGCACTTTGGCGAGATCGTGATCCCTTCGGAGAGGGTGGTTGACTCACGTGCCAAGAGCGGTGAAGTGGAGAGGAAACTGTTTCCCGGCTACATCATGATTGAGATGGCGCTCAATGATGAGACGTGGTATCTTGTACGGGATACCAGCGGTGTTGGTGACTTTGCGGGTGCCGCTGGCAAGCCCTTGCCGATGGAGCCATACGAAGTCGATCGAATGCTCGGACGCGGGTCAGAAGAGAGTGTCGCTTCGCCGAAGGTACGAATTGGTGTTTCGGTTGGCGAGATCGTGAAGATCAATGAGGGGATGTTCGAGAATTTCGAGGGTCGGGTCGAGGGAATCGACGAGCACAGCGGCAAGGTCTCTGTGCTGATTGAGATTTTCGGCCGATCGACCCCGGTGGAATTGGATCATTGGCAGGTCGAGTTGATCTGATTGTTGAGGCGGGCCGCTGCTTTGTGCAGGGCGTTCGAGTTGGTTGTTGAGTTTTTCTGGAGCCATGTTGTCCGTGTCTCGCGGGCAACGGAATAGATTCGGAACGGTTTGTCATGGGTAAGCAGCGACAGGTCACAGCCCAGATCAAGGTGCAGGTAACGGGTGGTCAGGCGACGCCGGCTCCTCCGGTCGGTACTGCGTTGGGGCCTCACGGTGTCAACATTGGGCAGTTCGTGTCTCAGTTCAACGACAAGACTCGTGAGCTGATGGGCGTCACTGTTCCGGTGGTAATTACGGTCTTCAATGATCGTTCCTTCGAGTTTATCTGCAAGAGCCCTCCGGCGGCTGTATTGTTGAAGCAGGCGGCAGGAATCGCGAAGGGGTCAGGAAATCCGCTTAAGAACAAGGTGGGTACGGTCAGTAGAGCTCAGCTCGAAGAGATCGCGAAGAAGAAGTACGAGGATTTGAATGCATCGAGTGTCGATCAGGCGGTTCGAATGATCGCCGGGACTGCTCGCAGCATGGGGATCGAGGTCGTCGGTTGAGCGACGCGGCGTTGTTTGTTGGTGTTTGATTCATCTCCTGAAGAATTCGGGTGTTGAGATATGGCTGGTTTGTCAAAGCGAATGAGGGTTCTGCAGAAGAAGTCTGCGGAGTTGGGAACTGTGAGTCTTACGGAAGCTGTCAAGGCTTTGAAGACGCTCGAGGACTCACTGCCGAATGGCATCAGTCGTTGCGGGTTTGATCAGACTGTGGAGATTGCGGTTCGGCTGGGGGTTGATCCCCGGCAAGCGGACCAGATTATTCGCGGTAGTATCGTTCTGCCTCACGGGATCGGGAAGACTCAGCGTGTGCTGGTTTTTGCTCAGGGCGAGAATGTTGCTGTTGCCGAGGGTGCAGGAGCCGACCATGTCGGTGGCAAGGATCTGGCGGACAAGGTGAAGGGCGGCTGGCTCGACTTCGACGTGTGCATTGCGACACCGGACATGATGGGCGTGGTTGGACCGCTGGGGCGAGTCCTTGGCCCTCGCGGTTTGATGCCCAGTCCACGTGCTGGCACAGTGACTCAGGACGTGGCGACCGCAGTAAAGGAATACAAGGCTGGTAAGGTTGAGTTTCGGGTGGACAACGGTGCCAATGTGCACTGTATTGTCGGCAAACTGTCGTTCGACGAGCAGTTGCTGAGTGAGAACATCGAGTCCTTGATGGCATTCATACGCAGTCTGAAGCCGAATTCGTCCAAAGGGGCGTATCTGCGTGGGATGGTGCTCTCAGCCACGATGATGCCGTCAATTTCTGTGGCGATTTGAGTTTTGTTTCTGCCGTCACTGTTGTGAGACAGCGTGTTCAAGTTGGATTGGGTGAGACATGAGTCGTCAGATTAAAGACCTGGAAATTGCGGCGATCGGTGATCGCATTGGTGACGCAAGTGACTTTATCGTGATTGACGTGTCCAGGGTAGACGCGATCAGTGCCAATCGATTTCGGATTGGTTTGCGATCGGACAACGTGTCAGCCCTGACGGTCCGCAACTCGTTCGCCGCCATGGCGCTGCAGGGTCGCGGTGTCGCGGGTCTCGACTCCTTGCTGTCCGGGCCGAGTACGCTGGTGTGGGGCTCCGAAGACGTCGTTGCTCTGGCACGCTGCGTTGCCAAGTGGGCTGACGAGATCGATACCATTACCATTAAGGGCGGAACGGTTGAGGGGCAGACTCTTGACGCTGGTGGGGTTGAAGCGCTTAGCAAGAGCAAGGGGCGTTTGGAGACGATTGCCGAACTTGCGGGTCTGATGTTGGCACCGGGTGCACAGATTGCTGGATGTATGCAGAGTCCCGGAGGTCAGCTTGCTGGTCAGTTGAAGACAATTTCCGAGAAGGACGAGGCGTAGACGGCGGTTGTGCCGGAGCGGAGTCGCTTGGGAAATTTGGGTTTTGAAAGAAATAGCTTTACGAGAAGCTTGTTACTCTGAGCTTATTACTGAATAGAGAAAGGTTTGGTCATGTCTGCGGAAGCGGCAACAGAGTTTGATGATGCAACAAAGGAACTGGGCGATCGTATCGTCGGTTTGTCACTTCTCGACGCGAAGAAGGTTGTGGACTATCTGAAGGAAGTCCATGGCATCGAGCCAGCAGGTGGCGGTGCCGTGATGGTCGCTGCTGCTGGTGGCGGCGAGGCTGCTGCTGAAGAGAAGACCGAGTTCGACGTGATTCTGTCCGGTTTTGATTCAGCAAAGAAGATTGCTGTGATCAAAGTTGTGCGTGGCGCAACCGGGCTGGGTCTGAAAGAGGCCAAGGAACTCGTGGAAGGTGCTCCCAAGCCGCTGAAAGAAGGTCTGTCCAAAGAGGATGCGGAGAAGTTGAAGGCAGAGGTCGAAGAGGCTGGCGGTGAGGTCGAGCTGAAGTGAGACCAGGCGTAGTGTAGCAGAGCTTTTCGTTTGCAAGAGCCGGGATGGACCTGGGCCCATCCCGGCAATTGCATTTCCGGCGGTTGTCGCCGGGGAAGTTCCGGTGTTCCTCAGGCTGGGGTACTGCACCACGTGTTCAGCAACGGTATTGGAACAGAATACAACTTGGGCTTTCTTACAGGCAACTGTTAGTGAACTGGCAGGTGCCTTTCGTTGCGCGCTGAATGCAGGCGATTGTTTGAGCAGCCGGGTTTCTCCTGCTGCTGTGTTCTTCATGGTCTCCGCCATAAGAATGCGGGGATTCGCCGGTTTTGGGGAGTCCTTGCTGCGGGCGTGTGGAGGGTTCCCACCGCACGGGGATTTGCTAATCTTAGGTGCCCGGGGGCGGTTAAGTTGTTTGGGCTGGGGTGCGTTTCCGGTGTTTCAATGGTGGTCTGGCAGGAGCATCTGCGTGCTGTCGAGTCTTCCCGGGCGTGGTGGCTCTGGACGGTTTCCTGATAGCAGCGTCGAATGCAGTGTCGACTGCAGTGTTGGTTGGGGTTTTG
>Ga0213858_10001247_pt1 | contig 12103 bp, 20 predicted proteins | sample PICome_FD_160122 | JGI IMG/M metagenome (GOLD analysis project Ga0213858, IMG submission 160122) | Coastal seawater microbial communities near Pivers Island, North Carolina, United States - PICO245 | ecosystem: Environmental > Aquatic > Marine > Coastal | place: USA: North Carolina | collected... | reverse complement strand
AGAGCGTTCTAAAGGATCTCTAAGAATACAGTATGGGACGAAAGCGAAATCATCATAATTAAAAAAGTCAAAAAGCCAATGAAAATTTCTAAAGCCCAAAGAGTTAACAGTAATGCTAAAAACAGGCAAGTCTCTAAAAAAATCTTTATCTAAATCTGATAACTCAACTGCATAAGTTATAGATTCAATATGTTTAAAGTTGCGGTTATTCGTAACAATTTCATCATCTATAATATAAACATTAAATAGCTCCGAACCTTTATTTTTAATCCTAATTTCTTTCGATTGAGATAAAAAGTAATCTCGATTAAATTTTCTTAAAAAGACTGTTGTTAATGCCTCACAAAAAGTACCAGCATTTTTGGGAATATGAAAAAACAAAGGTATTTTAATTTTAAAATCACTAGAAGCAAAATATTTTAAACCTAATTCAAGGTTTTGACTTTTACTGGTTTCAAATTTTTCTGCACCAAGAGAAGTAAAGGAAAAATTATGCTTAGAAGTTTTATGATGCAAGAAAATAGTTTCTGGATAAAAATTTAAAATTTTCTGTCTAGAAACCAATTCATCTTCTGGGTCGCTAGCATTTGTAATAAATTCAACATCTAAAAGAGGTTGAGATTTTTCAAAAAAAGATTTTCCTGATGGTGTGCGACGCCATTCATCAATAGCAATATCAAAATTCATGAAGGGAGCATCATTAGAGATTTTGTGAATGAGATAACTTTCACTTTCTTTCAATAAATAAAGCAAATCTGAACAATTTTTATATAAAGCAATACCATTAAGATGATCTTTATAATCGAGAATTCTGTGCCATTTTTGAATACCTTTATATTTTGATCCAGCTATTAAAAAAGTATTTTTTTTACAATAATCTTTTAAAACATCGTACCAGTTATCTTTTAAGATTTGAATATCAGTCTCAAGTAAAAGAAAATTTTCATAACCATCATTCAAGCCAATTAAATGATACAAGCTTTGATAAAAAGAGTTATTAGGACCCGAGCTCAAACCATGCTCAGGTAGATCGACAACAACAGATGGATTACCTTTCCAGGGTTGCATATACATGTTATCTACATCAGATAAATTTAAGAACTTAATGGTAAGTTTATTAAAAAAATTACAATCTATATATTTATCAAATGCAGAATTATCGATATCAAAATTAACGTCAAAAAATAAAAACAAATCAAAAGAAAAATTAATAGAAGGAGAAGTGGACACGAGCAAATCTAAAGATGTAAACAATGATCCAGATTCATATTCTTTTTTTGTGCAGGGATAAAACACTGCGATAGTTTTATCATATTGTAGAATTTTAGTATTAATATTCATTTTGAAGTTTTATAATTAAAAACTAAATCATCGATAGCTTTTTCCACAATTATTTTGCGATGCTTTTTAATTAAATGTAAAAATTGGTTTAAAGAATCGATATGAAAATGATCTTTAAATCTACTCTTGATGGAAGAGGGAGCTGGGCCTTGATCGCTTTCTAAAAACCGCTCGTTAACAAAGTAAAATGGAAAGTGAGTAATAAAATGATGATTAACAAAGATAAAATTTTGCAAACTATTTTTTCTTTTTAGAAATTGAGTAATCATTTGATAGCGAACATCAAAAACATTCATATCAACATCAGAATTAACATCTAAGGCATTTTTAATTAAGGGGTTTTTAGAAACTAAAAAGTCTCCGAAATTAGGAAAAAGATTATTGATTTCTGGAATTAAATAAACAGACTCAAGCCAACTGAATAAATTTTTAAATACAAAAACCTCGAATCTATTTTTTGAGGGATTGGAATTTAAAAAAAGTTTAGAACGCGGCCTAGGTGGAAAAGAATAGTTGTAAGAGTCTGGAACTACTACCCTCTCAGGACTATGTTTGTTGAATATTTTACATCCTTGCTTTTTAAGTAAAAGTTCAATTCTTTTAGAATCAGAAGGTAAAAGGGTGTTGATTGTATAATACATTACACATGTGATTACACAAATAATACACTATTAAGATGTGAATTCTAACACCTCTTTAACTCTAGCAGGATCAACAATTCCAGAAGTTCTAGCATATATTTGACCGTCTCTTTCAAAAACTAAAGTAGGTACAGACATAACTTGATAAGAATGAGATTCATCCCTGTTTTCATCAATATCAATAATTTCAATATTAGCTCCATCTTCCTTTAGCTTTTCAATATGCGGCTTAAACATTTTACATGGACCACACCACTTAGCGGTGAAATATTTTAATTTATTCACGATTGACTTTTTAAAGATGCAATTTTAGCATCAATTTCACTCTGAATTTCTTTAGCAACTTCTTGATGTTTTTTAGATAAATCAAGTCGCATGTCATGAATTTGTTTAGCTTGCTCTATCGACAGGCCATGCATGACTATGTTTTGACCGATTTGGCTGTATTTTGCTATAGCGCCGTTTTTAATGCACTGAGTGCAACCAGGTTTAGAAATTTCTATATTCCAGGCTTCGCGTAGAATAGCAAAGTCATCTTTAAAAGATGAATCAATTAATTCTTCTTCCAGGTTTGTGAAATTTTTAAGTAAGTTTTGTTGTTCTTCGTTCATAGTTAATAGGTTATATGTTAATAAATTATTATAATTAAAAGTTATAGAAAATCTACATTAATTAATAGATTCGTAATGTTTTTTTTCGATTCGATCATATTCTTCGCGAAAACAATTAGAGATGTTTTCTCGAATTCTAAAAAGAGTTGCAGAAACAGAGCCAATAGGGCGTGATGTTGTTTGCGAGATTTGTTTCATTGATAAATCTTTTTTAAAGCGTAAAAAAGCAATTGACTTCATGTGATCAGGAAGTTTTTGTAAACAAGAATCTAAAGTGGTTTTTTGTAATTGCAAGTCAACTTCTTTATTAGCATTATATTCACAAATTAAGGTATCAGCTAGTTCATTAGAAAAACACAAGCGACTTCTAGCATGTTTCGTTCGGTGACCTAGGATTTGATAACGAGCAATAGTAAAAGCCCAAGAAGAGAAAGAACCTTTTTGGGGGTCAAAACGATCAGAGTTTTTGCAAATAGCTAAATTAGTAGACTGAAGAACATCTTCGGCATCTTGCTTGTGAGGGATGATAGAAAAAATAAAACTATATAAAGATTGTTGAAGATTACTTAAATTTTTTTCGAAACAAGAGTTCATGGTCATCACTAATAGTTTTGAGTAATTAAACTTTTTTGAAATAAATCTATAAATTGAGCGGGTAACGAAGTGCTTAATTTAAAATCTGAACTTTGATCATCTAAATGAATATCCCTAGGGTTTATACCTAATTGATGGTGGTAAACCAAGGAGACTGTATGACTGCCGTAAGGAGTGTTAAAGGCGTTTTGCCGAAAGTTTCCCTCAAAGAAACCAATAAAATTCCAGTTGACAAAACTTGTTGAAATACCTAATTCCTCTTTACATTTTCTTACAGCTGCCAACTTAGATCTTTCTCCTTTATGTATTCTACCTCCTGGAGTCCAGAAAGTGTTTTTTAGGGGAGAGTTCTTTCTCTTTACCAAAACAAAGTTACCGTCTGTATCTTGCAATACTAAGTCTATTGTTAGAATAGGTAAGCATTCAAGAGCTTTTTCATAAAACTCCTGATCTACAAATCCATACTTATGAAATTTAGAACTCGTCATCTTGATTTATAAATTTAACAAAAAGATTGTTGCTGGCATCTTTGGATATTTGTAGGGAAATTGAAGTTTTGTTTTCAACGAAAAGATTGTGGTAAATAAAATCTAAAATTTCAGAAAGATTTAAGTTGAGATATTCATCTTTAGGGGGAAATATTTGTTGATTGTGTTTAGCGCCTAGATCAGATTCGTCTAAAAGGTCATAAAGATTTTCTAGCAGTTCTTTATAGTAAGAGTTTGTGGGATCGTCGTCTTTTCGGAATGCTATCATGGAATTATGATTCTGTCAACATCATTTTCAAGTTCTTGGTTATCCCAATATTGATGATCATGTTGACTATATTGAATATCTTCAAAGAGGATTAGGGAGGTTATTGGTCCAGCAAGATCGTTATCTTGATGTTCATAACCAATTGCAATACCTTCAGGAACTCTCCCTGTGCCATTTTTATACTCAAAACATTCATCTATATGATGCTCAGAATAAATAACATCAGAAGAATTGATTTTAATCATTTGAGTTACAAGAGCGAGAATCTTTGATTTTAACGAGGGATGTTTCATCTTCCCAACGCTCGGCATAAAGATCATACTTCTCTACAGAAAGATTCTGTGCGCATAAATGTTTTTTTCGCATTGCTTTTCGGTGAAAATCAAATGCTTGAGAAGCATTTTCAGCCATGTAATAATGATAGTTATCAAACGCAGCATGTTCCTTGCCTGCATTATACTTGATACGATATTCATATAATCGAGAGCGATAATTGTCTTTTTTCATAAACTCCAATATATATAATCAAACAATAAAAAATCTATAGAATCACCTTTGTCAATTTCAACACCAACAGGCTGACCTTCAGAGACTGGCATGTCATCTTCCACAAAAAAAAACTCTTCAAAGCTACTCGAATAAACGATGTTAACACTTTTCATATATAATATATTATAGATATTAATGAGTATTTTTCTATATAATTTATAATATAGTCCACTACTGATGGGTTCTTGTCATTATTTTTTTTAAGAATGGAGGCACGGATCGGAATCGAACCGACGAATAAGAGTTTTGCAGACTCCTGCCTTACCACTTGGCCACCGTGCCGTATAAATGGAGCCACCTGTCGGGATCGAACCGACGACATCTTCATTACAAGTGAAGCGCTCTACCAGCTGAGCTAAGGTGGCAAACATTTTATAAAAATTTATACAATACTTCAAATTCTTTTAATCCTATATATTTAACAAAGTATAAACAAAACTCTGCAACTCTATTAGGTTCCCAATTTTCATTTTTAATAATATCACCAACTTGATTGTAGTCTCCTTGGTACCATAGATCTGTTAATTTTATAAACTCTGTCATAATTACTTTATATAATAAAATATAGATTAAAAATTGTCAAGCATTTTAGTGTATAATGCTATTATGAAGATGATAAAAGCTAGTTACTCGGGAAAACCATTTACCGAAAAAGATATTAAGAAAGCGATTGAGGGCATTAATGATGTTTTTGATGAAAAAAGGACGGTTTGCAATGTTCTTAGAATGGCTTATAAGTGTTTAGATAAAGATTCTCACAATTTAGAGGCGGCAAAGTCTTTAGTGTTAGAAGCTTTTTGGATGGGAAAAAGAATGCACGATAAACTATCAGAAAATAAACAAGCTGAAATAAAAGCCGAATTAGATGATGATGATGAAGAGTTTGCATTTAGTGTAGATTGGGAAAAATACAAACAATATCCCGCAAAAGGAAACTGGGATTAAGGAAATGAAATGGGGGTTGGGAATTGCGACAATTTTTGTCGCACTAATTATAGCTGGATGCTTAAAGAGAGATTTTGATGAACTCAAAAGCATGCCAATGCATGACAAACAAACAGATACAATAGATAGATACACATTGGGGCTGCATTTTAATAGAGGGAAAACACACAACTGGCAGCATACAGAAGTGCCAAATGATATAAACATGATATTATTAGATTCAGCTTATAAAAAAGTAGATTACTTTTATTTTTTAAAGTTTAATAATTGGTTTAAAAAAGTTAAATTTGAGAATGGCATAATGCCCATAAATCAAAATGAAACTCTAGACTGCGATAACTTTGCAATGCTGTACAAATCTTTGTTTGGTGTAGCTGGTTATGCTTCTAAAAATGAAAAAGAATTTGCTGTAGCGGCTGTAGTTGTTAAGCAAATGCATGAATTTGGAGGTATACCTGCAGCTCAAGGACTACACATGGTGAATTTAATATTCACTAATAAAGATTGGTATATATTTGAGCCGCAAACAGGAGAATATATAGAGTTGCAAAATTACCCGAACCAAGAGCATATAAAATATATTATTTTATAAATTAATGGTCTCTTAAAGAACCATCAGGATTAATGATTCTTGCTGAAATATCATTGGAGGGCACAGCAGAATAAGGAGAGTTTGCCATTCGTTGCGCAAGTTTAAATTCAGGATTTAATTTTCTACCTCTAAGTTCAGGTGGAAGTTTTTCAGGAGTTAATAGGTACTCATCGGATAGATAGTAATCTAAATAATAAATCATTGGTTCCATCTTACCAATAGCAAATTTATCATTTATACCACCCCAACCACCCAAAGCAGGAACCATAACGGAGTTGTCTTGAATTAATGATGGTAAAACTGGCTTTAAAAAAAACAAATCAGGACGAATTCGGCAAACATAATCATATTCAATACCTCTACGAACCATCATTTCTTTAACTTGGAGAACATTATTCCACTGGTTGCAGTGATTAATATTATTATATTGGGTATCATTATCAGGATTTGCAGTTAATGGCTCTCCAAATTGAACATAGGTGGGCTCATTTTTAGCTAAATTTTGTATGATTTCACAATTTCTTAGCGAAAAAGATGTAATACCAAAATATTTTGATGGCCATACAACAGATGAAAAGTTAGATTTTAAATTTTCTAAAGATGATGAGTATCTCCAATCACTATCACTGTCATCTGTTATATAAAAATAATAATGACACTCTCCAAAATTATTGAATACATGTTCTCTCATGCTTTCAAACCCATGCTGAAAGCCCCTGGTAAAACCAGAGAATAAAAATGCCGTTTTCATATTTTAGTATACACTAAAATATTATTGACATTCTCTGAAGGTTGAGTGTTTAGTATAATAAATCAAAAGTATATAAAATATATTATATTATAATTCAGGTGGGCGGGTTTGAACAAATTCTTTACCAGTTGTGTTCCCATGACTAGAAAATAACTTCCAAAAGGGATCAGTACCTTTTCTGGGTTGAGTGTTTTGAGGGATGTAGGTGTCTGGACTTTCAGCTTTTAATGTATTCTTTAACAAAAACTCTTCTACCGACTCTGGGTTGCCAGAGATAGTAGCATCTTTTAGTGACATGTCTTCGTTATACAAATGAGGAAAATGTCTAACGTAATAGTTTAAGGGGTGTGATTTAACATCAGCAACTGGACCTTCGTGAGCCCTTTGATTTTCTGGGGGCGGGAGCGGAGGCACTTCCGATCCATAAGCATCTTTAAGCCTGGATCTATGATTTTTCGCACAAAAAACTTCTCTATCTTCAAAGGGAAGAGTGACTAGAGGGAAAATTTCATCAATATGTTTCCATTGATAAGCGCCGCTTGGACTGTTTTCATAATTTACTAGAAAGTGATCGTTTTGTATAGTAACTGGAAAAATATCTAACTGAACACCTGCATGAGACGGACCGCCAGAAGCGGGAGTATTATAAAGTTCTTTTGATCTTATTTTGATAATTCTACCTGCCATATGATAATCAGTTGCAGCAGATTGAAAAAAAAGGTCATTCGGTATGTTGAATTTTTTAATAATTCCCTTTTGTGGGTGACCAGGATTTAAAGATCCTGAAATTGGAGTCCTCTCGGAAGTCCATGATCCATCTGGGTTTATAAAAAAGGGATCTTCAATTCCTGTGACAAGTTTATGAAGTTTGAGCCAATCATCAATAGGCATATGAACATCAGCATCTCCGTCCCAAGGGATTAAACCTTGATGTCTAACAGCACCGATTAAGGTTCCACTATCTGCGACATATCTTAAATTATGCTTTAAACATACTTGGTGTAACCAAAACAGCATGTTTTTGATTACCGTTTTGTTTTTTTCTTGAATGTTAGATTGTGTCATTGATTATAGTTTTCTAAAAATTCTCTGACGACCATCAACGGGTTGCCAATATAATTCTTCTATATCATCAAGTTGAAGTTTGTTGTTTATTAAACTCTTGATTTGAGGTATATTACCATCATCTATGATTAATATTCCATTTTTCTTAAGCAAAAGCATGGAATGAGCATAGTCTCTTTCTATAGTATCTGGACCATGACCGCCATCCATATGAATAAGATCAAAAGAATTCAAAACTTGCTCTAATCTTTCATGAGAAATAATATAATTCCAAACAGATTTTTTAGAATCTCCATAAATTATATCTAGACTTGCATTCGAAAAAGATCTTTTTAAAAAGTCAAAGCAATCTTGTACATATCCATGGACACCTATATCAAAAAAGACATATTCGGCAGAAGGACTGCTCTCTAACATGGCTAAAGCACTATGACCTGCATTGAAACCAATCTCTCCAATTTTAGATAACCCCGAACAGAAGTGCTTTAAGTTAGCGATTTTTTCTTCTCGCCGAGGCATAAGATTAGTGGTGTTAATATCACAGTAGATATTACCTTCTATTTTTTCGCCAGATTTAATTAAAATATTTTCTATTTGTTTTAAGTTGTTTTCTGTATAGAGCATGATGTGTAGTGTTATTTTTTTAATATTTTGATTATTTGAGGACCAATATTATTTAAATGAATGTTTTGATCAACAGTTAAATAATGATATAAGATACCTTCGCACCAAGAGAAATCTATGTTGTAGTCATTTTGCATGCGCCAAAAATGAGAATAAAGATTACAATACTTAGACATTATATCTGGATTTCCATAAGCAAACCAATCGTCAATGGGATGAGCAGGTCGGTGAAAAAAATTTAAATAATGATTTTTAAAAATTGGTAAACTAGAAGTTAAGACTGAATCATATCTAGCTCTAACAATAACATCATATGAAAAAGGATTATCAATTAATTCATAAGACTTTTGAACTCCATAGTATTGAGATTGCAGTCTGTTTGCCCAATACTCTTGTCGGTCTGGGTCAAAGCGAGGGAGATCTCTCATGATTTGAGTGGAATGATCTGAGAATGAAAATTTTTTAAATTGATTGTTATAGTCTTCTTGAAGTAAAATTTGTTCTTTGAAGGGTTTTAATCCAAATTTATCTTCAAAAGAAAACAAGCCGTGAAATCGGTTTGATGTCCCATCGCCGATATGGTGGGAGCCGTCCCATGTCGTGCAATAAATATCAACGTCATAAGAGTTTAAAAAATTTTGAAAAAAAGGAGTATCTTTAAATGCAAAACCCCTAGTAAACCCAGTAAACATAAGAGCAATTTTCATATTAAAATAAAGAATTGTTATCTAAAAAAGATTTAACTAATCCGTGGCTTGTATCATAAATATGATCAGAGCAAACACCATAAAGATTTTTAGACATTTCACTATAAGCAAAAGATGCGGAACTAAAGGGGGAAAGCTCTTGCAAAACTACGACTCCACCCGCTATATGATTGTGTGGGTAGCACCATGGTATTCCCTTACTAGTCAGTGTGAATTTGTCTTTATCATGCCAAAAGCAATGAATTTCTTTATCTAACATTAATCTCAATGCATCAGGGTTTTTAGCATGACACCAAAATCTTTCATTTTTTAAAAAATTTAAATCAATCTCATATTGGGGTTCATCATGCCCTAGAAATAACTGATTTTTAATAAACCAAACATCAATCTCAACATCTAGACCTAAAGCTAAGGCTTCTTGTATGTATTGTGGGGAATTTTCAAGATCAGGTCGAGAGCCCGAAAGATTGCCTCTATGGGAGATTAGTTTCATTCATTTTCGTTGTATTGTCCTATGTACTTATCATTATTGACGCCAGGATATTTTACAACTAAGTTTTTGGCATTCGTGATGGCTTTGAAGTCGGTTCCTTCAAAAGGTTCTATTAAAATAATATCACCTTCTTTATAGCGCTTACCATTCATTTCAACTTCACCACTAAGGATACAAGTTATTTCAGTAGCTATTCTATGATGGTGAAAATCTTCGTAGTCGCCAGATTTATATTCTTTTATACCAATCTCTACATCATTTGTTTTTATTAAAGAAGGGTCAAAGTTTCCAACAAACCAGCCTTTGGTAAAATTTTTTAATTCACTGATTTTCATAAGTAAGCTATTAAGGAAATTATCTTACCATTTTTCCACTTTATAATATCAACCCCGTTGAGCAATTTTTCGTTGATTCGTAAGACAAAATGTATTACAGAATGATCATGTTTGGTTTCATCATTAGTAATAATATCTTTAGCTGAAAAGCTAATATCATTTTCAAAAAATTGTAGTAAAAACTCTTTCAGTTCTGATTTGTTAAAAATTTCATTACTAGGATCTTTTAAATAAATGTTATCATCACACAATGCAAGAACCGCTTCAATGTTTTTATCATTAAAAGCTTTTACGTAAGATAATGTAAGTTTTTCTTTATTCATTTATATAAATAATAAATGAAAAATCCACTATTTCAAATCAAAAATAGTAAAATCATGCCAAGAATTGTTGGAACATTCAGTATTAGCTAAACGAGAAAAACATTCTTGAATAAATTGTAAAAGAGATGGCGGATAATTATCTAGAGGATTAACAGTCGAATCAGAAAAGGGAGTACAAATAGCGTGTTCGATAGTAGTAATTAGATTTGCGGGAACTGTTTTTTTTATATTTTCTTCTTTTGAGTATCCGTCTAGACACAAAATTTGATGATTCCAAGAAAGGGAAAATCCTCCATGTTCTACAACTCGAAGACGGCTTTTGAGGTCATTCGGGTGCAGTGGAAAAGTAATCAGTTTTGCCCCAATCGGAGCAAAAAATCCACGCATAAAAGATGTATCCTGTGGACAAATAACTAACTTACAATCACTAAAAAATTTGATTTGTTTTTCAATGTCATCTAAACCATTTGGTAAAAGATAATCTTTGTAATAAAAATCTGCAAAACTGAAACGATCTGAGTATTTAGATTTTATAAAATTTTGCACATCTGGATAGTTCGTATAACTCCGATCTGTTTTTACGAAGGCTATTTTATCGCAATCAAAAATTGAGGGTCTAACTATATTAAGTCTTTCAAAAAGCCTATCAAGAAACAAAGAAACAGTGTCTTCATTGGTAATAAACCTACCCATGGTACGAGAAACTGATTGATCAAAATTAGTACAACAAGGAGCAAGTAGTGATCTTTTAAAATTTAAACTATGTTGTGAGAGACCATGTAAATGTGGTAATAAGTGAGAGATTTTTAAAGTTTTCGGAAAATTGCCAAAAAAAGTGTTTTTAGAAAAAGTTTTAAATCCAGTGAATTTTTCTTGCAAAAATTCATTTTTTCCCTCAAGGGGATACCCATCTTGTGCATAAATAGTAATATAATTATCATTAGATTTTTCTTTTAAAAAATACCTAAGCATAAACCAAGATGGATATAAACAATCCCAGAGATAGTGAAAGGTTGATTTGACTAATTCCGTGACAATCACAGGCGTGTCTAGGGTATCTATTTTTTGAGTATCAATTGTTGGATCGAGATCTGATAAAGGTCTCATGCATGAATTAACATTATGACCTATGCCCCCATAATAAAAAATTTTATACGTTGATAAAAATTCCTCTAAAGATTTGTCTTCTACATAAAAAATACCATTGTGTAGAATTACATTTTGAAGGTGCAGTTTTTGAAAAGATTCATGTAATTGTTTTGTCATGTACAATATATCGTACACAAATCTTTAACCCCCAGACCAAATAGATGAGACTTTGTTGTGCAAGAGTTTTTTATATAGAGTTTCGGCGACATCAAATTGCCAAGGATGGTCTATATCAAAAGCTTCAAGTTCTTTCATGATAAATAATTCTGGGCAAGGAGGATAATCTCGATCCATCCAAAAACCATCTTTAATCATATCTAGTTGACTGGCATAAAGGCAATGGGCAGCTTCATATATAGGCTCTACAATTTTAGTGTTCATGATGGGATTATTTTGCCAATCAGTAATATTATTTCCATCTTTATCCCAATAGTAAGTCTTTTTCTCAAAAACAGCAAATCCACCAGTTTTGTTTGATGAAATAAATTGCCGAATAAAACTATCAACAGTATTAATAGTAAGTAGTGGATTGCAAGCACTAATTAAAACAACATATTTAAATGGAAGTTTATCATGCCATTCATAAATTGTTTGCATATCTTTTTCACCAAATGCAGACTCTTTAGA
>Ga0213858_10001246_pt1 | contig 12106 bp, 8 predicted proteins | sample PICome_FD_160122 | JGI IMG/M metagenome (GOLD analysis project Ga0213858, IMG submission 160122) | Coastal seawater microbial communities near Pivers Island, North Carolina, United States - PICO245 | ecosystem: Environmental > Aquatic > Marine > Coastal | place: USA: North Carolina | collected... | reverse complement strand
GTGCCCTTCTTACCGAGGTTACAAATTACGATCATTACATTAGAGAAAATGATAAATTAAAACAAATAAAGGTTTTACGACCTGACGCAATTCAAAGTGTTATTGGGAATTATCTTCAAGCGTTATCATCATGAGTTTAAATAGTACAAATATTGGTGGTGAGCATTCCTCATCTTATTCAATAGAATCAGCAACACTAAAATCAAGCAGAACAAATTTTACGGTAGAAATTAGTTCTGTTCTATCTGAGTTGGTTGTTTTTGAACATTTAAATAAACCATACCTAACTGCATATCTTATTATGGTAGATGGTGAAGCAGTTATTGAAGGTATGGATATACAAGGTGCTGAGAGTATTGAAATAATAATTAAAAGAAATACAGACGCCAAAAAAGTAAAACCAATTAAATTTAATTTTGTAATTAAAGCAATCAAAAAGCAGATACAGACAAATGAAACAACTCAGGCTGTTGTATTTCAATTGGTTGATGAAAATCTTTTTAAATCAAATCTACAAAACATTAATAGATCATATGAGGGTCAACCACACGAAATAATTGATAAAATTATTGAAGAATACTTGGGTAGAGATGATTTAAAAACAAGCGCAACATTTAATTCTCTTAAAAAGACAAAGGTTATTATTCCACACATGCAACCTTTGGAGGCGGCTGAGTGGATTAGAAATAGAGCAATTAATGAAAATGGTTACCCATTTTATTTGTATAAAACTGCAATAACAGATGAATATATTTTTGCAGATTTGGAAACACTTTTATCATCACCTGTTATTAATCCTGATTTTCCTTTCATTGATGCACAGGCAAGTGGTTCGTCAGAAACAGAAATGAGAAATTTTGTAATTGAAAAAATGAGCCAAACGGATATACATGATTTATATGAGATGATTTCGCAAGGTGTGATTAGTTCAACAAATAGATATTATGATGTTACACGTGGTGATTATGAATCAGTTGATTTTAATATCAACAATGATTTATTCCCTGACATAAATAAATTAAATAATAAGCAAGCAAGAGTTTTGGTTGATGGGTTTTTAGCAATGGACGGTGTTGAAATATCAAACTATGATTCTCGTATACGATCCCATATAAGTAATGCAAAGCCATATGAAAATATAAAATCGTATGATGAGGAAATGGATGGTGGCGCGCATAAAATGAAAATTAAAGCTCGTGCACTACAATATCTTTTAAATAAGGCACCACTTAAACTTACGGTTGATGGAGCAGAATTCATACACGGTGATCAAAATTATGGTATTGGGAATAGTATTAGGATTTTAACAAAAACAAAGGCAGAAACTGAAGAGTCAAGGATTGACACAAGAACATCAGGTGATTATCTTATTGCCGCTGCCACTTATACATTTAAATTTACAAAATCAAACAAGGTTGAAACCACAATGATTTGTACTAAGGTAGCAAATTATCAGAGTGATAGGGTACCAACACCGACAGGAGTATTTGTATGAGTTTGCCATCAACACATAAAGATTATTATGGCGATGAAACTCGTTGGTTTTTAGGTACGGTTGTAAGAGTTGATAATGACCCTGAACGATTAGGGAGAGTGAAGGTTAGAATTTATGGTGTTCATCCTGATGATCCTACTAATGCATCTACTGAGGATTTGCCTTGGGCATCTGTTGTTTTACCTAGTACGGAAGCCGGAGCATCAGGTTATGGTGGAACCGTTGGTTTAAAACCAACAGCTCAGGTTTTTGGTATTTTTCTAGATGGTAAAAATTCGCAATTACCTTTAATCCTTGGATCAATACCCAAAAAGGAATCATCCATACAAAGACAAGGTCGCCAATTAGTTGACCGTAATGGGTATTATCAGAATGAAACCAATGTTGTTGAACAGGCAAATGGTGGTGGAGATGGTACGGTTTATTATGCAAACGATATTGCAAATAAAACAAGAAATAAACAAATACAAAGAGAGCTATTTGTAATATTGGAAACTGCTGCAAAGGCAACAGGTGTAAGAGTAGAAATATTTAGTGGTGGTCAGGATATAGAAGGTCACGGTACAAGACGAACAGGCAGTACCAGACATGATGCAGGTTATGCTGCAGATGTTTATGTTTATGATGGACAAAATCGTAGACTTAAAACTAATGGCCGTGATCCTGTAATGAATAAATTTATTACGGAATTAGCCGCTGCAGGCGCAAAAGGTATTGGTGCACACCCAAGATATATGAATGGCGTTGGTGTTCATGTGGATCTTTGGGGTGAAGCAAAAGGTGGTAAATTATGGGGTGAGGGTGGTTCCGGTAGTCCTCCACAGCCAATCGTCGTTGCATATAAGGAAGGTGAACGTCGTTTTTATCAACAAGGTATTATACCATCAACATCAATTAAAAATAAAAATGGCGAGAGATCACTTGCAAGTGCAGAATATAAGGCAACTGCATCCAAAGCAGTGCAGAAAAGAGTTTCAGCAGAAACTGTAAGCAATAAAACAAACCCTGCGTTTACACCAATATCATATACAACAGGTAGTAAACCAGTAAAGGATGAACCTGTTGTTGCTATAATGACTAGTACAGTTGCAGGTGAAACCGTAAGTAAAACAAATACTGCAACCAGTGATATAGGTAGTCTTACAGGTTCAACAAGTGGTTCAGCCGATAAACTTGATGAGGTTGTTGTGCAAAATAACCTTGTTGGCATGAATGCCGGTTTAACAGAAGGTATTAATGTAGCCACAACAAAGGTTCCAAATATTATTAAGGCCTCTGCTTCAATAGAGGATATTGCAAATGAGGCAATTACCGATGTACAAGAAGGTGGTATTGAACAAGTACTTGGTGATCAAACAGTTGAGGCATCTCGAAAGGTAAGTACTGAATTAGGTAATCCATTTGGATCACTTAATGTTTTTGGTGGTATTGCATCAGGTGTAAGTAATATTATATCACAACTAGTTGCACAAACATTTAACCAACCAGGATTTAAATCCCTTGTAAATACAACTGCCTTTGTTCCAGATGGTGTACAGTTGACAGATGCTGAAGGTAAAACTGTAACACCACCACCTGTAATTAAGGAAGGTGGTTTATCAAATGTGACAGAAATTGTTACCGGTAAAACAGAAAAAAGAAATTTATATGTTGCCGGTCAAGGCGATGCAGAATGGGCTGGTTTAAATAGCAGAGGTACAAATGTTGGAGGTACATATGAATTTAAAACACTTTCATCAACCGATCATATAGAGGCTGAATTTAGATTTGCATCAAACCAAAGAGAAATTACCTGTCTTATTATAGATTGGTCTAATCTGCCATTTGGATATGATGATTATACAGTTGATGAAATACACCAAGCAATAAGCAATTTTCACATAACAGAATATGGCATTAGTAGAACACAATCAAGACCAAACGATTATGGATTACAAACACATATGTATGTTCATCAAAGTGGACTGATTAAAAAGGTTGTCCCTCCAAAAAATAAAATTATTTCATTAGGATATCCAGTACGTCAAAAAATATATGATAACGCAATTCACATTACATTAAATGCAAGTGCAAAAACATCCAAACCACACAGACAATTAGAATCAATGGATGAAATTATTAAATCATTTATTAAGGTATTTCCAGGTGCAGAAATATATGGAGCAAATGATTTATTACCTGAAAATTCAACAGCAGCGCCTGGGTTTAGTGTACGACCATATATTCTAAGAAAATTTGGTAAGGCATCAATTAATGATGAAATACCTGTAAAAGAGGTATTATCTGCAAAACAATTGGCTGACCTACAACCTGCAAATATTGTAACACCTCAACCCCAACATAATAAAATACCAGACCCAAATAAACTTATCACGGATTTAGGTAGGGAAGGATTTGATGCCACTGAATCATTAAGTACATGGTTTAATGATAACCAGGATACAATTGATTTGTTGAGACAAAAGGCCGAAAAAGTATTTGAGGCTCTTCAGGTTGATGGTAGTGGTATTACGGATAATGCAGTTAAGGTATTGGATGAAACACAGGATAATAAGTTAACAGAAAATCTACGCAATAAAATGTCTGCAGCGGCCAAAGGAATAAAGTATGTCTGATATTGAAAAGGTATTAAAAAATAAAGTAAAGGCAAGAGATGGATTTGCAGATCCTACAAATAACTTCCCTAGTGTTGGTTATGGCAATGCCTCATCATTAAATAAAGCCGCCAGAGGTGTGCACACAAATGAATTGTATATTGGCGGAGGTACTGCAGATTTAAATCTGGATTTAAAAGAAAATGATCACTCAGAATATCCTTTAAATCAGGTAAAGGAAAGTATTTCAGGGCACATTACAGAAGTTGATGACACACCAAATAACGAAAGGTTATTGTGGAGACATAAAACTGGTTCAGGTGTTGAAATGAGACCTGATGGTACAATTATTGTTTCATCAAGACATAATACAATTCATATCACAGGTGGTGATCAAAAGGTTATCATTGAAGGTGATGGTGATATACATTATCATGGTAATTTAAGATTACATGTATCTGGTGATTTGGATATGGATGTTGGGGGAGATTACAATTTAAGAGTACATGGTGATAAGAATGAGGAAGTGTATGGTGGGTCAAATACCAAAGTGTATGAAAATAAATTGGAAACTGTATCAGGTAATGCATCGACATTTGTGAGTGGTACAAATACCAATACATTTTTATCTGACAATAACACAATCATTAAGGGTGCAAATACCGAGCGTATTGGTGGTAAACATGCACAATACATTGGCGATGACGCAATTGTGACCGCAAAAAATGCGATGAATTTTACATCACCAGATATAAACATTGCAGCAACGGACCTTACAGCAATTTCAACTACCGGTGCAATAGGTGGTGATAATGTAATACACTATGGTAAAAATTATTATGGTACATCAGCAACATTTACTGCTGGTGTTACAGCACCAACATTCCATGGCGATTTAAAAGGTACTGCAGAAAGATCCGTCACGTCTGATGTAACCAATTCACAAAATTATTCTGACCCAGACCCAGGTGGTGGTACAGGCTCTGCTCAAGGTTATTCGGTTACAAACACTGCAACTGATACTGCAAACAGAATGACACCACCAGGCCCTTCATCATCAACCATGGATCAATACCTAAATCAATCTGATAAAGGTGTAAGAAATGTAACAATTGATCCTGGTAATGCAATGAAGGATACCATTAATAGGTCAAATAGATATGATGGTATCTCAAAACACCCATTGACAACAGAAATGGTTAGATCAAAACTCAGAGATCCAAATACTGCAAGAAATAAAAAGTTTGTTGCTCGTGCAATTGCAGAAGGTGTGTTATCACCAACATATATTCAACAAAAACCAGAGCAATTTGATATTGGGCTTATTTTTAACAGAGATGGTACTGGTAAGATACCTTCAGGTAAACTGTTGGGTAACGAGGATCAAAGATTAGAAAAAATTGCAAATGAATCAAACACAATTGTTGTTCGTACACTCATACCAAACCAACTTTATAATCCAGAGTTACAATATACAAAGTATGGTGTGATTAATAGTAAAACAAAACTTGGTTCAGGTATTCCACTTGCTAAATTCCTTGGTGGTTATGGTGATCCTATTACATTGGAACATATCACGGATGATATTGAGCGTATAAAAATTGCTCGTAATTTATATGCACATGCAGAGTTTATGAAATCTGCCCAACAATACCTTGAGGAATTAAATAGTCATAGGCTTGTAGTGGCAGAAGGTTTGTATAGAAAAAGAGAAACATTAGATCCTAACAGTCTTAATTATCTGGCGGCTCGTGGTCAGGTTGTTGTGTATGAATTAAGGGATAGGAATGGACTTATTGATATTGATAAAACATTTGATTTGGCATTATATTGTAAGGATTATGTAAATTTTGATAGAATGATTTTAGATTATGATTCATATAATCCGGATGATTCATTGAACGCACAAATTATTATTCAAATGCCATCTGTAAATGCCGATTGGAATATGAGATATAGAAATGAAATAGAAACTCGTTATAATAATTACACACAAACAAATGGTGAATTGGTAGAAATATCTCCAAAAAGTATATAAATAGAGATAACAATATTAGAGGGTTAAATGGCTAGAGCATTTTCAATAGAGGATGGGAATTTAAGTACATCCATTGCCAGTACTAGAACAAGGCAATATGTTGACTTGGATCTAACCTTTACAGCAAAACCTGCAGGGGATGTGTATAAAAAACAGGACGCTGCAGCGGTAAAGCAATCCATAAAAAATCTTTTATTAACATCACGTGGCGAAAAACCTTTTCAACCATATTTTGGTGCAGATTTACATTCTGCTCTTTTTGAATTAGATGCAGACTTTGATCCAGAATATGTGCAGAATATGATATATGATGCAATTAAAAACTTTGAACCTAGGGCTAATGTTCTGGCCGTAACAGTTCAATTACAACCGGATTATAATTCACTCGACGTATCAGTGCAAATTCAAATAATAAGCACAAAAGAAATTGTTACAGTCGATGTATCATTAGCGAGGCTCAGATAAATGTCAACCGTTATTAAATCATCAGAACTTGATTTTCAAAATATTAAGGAATCACTTAAAGATTATTTTAAATCAAAAAGTGAATTTGCCGACTATGATTTTGAGGCATCTGGTCTTAATAACCTTTTGGATGTTCTTGCGTATAATACACACTTAAATGGTTTAACTGCAAACTTTGCAATTAATGAATCATTTTTACCAACAGCACAATTAAGATCATCCGTTGTATCACATGCCGAAACATTAGGCTATGAGGTACGATCAATCACAACATCAAAGGCTGTTGTAAATCTTTCTGTAAATATGTCAGGTGTTGTAGGAAGAAGGCCACAAATTCAATTACCTGTTGGGTGGACATTTACATCATCCATTGATGGAATATCATATACATTCAGAACACAAGAATCATACTTTGCAAAGGATGATGGTACTGGTACCTACATATTTAAGGATTCAAAAGGCTCCAGTAATATACCAATTGCAGAAGGTATTGAAAAAACAAAAACATTTCTTGTTGGTGAGAAAAATGAAAGACAAGTTTTTGTAATACCTGATGAAACAATGGATATTGCTACAGCCAAGGTCCTTGTATACAACAATGCAGGATCAACAGGTTATCAAACTTATATTCCTCTGAAAAAAGCAGTAACGATTGATAAGGATTCAAGGGTATTTTCTGTACGCGAGGCACCCAACGGACACTACGAACTAAATTTTGGGGATGGTGTATCATTTGGTAAAAAACCAGATCCAGGTCAAAAAGTTGTTGTGACCTATTTGTCAAGTAAAGGACCACTTGCAGATAACGGTACAGTGTTTACCTCAAATAGTGATTTTAATCATTTAGGTAATGATTATCCAGTTGTTGTAACAACACAAACAGAATCAACAGGTGGTGCAAACAAACAAACAATTGAAAGTATAAAACAATTAGCACCAATTGCGTATGCCGCGCAACAAAGATTGGTTACGTCACTTGATTATAAAGGCACAATTCTTAGTAACTTTACAGATGTGACAGATTGTAATGTTTGGTCAGGTGATCAAAATATACCACTTGATTATGGTGCAGTGTATGTTTCACTTAATTTTGCAGATGGTATATCTGATACCGTAAAAGAAAATACAAAGGCTCAGATTATTGGCCAATTTACTGATAATCTTTCAGTTGTTTCCATTACAACAAAATATACAGATCCTACAGAATTATTCCTTGAATTAACATTGGGATTTAATTTTGATCCTTCACTTACTGGATTTAGTTTATCTGCAACCGAGAGTACTGTATATAGATTTATGAATAGATATTTTAGTGAAAATCTAAATAAGTTTGAAAAAATATTTAGACGTAGTAATATGTTAACAGAGGTTGATGCAATTGATCAGGCCATCCTATCAAGTAAATGTGATGTAAAGGCTCAGCTCAGGTTTGAACCTACGATTGGAGATAAGAGAACATTTGAATTAAACTATCCTATGTCAATTGCACCACCTGATCCCTACACATATATTGTCCAATCAAGTACATTTGAATATGAAGGAACACTTGCCCTTATCAGAAACAAACTAAGCTCTACAAGATTACAGGTAACAGATATTGATGGTAATGTTTTGTTGGATAATGTTGGTGAGTATTTCCCTGCAACTGGTTTGGTAAAAATTGTTGGATTTACACCAGAGGCATTTATTGGTGGGTTTGATTATATTAAGGTATCAGTGGTGCCACTGAATGAAAGTGTAATTAAACCATTGCGTAATTATGTAATTAAACTTGATGAAACACTTTCATATGCCACTGCAACATTGGATAGACAAAACACAACATCGACGGTATAAGTTATGGCTGCATTTGCACAAACATTAAGAGATTTTGGTAGACATGCCACCAATTTAAATAAAACTCTTGTTGATGAGATATTACCAGAGCACTACCGTGATGATTATCCTAACCTTATTACCTTCCTTGATGCATACTATGAATTTTTGGATTCAGCTGAAAATTTTGGTGGTATCATTGAAGAGTTACAAACCATAAGGGATATTGAGGACACAAAACTTAGATATCTGGATTTGTTATTTGACGAACTCGGACTTGGTATATCTGAAGGTCAGTTTATAACACCAAGGGAAGTGATTAGAAACTTCGGTAACTTTTTTAGAGTAAAAGGTTCCGAATATTCTGTACATGGGTTTTTTAGAGCATTCTTTAATGAAGAGATTGAAATTACATATCCGAAAGAAAGACTCTTTATTGTTGGTAAATCAAGAGTTGGTACAGAGGATGCAAAGGTAATCCAGGATGGTAGACTTTTTCAAGTTTTTTCAACTCTTATCAGAGGACCAATCCCATTAGTACAATGGGAGCAATTATATAGAAACTTTGTACATCCATCAGGTTTTTATTTGGGTGCATATGTTGTTTTGGAATCTGAACCTCAGGTACCTATTACAACTGGCATTTCAATACCTTATATTAATCCAAATATCAATGTATTTAGTTCTGCCGCCCTTACATATGCCGCTGAGGGTGAGGCAATTGGTGCTCTAGGATCCTTTAGACCATTACCAGAACCTGGTATTGCCAAAACAATTAGTGGCTATAGAGTTGCATATTATGGATTGGATGGACAAGATTCTGACCAAATTAACAATGAGGCTCTACTTTATGTAAACAGGGATTATGTTGCAGAAAGTTATGCAGGAGAGCTTGAACGATTCTACCTACGTGATAGATATAATCTGTATCGTAACTTTGATGCATTTGGTTCTATGACAATATTTGAACTAGAAGAATATTATAGTAGCATGTACGAACTGAGTGGTTTCTGGGTATCATTCGATGATAAGATAGATGCAACCGGTGCATCATCAAATAACGTACCTAATTCTGCAGTTAAATTCTCATCTACTAATGACACATTTGATGCACGGGTATGGTATAGAAAGTAATAAACCATTATAAATAATGTTAAACATTTTAGGAAATAAAAATGGCAAGACAAATTATAGATAGAGGTACTACAGGTAACGATGGGACCGGCGATGATCTGTATACAGGTGCCGGAAAAATTAATGACAACTTTGAGGAACTATATGCTGCTGTACAGGATATTGAAACCATAGTCGGTACTGATTCTGCCGTAAACCTTGGTGTAAAGCTTGTTACAAATGGGATTGTTTATGAAGGATCAACTGCAGATTCCTTTGAGACAACTCTTATAACCACAGACCCAACAGCAGACAGAACAATTACCTTTCCTGATAGCTCAGGTAATGTCGCCTTATTACATAATATCACAGACACAATTGATTCTGATTATGTACAAGGTAAGGCCGTTGAATTGGATTTAAGAAATTACACAGTCGCCAGTGCCCCAACAGGCTCCCACGGTAAAATGATTTTTGTTACCGATGGTGATTCAGGCGATCCATGTCTTGCAATCTTCGACAGCGCAGCAGGTTTTTACAAACGAATTGCTCTCGGCGTCGCAATTAGTACTTAATAGGATATAGAAAATGCCAGCAACGATTACAGATACATTAAGACAACAGATTGCCCGTGATTTCTTCGAGCGGTTTGAACAACAGACACATAACTATTATGTGGGTATTGGTAGATCCCAGCCTTGGGATTCACAGGAAAATGTTCCTACACCAGTAAACAGCCCTGAAGAGGTTTCTAAATTACGGAATGCTCTACAGTCAATTAAAAAGGTTAAATCAACATCATTGGTTGTACCTCGTAACAATTGGTCAAATGGTACCATTTATTCTCCATATGACGATACACGAGCTGGATATCCTACACAACCATATTATGTAAAAAATGATAATAACCAAGTGTATGTCTGTTTAGAAGTTGGCCGTAACAGACTTGGTGTTGCACAACCATCAACTGTTGAACCAACAGGATCAAACCATAGCTCATTTAGAACAGCAGACGGTTATGTATGGAAATTTATCTATACAATTAGTGGTGCAAGGCAAGAACAATTCCAATCATCAAATTTTATGCCTGTCCAAAAACAAGGTGCAACCGATTCAAACTCTACTGGCATTGAGTTAAAACAGGAAGCCGTACAGGATAGTGCAGTAGGTGGCCAGGTTCTTAGTATTGCATTAACAGATCCAGGATCTGGTTATACAAGTATTCCTACAGTGACAATTACAGGTAATGGTACTGATGCAAAGGCAGTAGCAGATATTGACTCTGCCGCTGGTGTAATTTCACGCATTCGTATTAAGGATAGTGCTCATCCATCTGGCCCTGGTACAACTGCAAACCTTGCTCACGGTAGTGGTTATACAATTGCATTTGTAACAATTACAGGTGGTGGTGGAACAGGAGCAAAGGCCCGAGCAATTTTACCATTTAATGATTCCGGTGTTGGTGCCGATGCAAGGATTGATTTAAAATCTGCATCAGTTATGTTCCATACACTCCTTGAAGGTAATGATAGTGATTTCCTACTAGGGCAGGATTTCAGACAGGTTACACTCTTTAAGGATCCATTAAATAGACAAGGCGCAAAGGTTATATCAAACACTGCAGGATGTTTGGATTATATGAGGTTGTCCAGCACATTGGCACCATTTACAAGAGATAAAATTATTGAAGGGCAGACTACATTTGCCCAGGCATATATAGATGATATTGATTCTGATAAAATTTATTTCCACCAGGATGCTGAAACAGGTTTCACTGCATTCCAGGATGGAGAAATTATTGAGGAAACAACAGGCCCTGGTCAGGGTATTATTGATTCAGCCTTAATCCTATCTGAGGTTGATAGACGGACTGGGGATATTCTATATATTGACAATAGAGCGCCAGTTGAAAGAACAGCAGCGCAATCAGAAGATATAAAAATCATTCTACAATTCTAAGGAATAGAAGATGGCAACAGTATATACAGATACCTTATTTGATACAAAGTATAAGGACGATTTTGCAGACAGTGATGGATATTATCGCATACTGTTTAATGCCGGCCGTTCACTACAAGCACGTGAACTTACGCAGATGCAAACAATCATCCAAAAACAAATTGAACGTTTTGGTAATAACATTTTTAAGGAAGGTGCTGTTGTAAAACCAGGTGGTTTGAATATTGATACTGCCTATGAATTTGTAAAACTGGATCCCACATCAACAGGTGTTGGTGCAACAGTTGGTGAGATTATTACCGGTGCAACATCAGGTTTAAAGGCTGAGGTGCTTGAAAGAGTTGCTGCAGTCGCAGGTGATCCTCACACATACTACATTAAATATGTAAACACAACCGCTGCTTCTGCTGGTGGTACTACACCTCGTTTCACACCAGGTGAAAGTTTAGGTTCTGGTAGAGTTGTACAAATTACTAATACACTTGCAGATCCTGCAGTTGGTAGAGGTACTCGTATTACAGTTGGTGAAAGTATTTATTTCACACAAGGTTTCTTTGTATATACAGAACAACAATCAGCAATTATTGCCAAGTATGATGATACACCAACAACCAATGTCGGTTTTAA
>Ga0213858_10001242_pt1 | contig 12131 bp, 8 predicted proteins | sample PICome_FD_160122 | JGI IMG/M metagenome (GOLD analysis project Ga0213858, IMG submission 160122) | Coastal seawater microbial communities near Pivers Island, North Carolina, United States - PICO245 | ecosystem: Environmental > Aquatic > Marine > Coastal | place: USA: North Carolina | collected... | reverse complement strand
AATCAGGTGAAGAGCTCCGGTTCCGCTATCGGTCACCATCGTTCGTCCGTTATCGTCACCGGAATCAGACGGAAACCGAGTGAAGAACTCTCTGCCCGCGACAGGATCAGGCTTCATTTTGTCGGATTTTTAATTTCGCCGCTGTCAGAACGATCGTCGCCCGACAACCGCAGCAACACGAGATCACAATCAAACACATCGGGCCGTTGCCCCGAATCCTGATTGACAGAATGCCCCCCTGGCCAGTGATCCCCCCCATCCTGCGCGGTCCATGGTTCAGACACAATTCACAACAGAAGGATCGCCGGGCAGATGAAGAGCCTGCTGTACTCAACTCTTCAGATGGAAATAGCAGTGAATGTGAGGCTCCCCGCGAAAGTACCAGACCATATCCGGACCTTCAATCTGCCATGTATCCCAAACCTGATCTGAGCCGATATCGTACTTGCCTTCGAACCATGATACGTGCAAACGGTCAACCACGGCTCTATCCCGAATTGAGGTCATGGTCGCGTCCACGTCATCTGCCCGGAACATCGCCATCATGTTCTTCATAGTTGTCAGCAGCAGCGTTTTCTGATCGGTACTGAGTTTGGAGCAATCCAGTCCGTTTGTCGGAGTCGTTTTCGTGATCACAGCATCGGCGCGTTCGCTGCGAGGATTCCCCTTCACCAGACCCTGCTTCTGCTGAGCAGCATCAAGCCCCTGTACAAATTCATTAAAGACCCGTCCCTGGTACCAGTACGGATTACCAGGGTGTGTACTGGTCTCATGAAAATTCTCCCGCATGTTGTCTTCAGGATGCGGATAGTGACCGTAAAAGATCGGAGCACCGCCAAAACCCTGCCCTCGATCCGAATGGGCGTTGCAACGACGTGTCACGTGATGACCGGTAAAAATGAACTCAAAATCGTCGTCTTCAGGACTACCAAAGAACCCAGCCGCCGGTGCATTTTTTGCCTGACCATACTGATCTATCCGCACCTGCTTCTGAATATCTTCGATGTACTCCGCACTGTGAAGCGAATCGAAGATTCTCCGAATCAACTCCTGCTGCTCATCATGAAAAGTGGTTGGAATTCGATATTCCGGATGAATGTACCACCAGTTGCTGATGTACTGTCGTCGAGGATGATCAATGGGCAGGCAGACCTTTTCTCGCTGTTCATCGCTGAGACTTTTATACAGCTGCATCGCCAAAGAATCCTGAGTCGCATCTGTCGCAGGCACAGGGCAAGTGGCCCGACAGACCGTTGGCGCAGCCAGCGTCACAGTGGATGCTCCAGCCAGTCTCAGGAAGTTTCGGCGATCAAATGTCTGCATTGTTTAGCCCTCCGTCATTCGGGTGTGATTCGATCTGCTGCAGATCCTACCCCCGGTCCAGACCGGGAATCAAGAAACGCTGCCCGAACTCGCCAAGGCAGGTTCTGCCTCGCTGAATGCTGCACTGCAACAGACAATCACCGTAAACCATTTCCAAATCTCATGTTAAGCCACATTCAGGTTCATTCCCGGGGCCGTCTATTGGCGCTTCTGAGCGTACCATCTTTCTTCGTATCGACTCAGAACCGGGGCGATCATCCCGCTCTATCCCCGCGCTGTGCTCACCAAATCTATCCGCAATCCGCTGATTCTTCGCGTGTCATGGAATGAAGGCAGCAGATGAAGCACGAATCTCAGTTTGCTTCCTTGCTTTCCAGACAGGAGCAGGCTCATGAGCAACGCGGAATCAGAAGACATCAAATCCATACTCGAACAGAACAATTCGGCTCTCAGTCGGGCTATTGATGCGGTCCACTCATGTATTGGTCAGTGGAAGACACAGTATGGCCTGACTGAAGCGGAGGTTGAGCGATTTCGGAAAGCTGTCAACGCACTGCACCGAAGTACTGCCGGTGCGATGACCAGAGCAAATTCCGCGCACGGGATTGCGTTCTTTCTGCCCGTACAACGCAATGAGACGCTCAGCGTGAAAGGACTGCGAGCCGGGTTGCTGGCGAAGGCCCTGCTGGAAGGCGAACAGCGATCCGTTGAATTCTCCTCCCAGCAATCAGTCAATGCATGTCGCATTGCCGATCTTGAAGCCAACTGGGCCAAGCGGATGTCTGCCGTACGGATTCAGCTGGAATCTGACGGTCTGGATGCTGATGCACTGGAGTCCCTCGTCCCACGAACTGCGGTGAATCCGGCGAATATCAATTCATCGGCAGCAGCGGTGACCGAGCAGGCAGCCGCAGCAGCGGGAGAAACAACTCAGGCTTCTGCAAACGCCGGGGCCGATTCCAGTGAGACAGTCGGCCACACACCCACCGGTGATTCCGCCATGTCCGACGATCCCCCGAGGGCTGCGCGGCCGAGATCACCTCGGACGCCGGAACCTGCGGTCCGGAAACCGGATCGCCCGCGCCGTCCTCTGATCGAAATCATCCTGGATCCGCGCAGTATCCAGGCGTTGATTGGAGTCGGAGGGGCATTAATGACGGCCGGGCTTGTCATCCTGCTGTATTTGAACAACTTCTTTACACCCCCAATCATGGCCACAAGCCTCGCAGTCAGTAATATCACCCTGCTCACGGCGGGACTTGGGATCATCCGCTTGACGCGTTATCAACTTGCCGGGCGATCACTGGCCTTGCTCGCGTGCCTGCTGATGCCGCTGAATCTCTGGTACTGCCACACTCAGAATCTCATCACGATCGAGGGCAATCTGTGGGTTCTCGCAGTGATCGTCAGTCTTCTCTACGGGATCTCCGCATGGGTTCTGAAGGACGAATTATTTGTGTACGTGTTCAACGCCGGTGTCACAATGACCGGCCTGTTGTTCATCGCCAGTATGCATCCGTCCCCGGAGCGTTTTCTGGAAATCGCGACTCCTGCAACACTGCTTGTCGTTCTCGGACTGCTCAACATCCACCTCTTGAAAGCGTTTGCGATCGACAGAAGTGGTGACGAACAACCTGAAGCATTCAGTCGTCAGCGTTTTGGGATGGCGTTCTTTTGGTCCGGTCATTTGCAACTCGCATCCGGGTTACTGCTGATTTTGATTGCACAAGTCGCTGGCGACTGGCTGTACGACATCTGGTTCCGTCAGCTTTATGTCCGCTGGCAGGCGATTCCCTCACCGGTCTGCGGCGAACAGCGCTGGCTGGCATTGATGCTTGTGGGCGTGGGAACGTGGGGCTGGATCTACTCCGACCTGTTTGTCCATCGTCGCGGTGCATTCCTGCAGATGGCAGCATTCGGATTTATCTGGATGGAATTCCTTGTCATTCAGATACTGGGTCTGCAGGCCAGCACCGATCTGATCATCGCAGTGCTTTCCGTAACCAGTCTGCTAACGCATCTGGCAATCGCCTCTCTGAACCACATGAGTCGATCGTCCGCTTCGCTGCCATGGATCGGCCTGGTCATGGGGCTGCTGCCGACCTGCATAGGGACCGTCATCTTTGTCAATCATTTCTCGCTCAACCTGCAGACAGAAGGATTCCCGCGGCTCACTTTTATCGGCGCAATGCTGCTCAGCGCAGTCGCCTGCCGAACAGGAGCGCACTTCAGCAGGCAACATCCACCGAGGATTTTGGAAAGCTGGTTCTTCGGAACTGCAGGGGCCACGCTGATCTCAGTGATCGCGATGCTTGCCTACGGCGGTCTGCACCAGTGGAATCAGCAAGCGCCATTAGTGATGCTGGTGCCTCTGGCATGGCTGGCTGCCTCAAAACACTACGGTGTTCAGCCTCAGTCGAACTCACTCTACCATATCTCGCATGCAGGCTGTGCAGCTCTGATTGTTCCGTCTCTCGCATCTCTTCTTGCCGTGTTCCTCGGAAGCTCACCTTCACTGTCGGACTTTTTGCTGCTCAGCATCTTCTCTGCTGAAGTGGCGATATTTTACGGTATCACCGCCACCATGAAGCGTGAGAGGTTCTTCGCCCATCTCTCAACCGCAGCGTGGTGTGTTTCCATTGGTCTGCTGCTGTACTGGTTTGGACTTTCTGCTCGAACATTCATCATCGGTTTCGCCACCTTCGGCCTGCTGATGCTGGCGTTGTGCAGACTTTCCGACCTCAAAGTAATTCCCGCAGGGATCAAACCGATCCTCGCCCCTTCGGCACACGGTATTCTCATCATTGCACTGACCTCAGCATTCTTTAACGTCATGTTCGATGTGCTGAGCGAAAACATTGCACAACTGCCAGCCGCAACAATGATCATGTTCAGCTTCAGCATGTTGCTGATCGGAACCGCGGCGTCCGTCATAACTTCGACAGACGGCCTGCGGCGTTGCTACGCCGTGATCGCCTCCGGACAGGGTCTGCTTGCGATGCTTCTTCTTTATCGTCTGATCGATCTGAGCTTTTGGCAAAAAGTGGAAGTAATCAGCGTCATTACCGGCGTCCTTCTGCTCGCGGTCGGACATTTTGCCTGGTACAGGGAACAGGACGAGGAATCTGATCTCGCCTCCAGTGCTCTGCTGTTCGGCTCAATTCTGACGGTGGCGCCTCTGGCCATTGCCACGCTGATTGACAGGAACGTCGGAGATTTCCTGATTCTCAATGAACTGGGATTCCTGTTTGCCAGCATCACACTGCTGGCTCTTGGAATTCTGTTCCGTCTCCGTTCGACCACGGTGCTCGGTGCTCTTGCAACAGCAGTCTATTTCGTCAGCCTCGCCCTGTTTGTTCCATGGGGCCAGATCAGCACCGTTGCAATTGCAATCATGACGGGCGGTACAGTGATCTTCGGAACCGGCCTGATTCTCGCTTTCTTCCGGGATCGATTGCTGACACTTCCGGATCGAATGAGGAAACATGAAGGTCTGTTCCGAGTACTGGGCTGGCGATAGACGCTGCCGCCACAACTCAGTGCGACCAGGCATCCACCCGGTAATGGATTTTAGAATTCGTATTCGACAAGACGAATGATTGTCACAGTGGCGTCCCTTGAGACTCGGTTCCCGATCAACAGCGGAGCGTGGGGGCTGGGTCGGCACACCATCTTTCGAGTCATCCCGGCTGGCTGCAGTCAAGAAATCCGGATTCACAACGTGCCCTGAACAAGACACTCTGTTATCGTTTCCTGGGTGGGCTGGATTGATCTCCAACCCTGTACTCAGAAAACTCTCAGAAGATTGGTCGGGGCCTAACAATGACACGCGACCCCACACAGATTACGCTCAGCCTTTCCCAGGGTGACAGGAAGGCCGCCAGCGATCTTCTGCCTCTGCTTTATGACGAACTTCATGCACTTGCCGTCCGCAGCCTCGGACGCGAGCGCCCTGATCATACGCTTCAGCCAACAGCGCTGATCAATGAGGTCTACCTGCGACTGGTCGATCAAACCCGCGTAGACTGGCAGGGGAAAGCCCATTTCTGCGCCGTTGCGGCCACAATGATGCGCAGGGTTCTGGTCGATCATGCCCGCCATCATGCGGCGGAAAAAAGAGGTGGACAAAATCGGCAGCGGGTCATGGGAGACCTGCCACTGGATCATCTTCTCACCGCACCGGACTCGTCCAGTCCTGTTGATGTCATCATGCTTGACGACCTGATGGAGCAACTGGGCAAACTAAATTCGCGACAGGCACAGATTGCCGAGCTGCGTTGTTTCGGCGGACTGACCATCGCGGAAACGGCCAGCGTTCTGGGTGTCTCGCAGGCAACCGTCAAGAATGACTGGCGATTTGCAAGAGCATGGCTTGCATCTCAGCTGAAACCCGAAGACGAATAGTCCGGCAGGTCAAACCCCGTTGCATGGAATCCGGAGAATTCATGTCGCACTCAGGAGAAACACCGGGGGCGGAAGATCACCAGAGACTCTTCCAGCTGTTTGAGGAAGCCTCACGCATCAACTCTGAACAGTTGCCCGCGTGGATTCGCCAACAGCAATTGTCGTCCCACATGGAGGTGCAACTGGCATCCATGCTGGCGGCGGATCACCAGTTTACGGATGCAGATGCGGAAGACGATGTCCCTCGCCCGGACCGATCCGCTCCCCACACCAGTGGGCTGAATCAGTTTCCGGAAATCCCCAATTACCGAATTGAGAAGGTTCTTGATCGAGGCGGTGCCGGAATTGTTTATCAGGCTGTCCAACTGAGTCCGCGGCGACCAGTCGCGATCAAGATGCTGCGGATGGGGCTGTTTTCTTCCGACAGCAGTCGGCAGCGATTTCTCAATGAGGCGAGTGCCGCTTCCGGGATCGATCATCCGGCAATTGTTCCGGTCTATGAAACCGGGGCCATTCGCGGGGAACCGTTCATCTCCATGAAATTGATCGACGGTACCACACTGGAACGAATGCTGCGCGAATCGCAAATAGAACGTAACGAGGCGGTTGCCGCTCTGCTGCAGGTCTGTCGTGGTATTGCGGTGGCACATGCCCAGGGCATTATCCATCGCGATCTGAAACCGTCCAATATCCTGATCGCTCACCAGACGCGCACCGCGTGGGTGACAGATTTTGGACTGGCCCGAAACCTTGGGGGTAGTGACGGTCTGACGGCAACCGGAGACACTCTTGGCACTCCGGGATACATGGCTCCTGAACAGCTCAGCGGTGCCACGGAGTTGATTACGGCTGCAACTGACGTCTATGGACTGGGGGCAACTCTGTACCGCATTCTGACCGGTGTCGCTCCCATCGCAGTGGCCGATGATAACCCGGCAGGGTTTATTGATTTTCTCCGGCAACACGAGGTGGCAGCACCGCGAGAGAAAAACAGTGGAATTCCGGCAGCGCTGAATGACATCTGCATGCGAGCGGTCGAAACGAATCCCGCCGACAGATATGCCTCGGCTGCTGAACTCGCTGACGATCTGCAGCGATACCTCGATGGCGAACCCGTGCAGGCGCGACCGCTGAATCGTTTGCGGCGGGCCCATCGCTGGGCCAGACATCGCCCGGGACTGGCAGTCACCATCTGTATGGTCGCTGCATTTCTGACCTTTCACTCCACGGTGACCCTCTCCGGCCTGCAAATTCATGATCCGATATTCAACTTCATTGCTGTCGTTTCCTGCCTGCTTGCGATCGTCAATGCGGCTTTCTGGCAGCACTCATTGCGGCAACCGGGAGCGGCAGATTTCAAGCTGTGCTGCTGGTCGCTTGGGGAGGTTCTGTTGCTGAGTCTGCTGATTGCAGCCGGTGAGGGACTGGAGAGTCGACTGATTCCGGCATGGGCGGTACTGATCGCCCTGTCCGGACTTCGCCGCAGACCGTTTCTGGTGGTTCTTGTCACGACCGCTGCTCTCGCTAATTATGGCGGTCTTTGGTTGTTTCACACGGCGTTCGGTGGACCCGTGGCCAATACGCTTCAGATCGCCAGCAACATGCTGTCATTCGCCCTGGTCGGCCTGATTCAATTCGCGGTGATACGACAGTCGATTGTCAGCGTCGAAATGGAATCCCGGCAGACGCGACATTCAACTCTGGCATGAACGCCCGCCTCACAAATCGGGAAAAGATGGTGGTGACGGATGGCAGTGGCTTATGCCGGTTGTAACGGCTATCCTAAAAGCAGAAGCGACTCCCGGCAGGAACTGCACTTCGGTCACAGCCACAGCCGGAGGAAACGTTGTGAAGTTTCCCGGGCGAACATTTTTGCGGCAAACTTGATCTGAATCTCTGATAGATTCTCAGGATACTGATTTCGCTTCCGCGGCTACCGGACCCGCAGAACGCCCCCTCGAATTTTGCCTCGGTGACCTGTAAACGACGATGACTTCCAGCAATGCCAGATTACCTGTCCGTGAATACACGCCTCAGCAGGGATTCGCGGCGGTAGGTAATGCCGTACGACAGATCATTTCAGAGCGAAGTCATTCCTTTGCGATTGCATGGAGAATCTTCGTTCGTGACACGAAAGCCTCAGTCCGCCTGAGTTATCTCGGTTACCTTTGGCTGGTGTTTCCGGTCATCGCAAACTCCGTTGTCTGGGTTTTTCTCTCCTCTCAGGGCGTAGTCTCCATCGAGAATCCCGGTGCGCCCTACCCACTGTTTGTTTATCTCGGAAATCTGGTCTGGACAGCCTTCACGGGCAGTCTGCTGGGCGGCATGGGCGTGCTGAACGAAGCGCGAGGGACGCTTTCAAAAGTCCGTTTTCCGCAGGAATCGCTTGGAATCGTAGTTCTGTTAAAGAACCTGTTGACCGCTGTCATCGCGTTACTTTGCGCTCTGCCGCTCCTGATTTGGTTTTCTGTCAGCCCTGGTTTCAGCGGCCTGCTGTTTCTCCCGTGCCTGTTTGGTGCGATGCTTCTTGGACTTGCGATTGGTCTTGTCTGTGTTCCAGTGGCCGCGTTGATTCCGGACTTCCAAAGGCTCACGCAGCTTGCCATTCGCTTTCTGTTCTTTGTCGCTCCGGTGGTTTTTCCACTTCCTCAGACGGGTTTCGCACGCAATCTGATGCTGCTGAATCCCGCCACGCCTTTTCTGGTGACATCGCGAGCAGTTCTGATTGGCGGAGAATCTCCACAATGGTTTGCCGTCGGAATCATCACGGGACTTTCAGTGATCGGCGTCATTTGCGGCACAGTCGCGCTGAAGATCGTGCTTCCTGTGATCATCGAACGACTGGAAGGGACTTAACCTCTTCCAGGTAAATTCTCCAGGTATTCTCAATGAGTGATGATGTTTTGATTTCGGCAGAGCATGTCTCCAAGAAATTCTGCCGCTCGCTGAAGCGTTCCCTGCTTTACGGTGCGATGGATATCGTCTCCGGGATCAATCCGTTTACTTCCACCCCCAATGTGGACAACTGGCAGGAACCGAGCGAAGATGAATTGCGTGAGGGAGAGTTCTGGGCACTTCGTGACATCAGTTTTGAAGTGCGGCGAGGAGAATGCCTCGGACTGATCGGCCACAATGGAGCCGGCAAAAGTACGCTTCTGAAACTGCTGAACGGCCTGCTGCGCCCCGATCGTGGCCGGATCAGAATGCGAGGTCGAATTGGAGCCATGATTGAGCTGGGAGCGGGTTTCAACCCCGTGCTCACCGGCCGAGAAAATATTCACAATCAGGCAGCACTGTTGGGTTTTTCCGGAAGGGAAGTTTCGCAGCGATTCGACGAAATTGTCCAGTTTGCAGAAATTGAAGAGGCGCTGGACATGCCATTGCAGAATTACAGTTCCGGCATGAAGACTCGACTCGGCTTCTCAGTTTACGCGCACCTCGAACCGGACGTTCTGCTGATCGATGAAGTGCTCTCCGTCGGCGATGTTGGCTTCCGGATGAAGAGCCTTAACAAAATGGGGGAGATTCTGAATCGCTGTGCTGTGATTTTTGTAACCCATGCAATGCCGCAGGTTTTTCGTGCGTGCAGTCAGATCCTGCTTCTCAACCGGGGAATGAGTATTTTTGACGGGCGAGATGTTCCAGCAGGTGTCAGCAGGTATTTTGATGAATTCGGGCAATCTGCGACGACTGTCACCGGTACTGGGCAGGCCAAAGTGCTGGATGTGCAGATGCAGACGCCTAAGAAATCGTGCGGCAGACATGAGACTCTTGAGATTCGGCATGAAGAAGAATTACGGATCACTGTTGATATACAGCTCGACGGTTACCGGGAAGGCTTGCTGCAGTTTCTGTTCTGGAACAAGGAACTGCTGCCGGTCATGGACCTGGTTGACCATCATGGTAACGGGCTCCGTGGCTACCATTTCTCAACGGATTCTGAGGGTCGAGTTCGCGTCAGTGGCACCATTGATCAAATGCGGCTCAATTCCGGGCGTTTCACAATGAGTGTGATTGTTCTTGCCACCGATCTGACCGTGTTATGTCGCCATGACGCAGCGGCAGAGATCCTTGTCGAAGCCAATTGTGCAAGCGGAGCCAGCACTCTTTATCCTGCCCGGTGGGAAATGACGAGCCAGTAACGACCCAGCGGAAATCGCAGCTTTCCAATGTCCTGTCGTTGTCAACGCTGTCGATCAACCTAAGAATTTTAAGACCTTTACACTCCAGTTTAGCGAAGTCCGGTGAAGCCCATGAAAGCAATGATTCTCTGCGGAGGCCAGGGAACGCGAATGCGGGAGGAGACGGAATACCGTCCCAAGCCCCTCGTCGATATTGGTGGCCGCCCCATCCTATGGCACATCATGAAGATCTACGCGCATTACGGAATCCGGGACTTCATCCTGTGCCTTGGGTATCGTGGCAGCATGATCAAGGAATATTTCCTGCAATACGAAGCAATCAATAATGACTTCACAATCCCCCTGGGAGCGACCGGTGAAATCGAATTCCACGGAACTCATTCCGAACAGGGGATCCGCGTAACTCTGGCTGATACCGGCCTGCACAGTATGACCGGTGGCCGGGTCCAGAAAGCCGCGCGTTACATCGACGATGACACGTTCCTGCTGACCTATGGCGATGGTGTTGCAGACATCGACATCTCCGCACTGATAGAGTTCCATCACAGTCACGGCAAATTGGCAACCATGACAGCCATGCAGCCGGTGTCTCGATTTGGACTTCTGGATGTTGCAGAATCAGGATCGGTGCGCAGCTTCGTCGAAAAACCTCAGACGGAAGACTGGGCCAGCGCAGGCTTCTTCGTGCTTAACAGGAAAGTCGTCGAGTATCTCGACGGTCCCGAATGCGTTTTTGAGCAGGCTCCCCTGCAGCGTCTGGCGGCTGACGGGCAACTGATGGCCTATCGCCATCGCGGCTATTTCTTTGCCATGGATACCTATCGGGAATACCAGTATCTCAACAGGGTCTGGGATCAGGGCGAAGCACCGTGGAAGGTCTGGGACGAATGACAATCCCTGATTTCAAACAGGTCTTTGAAGGACGTCGCGTCCTTGTCACCGGCCATACCGGATTCAAGGGCAGCTGGTTGTGCGAATGGCTGCTGCAGCTTGGAGCCAGCGTCAGCGGCTACGCGCTTGACCCGCCCACCGATCCCTCGTTGTACAACGGCCTTTCTCTGGCATCTGATCTGCAAAATGACGTTCGTGGAGAGATACGCGATCTGAATCATCTGCAACAGGTGGTCCAAAGCATTCAGCCCGAATTTGTCTTTCATCTCGCCGCCCAGCCCCTCGTGCGTTATTCCTATCTGAACCCCCTGGAAACATGGGAAGTCAACGTGATGGGAACGGGGAATTTGCTGGAGGCAGTTCGCGCGACAGCAAAACCCTGTGCAGTGGTCGTGATTACCACAGACAAATGCTACGAGAATCGCGAATGGGAATTTGGTTACCGTGAAACCGATCCCATGGGCGGCGCAGACCCCTACAGCAGCAGCAAGGGGATGGCCGAGCTGCTGGTCAGTTCGTGGCGACATTCATTTGCACAGAATGGAGATATCCGCGTTGCCAGTGTCCGTGCCGGAAATGTGATCGGCGGTGGAGACTGGGCATTGGACCGAATCATTCCGGACTGTATTCGCAGCCTCTCAGAAGGTCAGCCGATTCAGGTCCGCAATCCCGTCTCTCGGCGTCCCTGGCAGCATGTCCTCGATCCACTGTCCGGGTACCTGCGACTGGCAGCTGAACTGGATATTCGACGGCCCCGCTCAGATCGCGTGTCCGAACTGTGCGATGGGTTTAACTTTGGACCAGCAGCAGAATCCAATCGCACCGTCGCGGAAGTTGTGGAGCAGTTACTGGTCCACATTCCAGGTTCGTGGGAATCCAATGCTGATCCCAGCGCTGTTCACGAAGCAAAGCTGCTTCACCTGTGCACGGATCGAGCCAGGATGCTGCTGAACTGGCAGCCGCACTGGAACTTCCATACCGCAGTGCAGATGACGGCAGAATGGTATGCAGCGTTTCTGGCCAATCAGGATCTGAAACAGATGACCCGTCAGCAGATTGATCGCTTCACAACCGGGTGGAGCGTCTGATGGCAGGAATCTTTGTCACAGGCGCATCCGGCTTCATCGGCGCGGCGATTGTTCGCCAGCTTCTCCGAAGCAGCCACCGAGTCGCGGTTCTTGTCAGAGGCGATCAGCCCGGCCAGCGTCTGCAGGAGCTTAGTCAGGATCTCACCCTGATCACCGGTGACCCGGCGGAGGTCACCACCTTCCGCAATTCGCTGGAAACCTTCGGGGCAGATTGTGTCATGCATCTGGGCTGGGCTGGGGTTGGCGGCCGGCACCGCAATGATGTGCAACCTCAACTGCAGAA
>Ga0213858_10001241_pt1 | contig 12136 bp, 20 predicted proteins | sample PICome_FD_160122 | JGI IMG/M metagenome (GOLD analysis project Ga0213858, IMG submission 160122) | Coastal seawater microbial communities near Pivers Island, North Carolina, United States - PICO245 | ecosystem: Environmental > Aquatic > Marine > Coastal | place: USA: North Carolina | collected... | reverse complement strand
TTGAAAACTTCTTTTTCGTAGCCCTCTAAACATCTCAGGTGTTGCACAGAACCGTCGTTCGAAACGATAGAGGACATAATTCTATCGAAGTCCAAGCTTTCATTCTCCGCACACTTTTGTTTTAATAACTTAACCAAATACTTGTTCTTGTTCATGTAAGAACCACTTAAAGTATCCTGTCGATATGCATTGGCACGGAATGGTTCCACACTTGGTGATGTATTACCCATGATGATAGATGAAGATGCGTTTGGTGCAATGGCTCGCATATGTGAAAACCTTTTCTTATAACCTTTCGCATCTGGTGCCTCGCCTCTTTCTACAGCCAATCTTTCGTTTGCATAATCTAAACCTTCTTTAATGTGTTTTGCGATACGCATGTTCAATGACTTAGCCATTGCAGATTCGAATGGAATCATTTTGCTCTGCAACAGAGCATGCCAACCAAGTTCACCAATACCAATACTGCGTTCACGCATTGCAGAATACTTTGCACGAGAGATTTCGTTTGGTGCATGATCGATAAAGTATTGCAGAACATTATCTAACATTTCAGCCACATCAAAAAGGAATCTTTTATCTTTTGACCACTCATCGAAGTACTCAAGGTTTACCGAAGACAAGCAACAAACAGCTGTGCGTTTTTCATCTGTTGGCAAAATGATTTCAGAACACAGATTGCTTTGTTTTACAGACAAACCTTTCTTCTTTAGCCACTCAGGTAGTTTCTCGTTAGATCTATCAATGAAGTGAATGTAAGGTTCACCTGTCTGCATTCTCATTTCAAGAATACGCTGCCATAGTTCTTTTGCTGATACAACTTCACGAACCTCACCATTATGTGAATCAACCAGTTCCCATGAATCGTCAGCTGATGGATCCGTCATACAGTTTTCTACTTTCTGCATAAACGCATCGCTGATGTTAATACCATGATGAAGATTCAGGCATCGTAGATTCTGGTCACCAGTTGGTTTACGCATTTCAAGAAACAGTAAAACATCTGGGTGTGAAATGTCAAGATACGCAGCATAAGAACCACGACGAGTTTTGCCTTGACGATAAGCCAATGAAGATGCATCATACATTTTTAGATGTGGCATTACACCAGTGGATTTTTCACCTGCACTACGAATACCAAAACCAACACCGACACCACCACCAAGCATAGACAACCAGTTTGTTTCTGATAGGTTGTCAACAAGACCTTCAGCTGTATCTTCGATGTAGTTAAGATAACAACTGATTGGTAAACCTTTCGAACTACGGCCAAACGATAGAATAGGAGTAGAATAACTCAACCAATGTTTTGAACTGTAATCATATAATCTTTGCGCGTGTTCACCGTCACTTGCAAACTGTCTCGATACAAACGCAAATCGTTCTTGTGGTGAGATTTCTGTTTCCATCATATATGATTCTTTTAAGCGACGAATGCCATATTCATCTATCAAAGAATCACGGTTTGGGTCTATCGTGAGTCCGTGATGTTCCATATTTTCTCCTTAAAGGAAGGTTATTGTATTTCTAAAATATTCTGTGTCTGACACGATTTCTCGATTCTTTAAATGTTGTTCTTGTATTTTTTGTTTACTCTGGCCTTCATAAGCCACACCAATACTATCACGCAACATCATTTCAACGAGCATACTTTCTCTTTGTTCGATTGGGTCATAAACTTTAAAATCACCAAGTATACGACCGAACTTACCTCTACCATCTTTTCGTGTGACGATAATGCCTTCAGAGTTTTCCGGTATTAGATTCTGCACATAGATTTTTGCGAACTTACCGTACTTCTTTTCTTCAAGATCTCTCGTTCGGCTCTCTGGTGTATCTATACCTGCTAAGCGAATGCGTTGATTCATTAACCACATATCAAAACCAAGGTCAATATTTATATCGACAGTATCGCCATCGACCACACGTTTGATTATGCACTTATAATCATACATAATCTACACCTTTGTAAAGAAATGAACCATCGGAATCTTTAATAGCTTCTTCCAATACTTCTTCATATACAACAACAAACTCATCAATCATAGGAAAAACGAGTTTGATTGCTTGTGCACATTTTCTCGCCAAATCAATGTGTTCTTTCTGCGTACCATTTCCAGTACGCAATGCAATATAATGGATCCAGCTACGGAGAGTACCGTTTACATATAATGTAGACCGTGTAAGACCTTCTGGTAAAAGAGCTCTGGCCTGTTCTTTTGCGATACCTCTTTCAAGTGCATTTTCATATAGTCTATAAGCATCTTCCCAGGCCTTTTCTTGAGCCATATGCCAAAATTCTGCAAGAGCACTGTCTTCTACAGGAATGCTATTCTGACGATTCTTTTTATCTTGGACACGAGCCTTACGCATTACTGGTTTTGGATTATCCACCTTTGCGTATCGTTGACTAAACTCCTGAAAACTAAAACTTCTGTGTCGCAATAACTGCCGAGCAATGTCTCGTGTTGTTTGTACTTCAAGTACAACATTGGACATTTCAAAAATAGACCAATGGCCTTCTTTCATACAGTATCGTAACAGATTGTCCGAAGTGTCCGTATTTAACTGATTCTTTGGATTGCTTACACGAGCACAATATGACACAAAATCGTTTGCGTTTCTCAACTGTTCAATCACGGGTATTGTGTGAGCCACGAGGCTTACTTTATTCATACTTTACTCCTTATCACTATCAACAGGCAACATTTTCGCTATTGCCTTTGCGGTTATATAAACAAGAAAAACATTTAGTGCTATCAACACAAAGTCTGCAATCAATAGCCATGCTATAGTCATACTTTACTCCAGTTCATAATAGATAATCTCAAACGTGCACCAGAAAAAGTATTTATTCTTAGCAGTTTCCGTACATCGTGTTTCGCAATAGTCATTTCGTTTATATCTTTTTCCTTAATGTTGTTTGGCCAAACAACCACATTGAAATTTTTATACCACGCATCAAGCATAAACTTTTTAATTTCTTTGTTTCGAGGTTGATTGTCAAAAATAAGAACTACTTTATCTTTATCGTAATGCTGTGCGATTTTTGTCAAATCAGCATTGCCGACAGCAACCGCGTTGTCTAAAAACATACAATCAATCGGACCCTCAGTAACATATATCTTCTGAGATGCATCGACCGTGTTGGCGCCATATATTAAAGGATCTTTGTTGAATCTACCAACGTAATAACGCAGTGGGTTGTCGTCAATAGCACGGCAAGAAATACCATTAATATTTCCAAAGTAATCAATGAAAGGTATGCCTAAACGATTCTTAATTTTTTGCTTCTTTGTGTCAATCTTATAGTAAAGTGCTAAATCAGTAAAATCATCAATGTAGTATAACGCTGATAACTTTTCTTTTGGAATAAGTCTTTTTTCACAATATATTCGACAAGGATGATCTTCATCTAACTTGTTAACAGTTGTATAGTAATCATCCAATGCATTACGTTGACGAAATTTTGGTTGTTCAAATTTCAGTGTTGGTTCTGCTTTTCTTACTACTGTGTTGGACGATTCTCTAAATCTTTCTAATCGATATTCATCGTACATGGAATTGTTGATATCTTTTAGAAAGTTGTTAAAGAATTTTGATATATTGCAGTTATGGCATTTGTACATCAGACTATTTTTAGAGACATACAAATAACCTCTTGCTTTATTTTTAAACTTTTGTGAGTCACCACAATAAGGACAACGCAGATTCGCAAGATAAGGATTGTTCTTTTTTATAGAAAATCTATCTAACTGATTCGATAATAGATTAGCATATTTGGTATCAAGCCAAAGCATAATGAATACTCACATCAAAAACTACATATCTATTCTATCATATTTAAGACTAAAGTGTCAATATTTAGATTGCTATTTTATGAACTCTGTTATACCGTCTATTTGTAAAACCGAAACAAAAAATACTACTGAGGTTACAACACCGGAAAATATGAGTCTCCAGCGCATAACATCCTTTTCAAGCTGATCCAGTCTATCCGTAACCTCCGTCCGAAAAAGTTTAAACTCGTCTACAAAATCCTTTTTCATGGAATAAATCCTCTGGTGTATGATTTCAGTTTGTTCTTCTTGAGTTGTTAGTCTTTCGTTTTGAACGGCGGTCATCTTATCTATATTTTGTACAAGTGTTTGTAGATTATCAAGAGCAACATCAAATCGATCCACGATTCGTGTAAGATATTCTACTTCTCTTTTGATTTCTTGCATTTTAGTATCCTTCTATTGCCGTCCATCCAAATAAACGAACTGCACTGTAGGCTGCGTTTATTTTCCACATAGAAATCTCTGGTTCACTGTCCAACATAGCAAAGTAAAACACCTGATCACATAGTTTACGTAATTTGAATTTTGATTTTTTCGTTAAATTAGGTGTGTAACTGATATAACATTCTAATAAACTATAAAGAAAATCATGTATTACGGCAGCCCGAGCCATGTCTGTCGGTGCGATCAACCACCAAAGAGGACGAGGCACGGATGCTAAATCTGTAGAAAAGGTAGGCGGAACACTAATGACTAATTGATTCACCTTTATGTTTATCAAAACATTATCACGATGAATTGCACGGCGTAATCGCTCATTTGGCAAATTACTTGACTTGTTGCTATACCTAAATATATCAACAGCCATTCTCCATAAATCCACATTATCTGTAATGTCATCTGTTGTATAAGTAAGTGTTTTCGTCAAATGCCAATTTTTTGGTGGCCTAAACTCAGCCCTCAATAATCCGTTAAACTGTCCCATTACTTTTTATCTCCTACTCCGTTTTTCGACATATAGGCAGTAACACCCATATATGCACCAATGATTGAAGCATTACTCAAATAGAATAAAGTAATTAAATCGCTGAGTGCTTGGATGCGAGTATCTGGAAATACGGGCAAAAACAAAAAGCCCGTAAAAAAGACCATAGACCAAATAGCAATATATGCTAATCTAGTCTGTGTTTCATTTTTAAGTAAAAGATTTGATGTTTCTGCTTCTTGTTTGGTGACTACACCATCACCATCAAGGTCTACTTTTCTTCTTGGCATCTACATTACCCTCGTAGTATTTACGGTATTCGTTCAGAATATACTGATACTGAATAATGTAGTTGCGAATTTTATTCATGTTTAATGATAATAGTTCATAATCATTGTCAGACAAACCAATAAGAACTGGATCTATGTTTTTCTTTTTCAGGTCATTGAATACATCTTCGGCGTTCTCTTCTGTTATTACACGCCATTTAATATTGTCTAAATCAATCTCATCTGGATCATTCAAGTTTAAAGGTGTCTTTTCTATTGGTTTAGAAAATACCTCTAACGGTTTGATTGTACCACAACCACTAAGGGTTAGTGCTAATATTGCTACAATTGTTATTCGCTTCATTTTTAGAAATACTTTCAAAACACTCGAATACCTTTTTTGTACCTTTATTTATAATATTCTCAACCCAAACTGTCTTTCTTAGAAGGTTTTTTCCTATATCTCTCCTTGACCCGTCGGGTTTCACCTTGTTAAACTTATTTTGTAAGTCCTGCATACTTTCTTCAAGTGCAGCATTTACATTTTTTTGCTTTTCGTATGATGCTAAAACTTGTTGTACTTCAGCTTCCTTCTGTTCTAATGCAAGCTTTTGTTCTTCTTGAGCCATCAATAATTTTGCGTTATTTTCTTTAAGTGTGTTAATATCCGCAAGCTTAGCCTTAATGTATAAACCACCACCAAGGAGAGTGCCACCCATAATGAGCGGTACTATGAAAGGTTTAAGTAAGGCTAACCACATTAAATATCACCTGAATCTAAGTCTTTATCTTTTGGTTTCCAGTTTGGATTACTTTTCTTACCGTACGATTTCTTATCACCAGTGCGATAGAATCGAGAAACAGCACGGCGCTGACCTTCAATTCGTTTGTTAGCTTTTTTGTTATCACCTTTATCGATTAAATCATCAGCAGACTTATCAGCCTTAGCATGATAAGACTTTAGAGTTTTATCGCTAATCTCGTTTAGAAAGTCTTTAAATGTTTTCATTTTCTTACTCCATTAGTTCAAAATGTGGACCATCAATAAATGGTCGTCTACTTTGTGAACGACGAAGTGCAATGTATCCATCGGTAGCTTCTTGCATTGTACCGTCCCATGCTGCAATGTCTTCTATATGCCATGCAGCACCCCAACGAATCTTTACATCGTGGATCATTGCTGCTGTTTTCATCGCATCGGCAATATCGTCATAGAGAGTTAGTTCCCAACTGACACGACTACCCAAATATGCGACCAAATCAACAGCATGACCAGTCAAATGTTTTGACTTCATTGTTTTTGACGCGCCCTTGGCCACAAGTTCTTTTTGTTTTTCAAGGGTGCGTAAACCTTCAGTCACACCAAAGTCTATTTTTGTGAGTGTAATCGCTTCTTTTACAACTTTAACGAGCTGTTCATTCACGCCGTCAAGTCTTGATAATGATCTCTTGCTTAATTTAAACATAATTTTCCTCTAGTTAACCAGTTCCACCATCTGTTTTATTCGATGGTGTATAATTCCAGCCAGTTCTTGGTGCATTTAGAGGAGAATCAGGTCCTTTTTTACCAGCTCTTTTTGACATCAAATAATTAGCTTGTTGTTTTCTAATTTTGTCGTGCTTAGATTTTAAACCTTTACGATGTTTATCCATTTGTTTAGGTGTACTACCAAACTTAGCTGGACCTTGCATTTCAGATGCTTTATTGTATAATCTTCTGTCTCTATCGCGCTTCTGTTTAGCCCTTAAAACGGAATCAGAGCTTATGATCTCTTCTAAATATTCTTTAAATGATTTCATTGGTTATCTCCTTAAGTATCTTTATTAACCTCTTCGAGTTTGTAACCTTTTGCTTTTAACTTTTTCCATTTTTCTTTGTTTGAAGTAGCTACACCGTGATGACTACCATCGTCATGAACTTTAACAAACTTTTTCATACCTAAGGCCTTTCTTTGGTCTCTCATTTTTTTGACTATTTGTGCTTCTGCTTCTTCTAAATATTCTTTAAATGTTTTCATTGGTTATCTCCTTTTGCTCATTTTTTTATAAAGTGAAAATATCTTATTGCTTGCAGTATTTATAAAAAGAAAAGGCAAAAAGGCGTGAACGAAGGCCGCAAGTGTAAGTAGTAGAAATGTAAAACTAAACCCTAATGCAACACCCATATGTTGTAGATAAGTTTCACCGACTTCTTTAGGATGTTTTGTAAATGGGTTCATTCTTGAATCAACAATAAATCAAATGCAGATGTTATTCTTGCGTTATTTGTTCTATTATTAACCCTAAAATCTATATCTGATTTTTCAGTTATTCTCAAAGGTATATGAAACTCATAACGATAAGTATCGTATGAAACTTCAAATGAATGTGATATGCGGAAAACACCGTTAAACGGTCTTATGAATAAGTTTCCAGTAGCATCATGGTTAGTTTGAGTACTACAAACAAGTTGTGTTAGATATCCAGTATAACCACTGGGTATGGTGTAAACAGACATTAGAGTTTGTCCAAAATCTGCATTTATTTGTAATACCGTAGTACCGCCTATTTGAACAGTAATATCACCAGCATTTGTACCAGAACCACTTGAAACAAATCCACGAAAAAGTCTAGAAAATGTTTGTGTGCCTACTGAAGAACCTGAACTAGATACTGTAATGTTGTCGGAAGCAAGTTCATAATTTTCGTCAAGACCCTGCAATGTTACGACTTTACTGTTATCACTTGCATCAACAGCAAGAATCGTTACTGGACCAGGAGTAGTCCAAGCATTCCATGGATATAAAGTGTCGTCAATATCCCATATAGTACCGGTCGTGGCATTAGACATTGAAGGCACAGCGCCAAATTTATGAACATTTTGTGCACCACGTTCTACACCACGAGATACGTTTAAATTAAAGTATTCTTTATGAATAAAACGTTGGTCGGCCATTATTTTCTTCTCTTAGCAGCTTCCCTAGCAGCACGTTTCAGATAAATCACGCCGTTGATAGGTTTCCACATTTCTTTTGGACGACCTCTCTTTTTCTTAGGATCGTACCAATGCACTGTATCACTACCAGTACCTGGCATAGCAGGACCAGTAACGTTTGTGATTTCTTCCATTAAGTTAGGATCATTTTTTAGCAACACTATGTTTTCGTATATTTCATCAAGGAGTTCTTTATCAGACCAGTTCTTATCATGGTCCTCCTTTAACAAAAACATTGCAGCAGCAAATGTACCTATTCGGCTTTCAAGACCAACCTTTGACATTAGACGTTTGAGGTTAAAGATAAATCGAAAGAAGTATGAGTATGCTTCCTTTTCTTTCTTTGTCTTTGGTTTTTTCAACAGTTTGCCTTTTTCGTCAACAAGACCAAGTTCAAAAGCTTTCGTGTCCTTAAACGGAGTTGAAAGCTCTTTAATGAACTTGTATAGGACAAACAAATTAATACCTGAATCTGCGGACATTATATTTTCCTAAGTTTTTTTACTACATGCGGATCTAAAGGTATATCTGATCCTATTATCCTTTCCTTATCTATTCCTACTGGTTCTATATCATCATCCCAGTATGAAAGGTAAACAAGAAAAGGCTTTAAACTACTCAAGTATTTTCTTAATCTAAAAACCAACATTCTAGTGCAAGCTTTATGATAGAAAACGTTGTATAAAACAATCGTATGGTTTAATATTAACCTTTCGTTTAACTCACCGCTTTCTTCATAACGCACGAGCAATCTCTTGATATAGCGAATACGACTCAAATCGTCTTCAAATTCCTGTTCGCCTAATCCGCTTGGATTGTCATAGTATTTTGCAGCGAATAATGTAAAGTTGCTATCGTCAAGAGTATCAAACATTATGAATCAAAAAGCGATAATGCTACCCTCTTAATTGTTGTTGCATCAACGGCAACGTAAAGATAGTTTGCGTCCCATGCAAGTGTCCCAACACCACTAGCACCAAACTGTGTTGTTGTATTGTTAGAACTAACCGTAGTAGGACCTGCTATTTTAACTGCGTTCAATGATGTGTTTGCACTGACAGTAAAGTCCCCAGTAACAGAAGTATTACTAGGGAGATTACCAACCAAATTGTGTACCGTTACCTTTTTAGTTACGTCGTTGTTTGTATCAACAACAACTAAAACATCATCACCTGCAACAGCAGAACCTAGATCAGGTAAATCTGGTATTTTCGAATCAGCCATTATTATCTCCTATTAGGAAACCGTAAAGGTACCCAATGCAGCTGCAGTTGTTGCATCAATTTCTACGTTCGCAGCTTCAGCACCAGTAATCGCAACAAATCCAGGGTTTGAGCCTAGTGTTTGTGCATCAATCTGGAATGTTCCTGCTTTATCTGGAGTAAACGAGAATACCAATGTGTTGTTTGCTTCTGAGATTGTAGTGTTGCCAGTTGCGTTGTGTGAGCTAGAACCTTCGTTGTTTGTGATAGCAATTGTTGGTGTAGTCAACGATGCTGCAGTATTTGTGACTGCTTCGTTAAATGAAACGTAAATAAACATTTCTGTACCAACAGTGTAAGGACCGTCAGACAATGTAATAACACTGATATCTGGAAATCCGAGGAATGCAGAGTTTGCATAACCGTCATACGCGCCAGTGACGCCTGGGTTAGCAGCAACAACAACTTCTTCCTTTACACGATCGTTTCCATGTAAATCGGTATAAGTAACACGTCGTACCCAACCTTTTTCTGTTGCGATGATGTTGCGCTTAGATGCTTCTACATCTGCATTGTAAAATGGCTCGTTGCCATTCGGCTCTTTTCTAAAATCCCATTTGGACATTGTTTTCTCCTAGTTTCTCTTTTCGATTTTTAAAATCATACTCGGCATAATGTAAGTGTTTTATTTATGACTTTTGGAAAGCTCATCATAATATTTTTCTAAATGTGCATTTGCTTGTTTGATGTTTTTATATTCCGCAACACTTTTACCAGATGAATTTAATACGTAATGTTTACCTTCGGCAGAACTTACATAAGGTTTCATTGCTTCATTGATGAAATCTTCTTCGATGAAGTCGTATTCAAATCCTTCACGTTTTGCCAACTTTGTTGCAGTTGCATACATGACTGATTTTGCACGATCACCGTAACGATCTTGGAAGGATTCGTATTTTTTCTTCATTGATTTAACGATTTCTTCTTTCTTCTCTTTTTCTGCATCAGTCAAAGATCTTTCCTGAACGAGACGCTCGTCCTTCATCTTTGGTTTCATATCAATTTCGTCTTTCTTTCCTTTAGTAACCTTTTTATCATCGCAGCTTGCTTCATTCACACTCTTCATAATTGCGTCAATGCTTGCTTTAATCATAGCAGGTGATGAACCTTTTGCTGATTTCAAGAAAGCATTTATGTGTTTCTTCTGTTCTGCTGTTGCGCCTGCTGGAATCTTGACATTTTCATTGATTGAACCACATCCGTTGCAGTTACAGTTTGGCCCACAGTTTCCACCACATGGGCATTCTGGACCACAATCACATGCACGTTCTTCTTTAATTAATCTTGCTTTAACAACCGCAGATTTAAACGCACCTGCTGGCATTTGACGCACTTTATTTTCGCCATCAAACTTATATTTAACGATGTTGTTAGCGCCAGGTCTTTTAACGAAGTCAACAACCTTTGCTTTCTTTGTTTTTTCTCGGTTACCCTCAACATGTTTGACGTTGTAAGATTTTCCTATACCGATAGCCACTGATTTATCTTCTTTAATTGAATTTGCCTTAACAACCGCAAAACCTTTTGCATTTCCGCCCATGCTGTCATATGCATCTAACGCCATTTCCATTGACATTTCTTTTGTCTTTGGTTTATTTGATTTTTTTTCTACAACAACATACTGTTCTTTAGCTTCTGTTTGCTGTTGCTTCTTTTTATTGGCATTAGTGGCTTTGAGCTGAGCATCCCAAGTATCATCGTGAACTTTTTTAACAAAGTGCATCTCTTTTTTGTTTAACGCTTTCGCCTTTTTTACCAGTTCAGGGGTCACATGTGTGTGGCGATATCCGAGTCCACCGCCAAGTCCTTCTTCTAAACCAGTATCAACTTCTTCATTTTGCACTCTAATTTCAGGTCGGCGATTACGTGTTTTAATTTTTCCTGTATTTGGATCAGTATATTTTTCTGGTTTTAAATCGACTCTTCTTACAGTTTCAGTTGCTTCCTTTGCCATTGCTTTTGAAATAGCTTTACGACGCTTCTTCAAATATTTGTCGGATGAATCTGAATCGCCATCGTTGTCTACGTCGGCATCTTCTTTACCGACAGGATCTAATGCTTCTTTATTCATTGCTTTCGAAATTGCTTTGCGGCGCTTCTTTAAGTACTCATCAGATGAATCTGAATCGCCATCGTTGTCTACGTCGGCATCTTCTTTACCGACAGGATCTAATTTCTTTTCGTACATTGAACGATAAATACTTGACAAATTTCTCATTTGTATCTCCGTTATAAGTCTAATATTCTTTTAATGATTGATAGTTTCTGACCTGGAGGACCTTCTTCATAATGCTTTCTCAATTTGTCGGTACCTACTTCTAATACTTCTTCTTCGACCTCTACAGAAGGATGCATTTTAAATGCTGGTTCTGTTTTCAACTCAGGTAAATCTTTTGCAAACACAGTTGGTGCAATGCCTGGCATGAAATCTTCATGTAACACTTCTTCTTTTTGTGTTTTCGATTTACGGTAATCCTTTAACCTTTGCATCTCTGCTTTTCTTACTTTAGGTAGCAATCGTTTTGCAAAGCGATCAATCATGCCACTTTTCTTTTCGATTTGTTTATCAACTGCAATTTTTGCTTGTCGATTTAAACTTGCATAGTTTTTGCCACGCTCACCAGCAAATCGATCACGCAGCATTTGCTTTGCTTGTTTTTTAGATCGAGCTTCCAAACGCTCTGGTTTTGCCATTCTTCTTGCAGCAATAGAACGCTTGCGCTGCATCCTAGCAGCAAGTCTTTTCATGAGTCTAGATTTTGCACGGCGCTGCTGAAATGTCATGACTCTTTCTTGTATGTTATCATGTTCAACATGGTCAAACAGACCTTTAGTCATAAGGTCCTTTCTTTCTTTATCACCCA
>Ga0213858_10001240_pt1 | contig 12149 bp, 22 predicted proteins | sample PICome_FD_160122 | JGI IMG/M metagenome (GOLD analysis project Ga0213858, IMG submission 160122) | Coastal seawater microbial communities near Pivers Island, North Carolina, United States - PICO245 | ecosystem: Environmental > Aquatic > Marine > Coastal | place: USA: North Carolina | collected... | reverse complement strand
GTTCCCGAAATACCATGCTCCCATCTATCAGCAGTTTCGTTCCAAACCAAAACAGCGTCTGTAGAAGTTCCTCTTTCAACCTCAATACCGCCATTCTGTGTTGGAGCTCCAGTGTGATTACTGTTTATCTTTATAATATTGTCAGCAAGATTAATCTCTTCAGTATTAATTGTTGTCGATGTTCCCGAAACAATCAAGTTAGTTACATTAAGAGTTTCTGAGCTTGGATTGTATGTAAGCGTACTGTGAGAAAGACCTTGTTGAGCTCCAGTCGAATTAGCTACAGTTGTTATAAATCTATCAGCATCAGTAGAGTCTGATGAAATAGTTTGCAATGTATCGGTGTTCGTATTATCCGATGCTGGTATTGTTACTGTTTTTGTGTTAACTGCGGTAACGTGACCCGTTGAGTTTGTTGTAATACTGTCGATAGCAGTAAAGGTTCCACTATAACTAGGGCTTGCGGTAGATGTTGTATTACTTCTAGTTGTAGTATCGTGATTTAAAGTAATGGTTTCATCACTACCTTGGTTTAAAGTAAATACTCCGTCTTCACCAGAACCTAAACTGATATATGTGCCTGCATCAATAGTTATTTGATTATCATTTACAGTTACTGCTGCAGGAATAGTAACAGTTGACACATCTATAGCCGTAACGTGTCCTGTTGCGTTTGTTGTTACACTTGTAACAGCTTCAAAGTTTCCACCAGCAGCAGGAGAGTCAGTTGAGGTAGTGTCGCTTCTAGTTGTACTATCGTGATTGATAACACCAGCATTGTACCCTAAATAAGTTCCAGCAACACTACTCGCCAACCCTAGGGTAACACTAAAATCTCCACTTTCTGCGCTTGAGCTTCCTGCTTCAACTTCTAGTCCTTCACCAGCATTAACAGTTATAGAAGAAATATCCCCAGAACCATCTAAAGTAACCCAATAGTTACTTGAGGCTCCATTATGAAACTTAATTGCGTCATCTGTTGAATTATATATAACTCTACCCTCATATGTTGCTCCAGAAAGAACTGGGTCAGATGCAACAACCTGTAGCTTTGCATTTTGAAGCTCTAGGTTTTCTAGAGATATATTACTTAAATACTTAATAGTCGACATAGTGTTTTTAGTTTATGTATGCTTTCCCTGAAAATTGGTTTACAAATGTTATCGTTAAATTGTTTGAATCTGCATAATCCACACGACCTTGAACCTGAGTTCCTGCGCTATCTACAACAGACACACTAGGAAACTTACCAAGGTTGTGGTTTACAGACCATGTTGTTGATGGAGTTGCTTGAACAAAAACAAAATGTTTATCATTCGAAGCCCCTACATTATATACAAGCAAAGATATTAAATAATCCTCTTCATCTTCCAAGGCCCCGTTTCCGCCTGCATAAGTTAGCGTAATATCATAAAACTCTGGTTCTAGTACAACTTGATTTGATGAATTCCAATCGAAAACTCCAAATGTTGACGGATTAGATGCTTTTTGTATTAAAACCCTTGAACCAACAAGAGGCTGATACATTGGGGAAACATCTCTTTCACCCTTGTCTTGTTCACTAATAACAATAGCGGAAACTGAAGAAAAAGAAACACTTGCCCCTGCGTCTGTAGGAATAACAAAGCTACCTGTTGATTTGTTTGCTGTTCTTTTGAAAGTAAATCTAGAGCCTGTGTGCTCTGTTACACCGCTTGAATTTAGATAAGTAGCTACATCTTCAGCTGAAAAGTTTTTCGTTATTACTCCTGCCGAATCAGTACCTATCCATTTATCTCTTGCGGTAACAATAGTGTCAATGGGGTATGTGCTTATTCTTGCCATTTAAGAAGATATATCTTTAGGCAAAGATAAGATTTTAATAAAAGCAAAAAATTGAGTTAGTCTTTGTTCTTGCGAACTGCGCTTCCGTAGAAGTATCCAAAAATACTAAGCACGATTCCCTCACAAATTCCTATTAAATGAATCCAGACTTCTTTGTTGTTTTCTGGAACTTCAAGGTATACAATGGCGTATATAATAAAAGCAAAAGCAAAAAGTCCTATAATACCAGTAAGATTAAACATAAGGTCAAATCCACCTGTCTTTGCTTTTTCAACCTCACGCTTTCTTGCAGAGTCTCTATCGGCAACCTCAAGGCTGTAAAGCTCCACAAGCTCTTCGTGCATTTTAGCTTTTTCTTCTGGACTTACCTCTGGGTCGTTATCTATAAGATTCTTTACAACACCCAATACACCTTTGTCTGGTAAAACATCTCCAACAAACCCAGGTAGCTTCTTAAGTATAAACTGACCTACTTTAGTATCTTTAAATTTTTTTTTAGGCATTGCAATATTCGTTTTTAGCATCAAAGCTTGGGCACTCTTTAGTAGAGAAGTCTCTGTGTCCAAATACCTCTACGCCTGGATGCAGTTTCTTTAATATTCTGATAAGTTCTAGCATACTGGCTATCTGCTGAGGTGTTCTAGTGTCTTTAGCGTTCATGTCAGAATCACAACCTCCTATATAGCAAATTCCAATAGAAGACTTGTTGTGCCCCTTACAATGAGCTCCAACCTTATCCACCATTCTGCCATACTCAATAGAACCATCTAGTCTAACTACGTAGTGGTAGCCAATACCAGACCAGCCTCTTTCCTTGTGCCACTTATCAATAGTAGCCGCAGAGACATCTCTGCCTTCTGGCGTTGCAGAGCAGTGTACTATTATCTTATCTATTTCTCTCATTTCTTTATTTTATCCCTTAGGATGTAGAAAAATTCTTTGCCTAATAGACCAAAAAACCCACCTATTAAACCAAGCAATGCTGCTTGCACTAATCCTAAAAGACTTATCGATGATACTGCCGTGAAGACGTATCCTGTAAAAAATGATATTTTACTGTCCAAATTCATTATTTTTTTCTTCCGCCACCTCTAGCTCTGTTTTTCTTCTGAGATTCCAGAACCAAACGTCCGCTTTTATGTGAGCAATCTAATTTATCTCCTTTTTTTGAATTCTTGTTCTTTCTGTTAAATAAATTACATTCTACTCTTTTACGTACAGCCTCTTTCTTCTTCTGAGCCTTCGCTGAGGTTTTCCTGTGCTTTTTTCTAGCTTCAGGGTTATCACGGTAATATCTAGCGGTTCTACTTAACATTACTTCTTATATGGAAACATTCTGTTAAGCGTATCTCGTCTTTCTCCGCAACCACAAGGTTTACCCATTTTCTTTGAAATAGTTTCAGCAACCTTTTTCACACCAGTAGCTGTCGTGAATCTCTCTATAGTATCGCCTAGTCCTTTATCAGTCATTTTACTTTATTTTTAGTTTTTCGATACATTTATTGTATCCTACTACAAACTTCTTCCATAAAGCTTGTATCTTAAGCCCCAAATTTACAAAAAATTTTCCCATGTTATTTTTTCTTTCTAGATGTTAAACTTCTTAAAGAAGCGTTTATTTCTTTTGCGTCAGGAGCAGTAATTTTAGCACTTGACATTTGAATTCCTTCCTGCAAGTTTCCAAATTGCTGACTAATTCTATTATTAAAGTATGCGTCAGATAAACGAGTTATGTTTCTGTTTTGAATTCTAGCTACATCAGAAGCTCCAAACCCGCCTCTTGATTGCTCATAAAAAGCTTTTTCCTTAGCAGCTTTCGCTAAAGCATCAGCTTCGTCTTCTCTTCCTTGAGCTAAAAGCCTAGAAGCATTATACATACTTCTCTGTAAATTAGAAGAAATAGTAGCTGCTCTTCTAGCTCCTTTTTCTGCAGACTTTACATACTTTTTAGGACCTCCAAAATGATTTTTTAGAGCTTGGTCTTGTCTGTACTTAGCTTCATTGTAATGGGTATTTTGACCTCTTCTAGATGTTCCTGTACCGTCATTTACAGAGTAGGTATACCCTGTTTGTGTCGGCCCCTGGTTTCTCATTGGGTTAAAAACATTGACATTACCTGTATTAAATCTACTTGATAGATATGGGTTTTTCCTACTATTGCTTTTAAAAAAACTTAATCCAGTGTTAGACAATGCTGTTTGAATGTTAGAGCTTGTCTGTTGATTTGTTATTCTTTTCTTTTTATCTCCTGGTGGCATAATTATGTGTTTTTAGTATTTACCTCTTTTTGATTTTGGAGAAGACTTGGTGCTTCCGCCTTTACCTGCCCACAAATGCTTACACGCCCAATAACGAGCAGTTAGCTTATTTGTAGCACTTGAACATTTATGACGTGCTTTGAATGACTTTCTAGCAGCAGCTGAGTAGTTGTGTCCATAGCCTTTCGCACCAAAATGAATTAGTTTCTCCTTTCCATCTTGGCAGGCTTTGACCATTTTTTTCTTTCCAGCCCTGTCAGAAGGTCTTGGCTTGTTACACGCCATTTTACTTTTATCCGCCATCTTATAATGCTGTTGTTGTTAAGTTACCCGAATCATCTACTGTGATTCTATATCTTGTTCCGTTTGGTGATTTTAATATCACTCCATTAGCACTTTCTGTAACTTCCACATCTCCCTTAACTGATAATTCAGATGGAGGTGTGGCAGAATAAGTGTCGCTTATATTCCATTTTCCGTTGCTCCCCACATTTCCAACAAATCCTGTAGCACTATGCGTGTTCATATCTGAATTAACATAAAACGCTAATGGCTCCGAAGTCATTATGTCAGAGCTGTTAGTTCCAGGAACAATAGCTATTCCGTGCTCTGTTGTAGTCCCTGAATCAGTTGCCTTCAACCTAGCCTCTATCCCTCCAGCTCCAACTGGAGTGTAAGGTGCTGTTGTATCTACAACGCCTTGAACAACAAAAGACATGTCAGTCGTGCTGTTTTCAGTTCTATCATCATAAACCTCAAACATCGAGTCGAAGCTACCTGAATAGTTGGCATTTGGATGACCAAACAAACCTTTACCGTCGCCTCTAATCATAAACCTAGCTATAGCGTTTTCCCATCCATCTTGATTAATCGTACCGAAGGTTATACCTCCTGAACCAAGGTTGTCATCCATAGCATTAACTATCCAAAACCTATTTCCAGTTCCTGCCAAAGTCCCTCCAGCAGTATCGTCTATAATATTAAATCCGATAGCAGCATTCTGAGCTCCTCCGTCTTGTATAAAGTGTATTTGCGGATTGTATTGCTCTCCTGTTAAGTCTGTATTACTTGTGTCTGAAATTAAAGTAAGTGTGGCGTCAGCCTGGTCTTGTTGGACAGTTAAATTTCCATTCACATTAGTTCCTCCAGTAAGCGTGCTAGTGTGAAGTATATGTGCTCCAAGAGCAGATACCGTAAAGTTCTTGGTTTTACCCTGGTCTGCTCCTGTAGTTCCGTCAGTCCCTATGACTTTATCTAAACCGTCTATTGCGGTATCTAATTGATATAAACTTATGTTTGCCATATTATTCGTTTATGCAGCTTTCCAGCTCTTTTACTTTTAATTTTAAAGCGTCGATGTCTTCGACTGCTTTTTCTTGATATTTTTCTATATATATTAATCTCATGTTTTGTTCAGCGTCATCAGGCAAAGAACCTAGCTCTCCCCTTGGCCACTTAACCCTAAACTCAGAGTTCATTTCAAGTTCAGCTTCCATTCTCATCAGATTTATATTCATCTGTTGAATTTCAGCAATCAACGTAAAATAAACGGCTGCTATCGACAATAATCCTGTACAAATAGCAACTATAGTTTTAACATTTACGTTAAACTTTGTATTTTCACTAAGCTCTGCCATAGCTTCATCTTTTTGTGAACTTCTTAGTCACTTTTCCTGCTTTCGTGTTCGAAACAACAGTTTTTCCTTTTCTGCCCTCCCTTTTCTTTTTTCTTGCAGTTGCAGCTCTTTCGGATTTGCTCATGCTTTTCGCTTTCTTTAGTGGAAGACATCTGTCTGGATTCTTCTTGTCCTTGCTCGTTCCACAAGCTCCAAGGATTGAACCGTCCGTACCAATACGCACCCATTTTTCGTCACGCCATTTTTTTAGCTCACCCACAATTAACTAAAATCTCTTAGTTCAATTATAATACTTTCAGTACCACCAGCGCCAAGGTCTGATAAATTAAGAGCTCCAGCATTGTCAATTGTATAAGTTCTTAAAATAATATCTTGACCATTGTGAATAGCTGTAGCAATAGTTTTGTCTGAACTAAACCCATTGTGAAAATCTCCCGCTATCATCATTGTATTTTCATCAGAAGGAAAATCTCCAGCAGGCATCCTAAGAGTTATTACGCCTGTTCCAGTGTAATAGATGTTTGGGAAACTTATTTCGGCTTCATTTAATAAAAAACTAATACTTGGCGTGTCACTACCTGACTGTGTTACTTTAATAATTGAACTTTGATAAGGTAAACTACCACCGCCTGCATTTACAGTCTCGGTAATATCAGCCATTGTATAGTATTGATTTAAAGACTGATTTCTTCCGTTAGTCCTGTCTGTAGTATCTTTTTTCTGATTAAAAGTTTCTATTTTTTGTGTTCCTGGTATAATTGCCATAATTTTGTTTTTTATATAATATGTTTTCTTGTTTATTTCTCTGTTAAGCTTGATGCTCCTTTTATTGCTCCCTTTTTAGCTAATTTCTTTGCAGCATACTTTATCAAAGCTTTTACACCTTGAGCGCCAGCTCCAGCCAAATAAGTCATAGCCGAATTATCTCCAAGGTTTGTTCTTGTTTTTTCTACAGGAACATTTAATGTACTAGCATAACTTTTAACCGAACTCCTTTCTGTTCCACCTTCATTAGTGTTAGCATTAAAAACAGGTCTATTAATTAACCTGTCAACCACAGAGTTTTTAAATCCGTATTTTTCGTATTCTGGCATAATTATTTCTTTTTAGCTTTTTTCTTAGCAGTTGTTTTCTTTTTCTTTTTTGACTTAAGCGTGTACTTGATTTTTCCTCCGTATGGCATAATTATCTTTTTTTATTTTTTTGGTTTTTTGCTGCATCCACTCCGTCTTTTCTTCCTGCGCTATAGAAATTATTCGCATCAAGCAATCCGATGGCGTTTGGGTTTCCTCTTAGAAAATTTTCTACTCCTTGTCTAAATCCTTTTTGATAGCTTGTAGAATCTTTTTTAGTGCCTGGATTCGGCCCTGTATATAAAGGAACATTAAACCTTTTATAAGTTGGTGGTATAGTGTCGTTTTGAAACCTATCAACGACAGGGTTTCTAAATCCGAATTTTTCGTATTCTGGCATAATTATCCTTTTTTATTTTTTCTTAATTTTTTAAAATCTGCTCCTGTTATCTTATCAAACGGTGGAGCTAGTCTAGCTATCTTCATTTGCGATGGAGAAAGCTTTTTACTTTTTTTTGCTTTTTTTTGCATAGTTAGGGTCTTTACAGTATTTGCTCGCAGCCATATTAGCATATGCTGATGGGTATGTGTCAAAAGTTCTTTTTGCCCAAGCTATACCCGCTGCGCAAATCTTATTACCTTTTCGTTTTTTCTTCTCTCTTGCCATAGCTAGATTGTAATACAGCAAAGATACCAAAAAATGTTTTTCGTATTTTTGCTATAAATCCAATCCAATAGATGATTAAAACATACAAAAGAGGCTCACATAAAACCGTCAAAAAACAACACAGAGAGCGTGAGCACAACTTCCTAAAATATCTTAGGGTGGTGCAATATTACATCAAGCGCAAGTATGAACTTAGTGCTATGGAGCTTGATATGCTACTTTACCTCTATGACATGCCTTACTTCAGAAAAGAAGATTTTAATTACTATGGAAATACAATGTCTTGGGACAAGAAGCGCTTCTTTGACATGGTTAACAAGGGTTTAATCAAGGAGTGGAGGCCTGGAGGAGAGAAGTACGGAAGGGCTAAGTTATGGGAGCTGTCTCATAAATCTAAGACCATTTGTTCACTTACATACAAAAAGCTTCTTAGAGAGGAGCCGATTTCTGAAGAACCGAGGTCTAACCCAATATTTAAAAAACAAACCTACACAGATAAGATTTACAAGAAAGTTATAGAAAAGATGAACAGGGCTACATCTCGTTCTGGTACTGCATAACTGCATTTTTAAGAAGTTGGTAGTTTCTAATTGACGTTATTTTCTTGAGTTCCCTCATTTTTAGTTTATTACCTTTATCTGTCAGGATATCTATAGCCTCTATAGCTCTACTGATGAGGTTTGTTTCTTTTATTTCTTTGTTTGCATTATCAATAGCTTTCTTTCTGTCGCCTTGAAAATACCAGCTTGTAAGGTATCTTGATGTGTTTAGCTTATCAGCCACCTTGCTCATTGTTATTTTTTCTTTATTGAGCCAAAGCTCTTCCACAACAGCATCAATCTCTGATTCCGTTGGCTTCTTCTTAGTATGAATGATAGAGGCCACTATACGCATCTTTTCTTTTCTATCTATCATTTTTGATGGATTGAATATAATTTTTCTTAGTCTAGGACAGTATGGGCTTGTTTTCTTCTCGAAAACCTTTTCAATCATAGCTTCAACCCTATTCGACCCATAAGTTCGTATAATATGGCCTGTATCTCTATCTGATAAGTCAACAAATAGTTTCTTCATCAGTTCAATATCGAATCCTGGATTGAGGTGTATGAACTTCTCTGCGATATACTCCAGCTCTGAAAAGGAGTTTATCTTCCTAGTTGTCCTGTAAAGAGAGTAAAACTTACACCCGTCGGGAAAATAAAGGTAATCCTTACCTTTAAACCGAAAAGGTGTCTGCATTATGATACGATGCTTGTCGTAATCAAATAGCGGAATCAACATCGTCCATAGTAACAACAACGTCTCTTTCACGTATTGCTTTGAATTTTTCTCCTTTTAGCCTAAGCTCAGAGCCAGAGATTTTATCAAAGTAAACGAATTGTCCAGGAAAAACTTCTTTTACGTCGTCTCCGACAGTTACAACCTCTCCAATTACGTAACGTATGTTGTTGTCTGATTTTTCGGTCATTATAAGGCCTAGTTCGTTCTTTTGAACAACTTCCTCATCTCTTACGATTATAAAGCTACCTACTGCTTTCATCTCTTTTTGCTCTTTTGTTTGAAATTACACATGATGTTGTTAGTATGGTAGAGGCAACAGACGCAGAATTAAGAACTGCATTCTTTGTAACCTTGAATGGGTCTACTATTCCCATTTTAAACATGTTCCCATATTTCTTAGTCTTTACATCAAACCCGTAGTTCTTACGTTTGTTTTCCATAGCATCAATCATATCTTGGTCAATCACGTCCATTGCATTTGACATAATCTTATTCCAAGGACTAGATAGTACGGAAACCATCATTTTGTACCCTAAGTTAAATGAATTATTACTTCGAGGGGGTTTTTGCGATATTTTTCTAGCCGCATCAATTAGTGCAATTCCACCACCAGCAACTATTCCTTCTTCTAAGGCAGCCTTAGTTGCGTGGATGGAGTCATCCACTCTATCTTTTTTCTCCTTGAGCTCTACTTCAGAGTTTCCTGCAAGCTTTATAGTTGCAACTCCTCCAGCTAATTTAGACAATCTATCTTGTAAGTGCCATTTATCGGATTTATTCTTCGTTAATCGAATCTCGTTGTTGAGCCACTCAATAACCTCAGCCTTCTTTGGGTTTTCCTCCTCTTCAAACACTAAAACAGTTTCAGATGAGTTAGAAATCATTTGGCGACATGTACCTAAGTAAGATTGGTCGATATTCTGTTTAGAATCTCCAGACATCTCTGAAATCATCTTGGCCCCTGTCATAAGACACAAGTCTTCGAGAAGTTCGAATTTTTTTATACCGATACCTTCTGGAGTGATAAAGTTAGCTGTAAGGTTCTTTTTATTTATATTCTGTGCTATGAATAACTTAACTCTATCGTCGAGGTCGGAAATAATTAGAAGTGGGCGTTTTTGCTTGATTGACTGCTCAAAAGCGAAATGTAGCCTTTCGTGCATGTCAATTTTCATATCGCTTATCACAATTAGCGGATTTTGGTACTCCACTGACTTGTTTCTGAGGTTATTTACACTAAATGGAGTCCCATACCCACGTTTTATCTTGGTTCCATTAGTTATTTCGGTGTAATCCTCGCCCGTGGTGGACTCGTCCATAGTCACAACGCCGTCTTTCCCTACTTTTATGTAGGCATCTGATATCATTTTACCAATATACTCGTCTCCGTTGGCTGAAATCTTGGCAACTTCAAGTAATTTTTCGTCAGTTACGTCTACTTTTAGCTTTTCAAGCTCTTTAACGATGTCTTTTGCTGCTGCTTCAATGCCAGATTTGGCTTGTGTAACGTTTTCTATGTCAGAAATGTTTTTAAAGCACTCATCTATGAGTTTCGCAGCTAGAACACAAGATGTGGTTGTCCCATCACCAGCTTCAGTAGCTGTTTTTTGGCTTGCTTGCTTCAAAATACTGCATCCTAAGTTCTCTACAGGGTCCGATAGTAGTATACTATTGGCTACTGTAACCCCATCTTTAGTAATATGAGGGTTTCCAAACTGGTCTTCGATGATTACTGTCTTTCCTGATGCTCCAAGTGTGGAAGAAACGGCATCAGCTAGGATATCTACCCCTTTTTTTAGTTTTTCACGCCCATCAACGCCAAAAACTATCTCTTTTTCTATCATAATATTTAGATTTAATTAAATTTTTATTCTTTTCTTTTCTTCTTTTTATATAGGCATGTCGTTTTTAGCCCTTATTTTTTTATAAGGTCAAAATTTGTACCGTAAGTGCCTGACTGTCAGGATGTCTTGTTTGTCGCTTGCATGTCGCTTGCTTGTCGCTCAAATTCATCGATTTTCTGCTGAAGTTTTTGTATTAAAAGCTTCGTCCCAGGTCGTTGTTTGAGTGAAATAATTTCCTGACACAGACGTGTTATTAGTCGTGACATTTATACTATAGTTAGTTACCCACATATTATCCTTTTAAGAAATGAGTTATCCAAGCAATTAACCCGTTGAAGTTTAAAGCAACAAGGTTCCATTGTTTTCTGTAACTTACCTGAACTATAACACATATAAAACCTAGTACGTAAAGCACAGGTTCGATAGTCCATTGTGCTGAGATGAGTAATCCAGCGCCAAGATATCCGATGCGTGAGGAAAGTTTTTCTTGGATAGACATTTTTCTGTCCTCAACCATCCACCTTAGCAATCTCTGTTTTACACGATACTCACACTTCTTACAAGTTAGCTTTCCTTTGTGCTTGAACTTGTCGTCAGTTTTGTTTTTCAAACATTTATTACAATATCTCATAGAGCACACTGTAAGCAGTTGTCCATATTGCTACTGTTATAAGTGCAATTATTGACCATGCTATTAGTTTTGAATAATCTCTTTTCATACCGTAAAGATACGAAAAAAAATAATGTGGCGCAAAAATGTAAAAAGATTAATCGTTGAAGAAGTCCTTCAATGCATTTTTAAATCTTGTAGTTAAACTTGGTCGTGTAGCCTCTTTGAAGTTTATAGCTTTACCAGTGTTCTGACCTTCCCATCTTCCCTTTTGGTAGATTTGGTTTTCATTTAGCGGAGGGTTAGCTGGAGCATTTCTCCAATTCTTTACTCCGTGCTGATACCCCATGTTATACAATGTGCTATCGGCCTTAGTTGCTTTAGGAACTTGATTCATATATCCACCAGACATTTTGTGCTGCATACCAATACCTAGGCTTAGGTTTTTATATGTTGGAGATGGTATAGAATCTGTACTTTGAGTTGGTTTTGTTTTTTGTTTTGCCATAGCTTTTGAATATAACAAGGGTTAAGGATGTCTTATGAACATCCATATGCAAATATAACAATAAAAACAAATGAAAAACTGCACCACATATGATATATAGTCTAAACGTGGCGCATTTCTGTAAATTAATACTGACCATTATTTAGTGTAAGACCTTTTTTCAAAAAAACGCCACACACGTTATTAGGTTTTGGGTAACACTACACTATGACACTTCTACTCTACATACAAATCGATTTCTCATTACCCACGGGGGTACTTTCTTTCGTCTATACTAATATTTTTTTTAGCTTTTTTTGGCTCCGAATAAATTCTACGCACTAATTGATTCGCTCGCTCGCTAGCGCTCGCTCGCTTTGACGGATGCCTAGGGGCATCCTTATAGCATAACGGGGACAACGGGGGGTTATCGCAAAAAAATAATTGTCTTATTCACAATCATTCGAT
>Ga0213858_10001238_pt1 | contig 12152 bp, 11 predicted proteins | sample PICome_FD_160122 | JGI IMG/M metagenome (GOLD analysis project Ga0213858, IMG submission 160122) | Coastal seawater microbial communities near Pivers Island, North Carolina, United States - PICO245 | ecosystem: Environmental > Aquatic > Marine > Coastal | place: USA: North Carolina | collected... | reverse complement strand
TCCTGGGAGGCAATCCTGAGCGGCAGTGAGCGCAAAAAAATAGCCCTGGCAAGCGCCAGGGCTATGACCCCTAGGGGATTTGAACCCCTGTTACCGGGATGAAAACCCGATGTCCTAGGCCTAACTAGACGAAGGGGCCTTTTGTGTTGGGCTGGAAGTTTAGTTGTCAGCAAGGGCGAAATCAAACACCAGCCGCGGCCGATTCACTGATTTCTTCGGTTCGATACACGGCAGGCTTGAGCGTTTCCTGCTCAATTGATCGCAAAACTTCTTCACGGTGGACAGTGACATCTCGAGGCGCCTCGATGCCAATGCGAATGCGATCTCCGCGAACGCTGATGATCGAGACACGAATGTTCTCGTTGATGATGATAGACTCGTTTTTTCTGCGTGATAAAACAAGCATTTCGTCGCTCCTGTGTGAGTTGAGCGGGCCTTCCCTGACCATTCAAAGCTGACGTTGCTCGCCTTTCAGGGACTTTTCGCCCTCCCTTGGAAGAATGGTACGCACGGTCCTGCTACACGGCAATTGGTATTCCGGCAGGATTTGCCGGTTGATCTGCGCGGGTTTCCGGAAGAATTCTTGCGGCAGTCACGGTGGCAAGCGAAGAAAAGAGGGCAAAAAAAATACCCGGCGAGCTGGATGCTGCCGGGTATTTTTGGTTTTGATCTGAACGAACGGATCAGACCAGTTCTTTCAGCTTCTTCAGGGGGCGAACTTTTACGACCTGAGAGGCTGGCTTTGCTGCGTAAACGCGAGGCTCTCCGGTGCGTGGATCGGTACCTGTGCGTTCTTTGGTTGCCGGCTTCTGATGAACGTAGATCTTAATCAGTCCGGGCAGTGTAAAGATGCCGGGACCATTGGAAATGTTTTCTGAGATCACTGCTTCCAGTGCTTCCAGCATTTCGCCCGCTTCTTTGCGGCTCTTCCCGGTCTTTTCGGCGAGTGCGTTCAGAATTTCGGACTTTGATGGTGACTTGGGCTTTGCGGCAGCTTTCTTGGCCATCTCGAGGCGTCTCCGTTTAGGGTTGTCAGGTGTCTGTTTCAGAAGAACTAATACAGTGTGTTCGACTGGGGGCTATTCCGATTTGATCTGCGACGTGCCCTCCATGCTTTCGAAGCGGAGTAGACGTTTCTGGCTGAAGAGTGTCAACGGTCTGCAGAGCACAAAATGCCCAAAACACTGCATTTTTTAGTGATACAGCAAAAACGCGATTCCGATCGCAAACGCAGGAGCGGTCAAAAAGGAGGGGAAATCCGCCATTTGATTCTCCTCCTCCGCCCGGGTCTTTGCAGTTTTATTCGAGCTGCACTTCGTGTTGGCGAGTTTCCGAGACCATACTTTCGGCATGGTTTCGCTACACTTGGCAGCACGGATCTGATCAATCAGCCTCAGTTTTCCGGATGTTTTGAATGGGTGTAAGTGATTTGTGAGGTGTGGTTTATGTCTGGTTTTCGTGAGATTCTTGTCCCCTGTTGTTTGGGTTTTCTGCTGACTTGCGAAGCTGCTTTCGGGCAGGCCACGGCTGATGGACTGCAGCAATTGTCCTATCAAAACCCCGGATTGGTGGTTGACCTCGGTGTGGGTTTGTGGGCCTGGCCAATACCGATGGATGCGGACGGTGATGGGGATTTTGATTTGGTGGTTTCCTGTCCGGACAAGCCTTCAAATGGTCTGTGGTTTTTTGAAAACGCTGGCGGCAGTACGGCGAAGAACCCGCTTCCGGTGTTTCGTCCTGCGCGCAGGATTGGCCGTACAGTGCATTATGTGATGCCCAGCTATGTTGATGGAAAAGTTCGAATTCTATCGCCGGGACTGGAGTATCCGGATCTTTTCGCAAGCGGGCTTGAGGAGCGTGTGCAACTCCCGGTGGATGCTCGATTCCACAAACCTCAGGGGAAGCAACCTAAAGGGCCGGGTGTTCGTCACAATCAGTGGAGGTACGCTGACTTCAACGGCGACAACGCGATTGATCTGATCGTCGGCATTGAGGACTGGAGTTACTACGGATGGGATGATGCGTGGAACGAGGAGGGGGTATGGGAGAACGATTCTCTGCATGGATGGATTTACGTTTTTCTGAACACTGCCACAACGGATGAGCCCCAGTATGCCGCACCTTACCTGCTGGAGGCCGGCGGCAGACGTCTTGATGTCTTTGGCTGCCCCTCGCCGAATTTCGCCGACTTTGACAGCGACGGGGATCTGGATCTGATCTGCGGTGAATTTCTCGACGGCTTCACTTACTTTCGAAACACGGGAACCAGAACGAATCCTGTTTACGCTGAGGGGGTGCGTCTGCAGACTGAGTCCGGGCAGCCACTGGCTATGGAACTACAGATGATTGTCCCGGTGGCCCTTGACTGGGATTTGGATGGCGACACCGATTTGATTGTTGGGGATGAGGATGGTCGGGTGGCATTTGTGGAAAATGTTTCTGCACGTGTCGGCGGGGAAATCCCCGTATTTCGTGCTCCTGTGTATTTTCAGCAGCAGGCCGATACGCTGAAGTGCGGGGCTCTGGCAACTCCAGTTGGTTGCGACTGGGATGGTGATGGCGACATCGATCTGGTCTCGGGTAACACGGCTGGATTCATTGAGATCTTCAGGAACCTCAGTGGTCCGGGTGTGGAGAAGGCGAAGTGGTCGGCGCCCGAACGGCTGCGTGTTGGGGGCGAGGTGTATCGGATTCAGGCTGGCCCCAATGGCAGTATTCAGGGGCCTGCAGAAGCCAAGTGGGGGTACACAACTCTCAGTGTTGCTGACTGGAATCTGGATGGCCTGCCGGATGTGGTGGTCAATTCCATTCTTGGTCGAGTCAAGGTACTGATCAATACCGGTACGCGCGGTGAGCCGAAGTTTGAGAGTGCGGATCCAGTGGAGGTTGAGTGGTCGGGTGAGCAGCCTCACCTGGCATGGGGCTGGCTTCGCCCTGCAGGTTCAGGACTGTTAACTCAGTGGCGAACGACGCCTGTCGTATTCGATCTGAACAAGGATATGTTGCCGGATCTCCTGATGCTGGACCAGGAGGGTTATCTTGTGTTTTTCGAGCGAGAACGCAGGGGTGATCAACTGGTGTTGAAGTCTCCGATCCGAGCGTTTGTCCAGGAAGATGGCAAGCCGTTGCGTCTGACGAGCGGTGTGGCGAGGAGAAGTGGTCGCAGGAAGCTCTGTTTTACAGACTGGGATGGCGACGGCCTTCCGGACCTGTTGCTGAATTCAAAGAACGCGGACCTGATTCGTTGCACCGGAGTGAAGGATGGGAAGTGGGTGATGGTGCGGGCCGGTACGCTGGCCGAGAAGAATATTGAGGGGCACGACGTCAGTCCCACGGTCGTCGACTTTGATGGCAACGGGGTCCCGGATGTTCTGGGGGGTGCTGAGGACGGTCGATTCTATTTTCTCGCCAATCCGCGCGGAGTGGGAGTCGGCAGGAATCGGTAGATCTGCAGGACGCGTTTTCTGGAATTCAGCGACGACGTTCTTCGTGACTGGCTGTCGAGGTGTCGAAGATGGGTGTGATTGCGGTGGTTGGGACTCTGGACAGCAAAGGTCCTGAGCACGCATTTGTAGCGGCAAGAATTCGCGAGCACGGGCATCGCCCTCTGCTCATTGACATCGGTACGCTGAATCCTCCTGAAGTAACCCCCGATATTCTCCGAGAGGAAGTTCTTGCTGCCGGCGACGCAGATCCCTCGGCAGCGATGTCGGGAGAGGATCGTGGGAAATGTATGGCGGTCATGGCCACAGCATTGCCAAAACTCCTGCAACGGCTGGCGCGCCTGAAACAGATTGATGGGGTCATTGCGCTGGGGGGAAGCGGTGGAACAGCGATTGCCTCTGCTGGCATGCGTGCCTTACCCACCGGATTTCCACGGTTGCTTGTTTCAACGATGGCTAGTGGCAACGTTGCGCCGTATTTGGGAACCCAGGACATTCTGATGATGCCGTCCATCGTGGATGTTGCCGGCCTGAACAGGATTTCAAGGCTGGTGTTCACGCGGGCGGCGGCCGCAATTTGCGGGATGGTGACAGTGGACTGCAGCGACAGCAGCAGCCGTCCGGTCATCGCAGCCAGCATGTTCGGCAACACAACCGATTGTATTGAGCAGGCCAGGCCTGTGCTTGAATCCGCTGGTTACGAAGTGCTGGTCTTTCATGCAACCGGGACTGGCGGGCGGACGATGGAGTCCCTTGTATCCGACGGAATGGTCGACGGAGTCCTTGATGTTACCACTACGGAGTTGGCAGACGAGCTGGCAGGAGGAGTATTGTCCGCAGGCCCGGATCGTCTGACAGCGGCGGCGCGACGAGGGATTCCTCAGGTCGTTGCTCCCGGTTGCCTCGACATGATCAACTTTGGTGAGCCTGCAACGATTCCGGAGCGGTATCAGGGCCGATGCTTCTACGAGCACAATCCGCAGGTCACGTTGATGAGAACCTCTGCTGAGGAGTCCGTCGTGCTCGGGCGGCAGCTGGCAGAGAAGGTGAACTGCAGTACGGGGCCAGTCTCTGTCGTGCTGCCTCTGCGCGGGTTAAGCGTAATTGGTGCAGCTGGAGGACCATTCTTTGATGCCGAGGCGGACGCCGCCTTGTTTACGGCGATTTCACAGCATTTGAAACCAGGAATCCCGACTCTCGTATGCGACTGTGCAATTAACAGTCCCGAGTTTTCTGAAGTATGTGTTCGGGAGTTACTGCGTTATTTGCCCGATCAGGAATCGATCTCCAGGGAGTAGGCCGCGATGTTGGAATCCGTGCGGGGCGAGTCTGACGCGGCGGAAATCAGATCCCATCTTTCACGCCAGGCGCTGACCGCGAACGGCTTGCTGTTGCTGGCCGGTTCCGTTCTTGCAATGCTGCCCGCGACATCGACCTGGGGGCGTGTGTTGACGATTTTTATGGCGGTTTCCCTGGTGTTTTCCGGGCTGTCGGGCTTCTGTGGATGGCTGGGAATTCTTCGCCGCATGCCGTGGAATCGCACCGAGAAAAACCCAGACGGATGAAGCGACGGATTGAGTGCTGAAGCGTCGCTCCCGGGGCGGTGGAGTGTGATTATCGATCCTGCTCACCTCGCCACGAATTGAAGTGCATATATTCCCAGTGGCGATAGAGTTCGCTGGACTGAAGCAGGCGTTCGTGGCTGCCCTCCGCTGCAACACGTCCCTCGTGGATCAGGATGATTCGATCACACTGTCGCAGCGTTGAGAGTCTGCCAGGAAGGGTAATAACGGTGCGACCATTGCTGAGCCGTTGTACGGTGTCGTCAAGCAGATCCTTGTCAGCCTTTTCCATTCGCTGTTTCGGTTCTTCGATGATCAGCAGAGCCGGGTCTCGCAATGCCGCTCGTGCAAGTCCCAGTCGAAAGGCCTGTATTGGAAGAAGCTCAGTTGCCTGTTCACCGAGTTGGGTGTCGTAACCCAGTCGCAGGGTTCGCAGGAAACTGTCAGCGTGCGTGATCTTGGCAGCTTCAATTGCCTTTTGTCGGGTCAGGTCAGGCTGACCACAGGTGAGGTTCTCCAGCGCGGTTGCGGAAAAGACCGGGTCATTGCTGGAGACGAAGACAACTTCGGCACGCAGCGATTCAAGTGTTGCGTGATTGATATTGCGTCCGTCGAAGAGAATTTGACCGGACTCCGGGTCGAGGAATCGTGGCAGCATTGCGACCACCGCCTGAGCGGCAAGTGGGTTGGTGCTGATGATTGCAATTCGTTCTCCGGCGGAGATTCGAAGATCCAGTTTCTTCAGCAGGGCCGGTTGGTCCAGCGAATCGAAGCTGACCTGATCGAATGTCAGTGTCCTGGAAAGTGGCTGCAGAAAGGTCGCACCAGGTGCCTGGCTGACAGGCGGCGTGATATTCAGAAATGCAGAAAGTTGTGAGAGTTCTTCGGTGGCAGACCGCTCACTCGCAGGAGAACCAAAGAGTTTGAAAAGATTCTGCTGCAGCACGGCCAGCAGGCAGGTCATGCAAACTGCAGTTGCGGGAAGCAGCCCTGATTTGAGTTGGAGGCAAATCAGCAGAGTGGGAAGGGCGAGCATCAGGAGTTGAATCATGAACTGGACGGTCTGACTGAATTGCTGCCTGCGAAGCAGCTCGAGCGTTCTCAGTCGGAGGTTCTGCAGCCTGGCTTGAAAGAGTTCCTGTTCTTTATCTTCAAGGCCGTAAGAAGTAACGACGCGGGCTCTGGAAAACGTAGCCGAGAGGGCCTGCTGCTCTGCAGCAAATTGTTCTCGTGGTCCCTTGAGTTCGTCAAGGTGGTACCGCCTCAGTCGCGACAGGAGATACTGTCCCGCGATCAGAGGGATTGCGGCTTGCAGAGCTGGTTGCCATTCAGTGCCAAGGAGAAACAGCCCGGCGAGGGGAAGCTGGGTGATTACGCACAGATTTCGCCACGACCAGTCTGCAATCTCAATCTCGCTCTGCGGCAGCAGTGACGAGCTGAGCACTTCAGCCTGAGCGGTAAGGCGTCCATTCAGATCCGCCGGTTGTAACCGGAGAGCCCTGCGATGGAGAGCTTGTTGGAGTTTTGCAGACTCCATCGCTGCGGAAGACGCCGTTCTTCGTCGAATATCGAGTATGACAAGGAAGTGCAGCAGGATGCCGACAGCTGCAGTGGTGCTGAGAAGAATCACAAGCAATCGTGGCGACAGTTGTCTTGTGGCATCAGGGAGCTGCACCAACTGACCGAACAACCGAAACCCGCCGTCGGGGTGCTGTTCAGGCAGGAGAATGCTGACAGCAACTGCAAGGCAGACTGAGGCGAAGATCGGCAGCAGCCCCGCAGGGATGCTGATGATTGCGGCCGTGAGCAAAGGTGGCCGCAGGAGCGCTGACACGGATCTGAGACGCTGAAACTCCGGAGGCAATACCATGGCAGTTTCCTTTGTCGGTTCCCGGCAGCGATCTGCCTCGAATCAGGTTCGGGACGGGAACCAACCTGGGCGGACTGGCTGACAGTCCCGTCCTGAATGCGTCATTCAGGGCCCGCAGGAACACCGCAGACTCTGGTGAGATTCCGACGAAGCTACCGTGAAGATCGAGTGATCTCAAGCTGATCAGTACCAGACGCGGTGTCGGCCTGCCATCAGGCGAGATCTCGATCCTCGAACAGCAGGAAGCCGAGCAACTGCATGGCGCCGATGTACGCGACTGCGTAGATCAGGCTGAACCCGAGATATTCCTGAGGGACAATTCGTCCGGTGGCGACTGCCGATGAGATATTGAACGCTGACAGAGACGGGACGACCAGTGAGATCAGCCTTGCTGTAAAGATCACGGATTCATTTGCCTGACCAGCCACACTTTGATTCACAATGATCTCTGTCAGGTTACCGACGACGAACACCGCGAAACAAATGACGAGGTTCATTACCATCGGGACCCTGGTGGCGAGTGTTACGCTGATTGCACCCAGAACGCACACCTGCAGAAAGGTGAGTGCAATTCCCGGCAGAATTCTGGCGACGACAGCGACCCGTTCGGGGTGTGGAATCGGAATTTCGACATCAGACACACTGAGCCACTGCCAGACCGGAGTCTGGTCGAGAGAGCGTTCTTTTTGGTCGTAACCAATCTTCACGAAGATCAGCAGGACAAAAATGGCGGACAGGATCAGGAACATCCAGCTGACTGCCTGCACAATGCCGACATACTTCCCGAACAGAAACTGTCTGCGATCGATCGGTTTGCTGAGCAGCGTCATCGCGGTCTTTCCCTCGATTTCGCTGGTGATGCTTGTGCCTGCGGTCCAGACAGCCAGCAATGCCCCGGAGATCAGCAGCGTCGCCAGCCCGCATTCGTTCAGCATTTTTCCTTCGTCTTCAAACGTGAAGAACGGAAGGTAGGTGTTGACGATCAGTACGAGGGAAGAGATCGACAACAGCAGCAGAAACAATGGCTGGCGGAGAGCCTCTTTCGTGGTAGCTCTGGCGATGACACCAGGTCTGGTGCCGTAAGAAACACCCAGCAGGCCGATTAGCAGAGCGAACAGGCCAAGCCAGGACCAGGTCCAGTCAATCACGGGACCCTGCGTCTGGGATCGAATTTCTGCGAGTGAGAGCAGATGTTGCAACACGTGAGAATCCAGCCTGAAGGTTGAAACGGACAGAGCAGTGATTTGAATGTGGACGCTGAGTGCTGATATCGGAAAATATCCCGACGGACCTGAATCCAGCGACTTCTACGCATTCGAGAGCGATGGTGTTGGCAAAATTTCCGCGCAGAAAGCGGCTAAACCGTTGTAATTTACACGATTTCCGAGCCTCGGCCCCCAAAAAGCGGGAATCCGTGAGCCGGTCAGAAGGAATTGCCGCAGTGTTCGTGTCAATCTGTGCAGCCGGTGCAGAGCTCAAAGTTTCCCGTCTCTGCCAAATTGAATGCGACGCGAACAGGTTTAACGGACGGACGCAGTGAGTTTCTGATCCTCAACAAGCCCGGGAAGCGATCCTGTGTGAGATTGATTTGGCGGACGCCAGTTCTATACTGCCTGAAGACGAGGGCAGGAGGGTTTTTCTAAGGTGCAAAATCCGCTGTTCCTGCCGATCTACAACACTGCTTGACAGGGTAAGAAAACATGGGTGTTCGCATTGGTCAGCCCGCACCGGGCGCCGATCTGCAGTTGCAGGCATATGACCGCACGAAGGACGGAACTGACGATCAGTTCCAGGATCTGAAGTTGTCTGATCTGCAGGGCAAGTGGGTTTGCCTGTACTTCTACCCGCTGGACTTCACCTTCGTCTGCCCTACCGAGATTGTGGCATTTAACAAAGCCCTGGGTGAATTTGAGGACCGCGAAACTGTTGTGCTCACGGCCAGCACGGACAGCGTCTACTCGCATAAGGGATGGTGCGATTCTCACGAAGATCTGGGCCAGCTCAAGCACCTGATGATCGGTGATACCAGTCATGCATTGTCTGCTGCATACGACGTGCTGGATGGCGACAAAGGAATCGCTTACCGCGGTGTCTACCTGATTGATCCTCAGGGTGTTGTTCGCTGGCTTGCAGTGCACGACCTGGGTGTGGGGCGAAATGTGGATGAAGTCCTGCGGGTTCTGGATGCTCTGCAGACCGACAAGCTTTGTCCCTGCAATTGGAAGCCGGGTCAGGACACATTGAACTGAGAAATCGCCAGCGGGCGTCCTCGCGGCAAAATCCACGCGTTGATGACACCGCGGTTGAACACAGAAAACGCTGCCTCACGAGCATTCCTGAGGCAGCGTTTTTTTGTCGGTTCAGATGCGTTCGAGTTTTGTGATACGACCAGTGGCGACCCATTCCGCCACGAAGATATCTCCATTCGGGGCAAAGCAGGCGTCATGCGGGTGAACGAACTGACCGTCCAGCCACTGATCCGGAGCCCCGCGCAGATTTTTGATCTGGTCGAGACGTTCGGGGGCAGCCCCGAGACTGGCAACGACTTCGTTCTTCTCATTCAGCAGGCTGACTCGTGAACGCAACTCGGGAACCAGCATCAGGTTCTCATGAGTATCGATGTTGGCTGGCAGGCCAAATCCTGTGAGAGTTTCCTGATACACGCCGTCCATATTGAAGATCTGCAGGGTATTGTGTGCTCGATCGGTGACCACGATCGACGGTTCGCGTCCCGGGCGCCGGTCGATCCAAAGTCCGTGAGCGGTTGCAAATTTCCCCTCACCTGCACCAGCGCCGCCAAAGTGACTCAGCCAGTTTCCGTCTTTGTCAAAACGGTGGACTGCAAAAGTTCCGTAGCCATCTGCGAGCAGAAACCCGCCATCGTCGAGGAAAGCAAAATTTGTGGGCAGGAAGCCTTTTCTGTGCCAGGAAGGCTCGGTGGAGGTGTCTTCACCGGGAGCGTACAGGCCGGATTCCATGGGGGCTTTCCTGTACCAAACTGTCTCGCCGGTAAGTGTCATTTTGGCGAATGCTTTGACCTGTTGGTAACCGGCCACATAGAGAAACTCTTCGGAACCTTCCTGACGAACTTCGATGCCGTGCCCGCCACCCTGGAATTGTGATCCGAAAGCGCGGATCAGTTTGCCTTCCGGGCTGAACACGAAGATGGAGGGGTGGTCTTTGAGTTCTCGTCGACCTTCGTGAATCACATACAGATTCTGGTTGCTGTCGAGAGCCACATTATGTGTGGTTTGCCACGACCATGGCTCCGGCAGCTGTGTGAAGGCGTGGTTTACGCGGTACTTGTAGTCGCCTTCGCCAATGATGACTTCCCGTGAAGCTCCGACCGCACGGAGAGTCCGCGGTGCCGCGAAGAGCCCGGCGGCCAGCAGAGCATTGGAGCAAAACTTTCGTCGTGATGAGGACAAAGCAGACATCAGGAATCTCCTGTGGAGTGCGGTGGGAACAGAAATCTGAAACAACGGTTTAGCATGGGAATGGACTGGAATCCAGCAGGCGGGCCCTGATCGAGGGGCGGCTGTTCAATTCCGCCGGCATTCCTGCGGAGTCCGGGTTCTCTGCAGGAACGGTTTTGGTCGTGCCGTGCTGCAGGTTAGACTGCAGGGTGTGGTTTGCTGAATCGCTTGAGTTCTTCACGGTCGGAAGTCGGTGATGTATCGGCAAGGATGGATTGTTCGCAGGACAGACAGTGGCTGTTTGGGAGAGACTTGTGTCCGTGTTGGAAGAGGATTGCCGGGACAACAGACTCTCGGTCAGTGCACCGTTTTCGCGGCGGACACTCCTGGCCGGTCTTGGTGGCGGTGCGGGTTCCGTCGGAATGTTAAGTGCTTTGCGTGCAGAGAACGCGGGTCACTTTCCCGGCACTGCAAAACGCGTGATTCATCTGTTCATGAATGGAGGTCCGTTCCAGGGAGATTTCTTCGACCCCAAGCCGGGGTTAACGAAATACGCCGGACAACGCCCGCCATCAGCGAACCTGCGTACTGAGCGAAAGACGGGCGGTCTGATGCCATCACCATTTCGCTACCGCCGGCATGGTGAGAGTGGTCTTCCGGTCAGTGAGTTGTTGCCGCAGACTGCGAAGTGCATTGATGAGATCTGTGTCGTGCGATCAACCTGGACGGATAATCCGAATCACGGGCCAGCACTGCTGTTGATGAACAACGGAACCATTCTGCCAACACGCCCCAGCATGGGGTCGTGGGTTTCGTACGGTCTGGGGACAGAGAACGCGAATCTGCCCGGCTACGTTGTGTTGTGCCCCGGCAAGCCGGTGCGTTTCTCCATTCTTTGGACCAGTGCATTTCTTCCCGGTTCTCACCAGGGCACCTACATCAATCATTCCAGCTTGTCGCCGGACAAGCTGGTTCCTTTCCTGCGCAATCGGGATTCAGAGCGGGAACGACAGGCTTTGCAGGTGAACCTGATTCGCCGCATGAATGAGCGGCACCTGCAGCGAAGCGGGCCGGACACCCGCCTTGAAGGTCGACTGCAGGCGATGGAGACAGCGTTCCGGATGCAGTTCACAGCCACTGATGCCTTCGATTTGTCTCAGGAGACTCGGCAAACAAGGGACGCTTATGGCGAGGGGCATTTTGCAAATGGATGCCTGCTTGCTCGAAGACTCTCGGAACGCGGCGTGCGGTTCATCCAGTTGTACTATGGGAACGGGCAGCCATGGGACACCCACAACAATCATCATCAGGCGAGCAGGGATCTGAGTCGGGCCATCGATCAACCGGTGGCCGCGCTGTTGACGGATCTCAGACAGCGTGGATTACTGGATGAAACGCTGGTGTTGTGGGGTGGGGAGTTTGGCCGCACCCCCACATCTGAAAACGGCAGCGGTCGTGATCACAATCATCATGGATTCACAACGTGGATGGCGGGTGGTGGTATTCAGGGGGGAATGTCGTGGGGTGAGACGGACGAGTTTGGATTCCAGGCGCTGCACAACCGGGTGCATGTTCATGATTTGCACGCAACCATTCTGCATTTGCTGGGAATGGATCACGAACGGTTGACATATCGCTATGCCGGGCGAGATTTTCGTTTGACGGATGTGGCAGGCAATGTGATCCGGGAGATTCTTCAGTCCTGAGTGGAGGGGCGGAAAATTCTCAGGTCGATTTGGCACGCGAGATGATTGTCAGAGGAATCAACATGCAGGGATTATTACGAGTTGTGTCGAGCACAGTGCTGGTGGCCTGCTGCCACGTGTTCAGTCCGGCGGATGCTGAGGACCGGGTCAGTTTT
>Ga0213858_10001236_pt1 | contig 12172 bp, 15 predicted proteins | sample PICome_FD_160122 | JGI IMG/M metagenome (GOLD analysis project Ga0213858, IMG submission 160122) | Coastal seawater microbial communities near Pivers Island, North Carolina, United States - PICO245 | ecosystem: Environmental > Aquatic > Marine > Coastal | place: USA: North Carolina | collected... | reverse complement strand
AGCAAGTACACCTTTATTTTGTGTGGGTTGGTATTCTAAAACTCGATTGTAAGAGTCTAATGCCTCGAAGAGCTGACCATTATTTCTCTGTTCATTACCAAGGAAGTTATAAAGATTACCTACCATCCTTTTGTCTTCCTGATTCGGGTTTTCTGCACTAATAAATGAGTTGATTGTATTTTTTATTAAGCCAAATTTTTCTGCGCTCGTTAAATTAAAACTAAGAAGCTTTCTCGTATTAATATAAAACTGAATGTGCCTTACCTTTGAGTCATTAATTTCAGATTCAATACTATAGTCCTGGAATTTATTCTCGATTTGAATGACTTGCTCTGGACTTAATAATTCTAACTCGGAATCAAATTTATTAGCAAGGTAATTATCAAAATCCTTAGGATCTAATGATTCAATAGAACTTAGTAAGTTAGAGTATATAATATCAGTTTGGGCATCTAGTTGTACTAGAAAGAATAGTAATAAATATGCAATAGAATTTATCCTTATTGAAAGCACATTACTGTGAAATTATAGATAAGATTTATCAGACTTGGAACACGATTTCGTTTTCTTTCCCATGAGGGCGTATTGCAACTAGTACTTTGCAGTCTTCTGAATCATTTGAAAACCTGAAAACTATAAATCGAAATTCCTCCCCATTCTTAACTCTTTTATCTTCCGCTGTAATACTTATAGGAGGATTTCTTAAATGAGTAATTTCTTCAAAATTTATTAGCTTATCTTCAGGTTCAATTTTAGAAGCTTTAAAATATCCTCCTTCTAACTTAGCACCTTCTTCATCATATTTTTCAATTTCTTCTCCTGGTTCTGGAACTAATATAAATCTTCTCCCCCAGGGACATTGTCCAGGTCCGTGCGGGCAGTCTCAACCAGCGCCTAAAGAAGCATACTCTAAATGATCACCTAGGTTAATATATTCTCCATTTGGCATATTATTGAATTTTTGTTTTGTTAGCTAGTTCTCGAAATTCGTTTGAGGATATAACAGTAGTCTTATTAAATAGATCAGCTTTATTATTTTTCTCTGTAATTCTTCTAATAATTTCGGTGTCTTTAATAATCTTTCTAGTGTCTTCTGATATACTCTCTAAATGATCTTGTGACTTATTAACACTGAAAGCAGTTAAACAGAGTAGAAAAAGCATTATTATTAAAACACCTGTAGATGTATACAAAAACCAAGGTGGAGTTTCACTCAAAAAGAAAAGTAGTAGAACACTCATAATGTTGATTTGACAATTGTGTGATAAAATACATTATATCTTAATATAGCAAAAATCCGTTTTCCCTCAAAAACGGATACACATTAAGGTTATCAGTGCTTTATCAATCGCCTTATAAAATTGTTACCTATTTAGGAAGAGAAATTTTGAATGAATAGAATATGGAACAGCAGGATGGCTCAATTAAAACAATAAGCCAGTAACTACTTTAGTCGGTCAAGACCAGCCTTAGCCTTATGATGTAGACTGTTCTTGTATTTGCTCGGACGCATGCTCAAACAGTTCTTAAGAGATTTTTCAGCCTCCTCTGACTGACCCAGGTGCTCATAAATGATGCCCAACTGTAAAGCTGCATTGCAAGCATAATATTCCTTTGAGTCAATGCCTAGTCGGATCGTTGTTTTAAAATAGTCGATCGCATCTATATAATTCTCCAGAAGTTGAGTTGCTCTACCTAGCCTATAAGCATGCTCTAATTTAAGACCAGGTTCTTCAAAAAGATGTCCATTGGTGACCAGTAAATTGAAAGATCTTTGGTAGTAACCACCATCAAAAAGCAAACGGGCTTTTAACATTTCAGGATTAGGTATCTTGCCGCTCTTGGCTTCTTCTTGAGCTTGTTTGTCATCATCAACAATACTAGTACCATTGTTTTCTAACAAGGTCATATACTTTTTATAAGCCACTAGATCATTGTTCATAATTAACTCATACCAGCCTAACTTTTGATAGGCTTCTTTGATATACAAACGGCCTTCAAACTCATTTACAAAGCGCAGAAAATATTGATCAGCATTAGATTCTAACTTTCTGATTGAAGAAAGACCTTTCAAGAAAAATATGTAATCAAAATCTTTGTATTGATCGCCTACAGGGGACTGATTCAAATACTGCATCGCTTCATCATTGTATCCGGCTCTTTGGGCTATCTTGGCAAAAAGAAACGCGACTAATGGTGAGATAGCAGGATCTAAGTCGCTGTCTCTTATGATTTCAAATGCTTTATGTTTGTCATTACGCTGATATAGGCTAATGGCAGAGTAAGAAGCTATGGCCTCATAATAAAACATGGATTGAGCTTCTTTAGCTTGTTCTATAAATTTTTGTATTTCTTTTTCTCCACGATCGATACTCCCTTCAAGTGCAAATAGACTTTTTATCAACTTGGGTAAGGGGAGGGTTTCATTGACTGCGTGGATGACACTCAGGCTTTTATTATTTAATATGAAATCTGGAAATTCAATTTGGTTTTCCTTGAGTAAGCGATAAGCAGAATAGATATCTTTCATCACAGACATCTGTTCTCCAAATTTAGAAGCTACAACTGCCCACTGTAATTTAATTTCAGCTTTAATGAAAAGCTTATAAGGATTATCATCTGATAATTTATCAAGTTTTTTCAATCGCTTTTTTAAGTCTTTTCTTCGTTGTTTAAACTCTGATTCTGATTCATCAATAAAGAGTGTGAAAAAATCAATGTAGTTTTCGAGATGAAGAATGGCTAAATTATCGGGTTCTAACTCTGATAGTTGAGAAATATCTATTTCAGCTTCATTAAATTTTAGTTCAATGATTTTTTGGTAGCAATTACTAATCTCTTGATTATAATCCACATAATATGATTGTGCAGATACACGCCATTGGCTAACTACAAAGAGTAGACAAAGCAAAATGGAATTTTGTACCAACTTTCTAATCATATACCTTATATAGACGAAAAAAGCCCTCATAAGTTATTACGAAGGCTTTCTTTTTTTCTCTAATTATAGTTTTTATTCTTCTCCTGCAAGTTCATTGTCTATTAAGACTCTTCCGCAGTGCTCGCAAGTAATGATTTGCTTTCTCTGCCCAATCTCAATTTGAACCTGTGGAGGAATTTGGTTGAAACAACCGCCACACGCAGCTCTCTTAACTGTTACAACAGCTAATCCGTTTCTGTATCTTTCTCTGATTCTAACGTATGATTTTATTAATCGATCTTCTATTTCTTCTTGTGCTTTTTTTGAAGCCTTAACTAGTTTCTTCTCCTCTTTCTCAGTTTTTGCCTGAATCTTTTCTAACTCCTCTTTTTTTATGTCTAGATCTTTGTTCTTTGACTTAACTCTATCTTTAGCGTTTTTGAAACTTTCTTCTTTCTTTTCAAGACTTACTTCGACATTTCTAGTTTTCTTTTCAGAAAGTTGAATTTCTAACTTTTGAAGTTCTATCTCTTTGGTTAATGCCTCGTATTCTCTGTTGTTCTTTACTTCATCAAGTTGTTTCTCATATTTCTTAATTAAAGCTTGAGATTCCTTGATGTTGGCCGCATGATTTAACTTTTCTGTCTTTAAATCATCGATATTGCCGCTTATTCTTTCGATACGCTTGTTTAATCCCTCAATTTCATCCTCTAAATCACTCACTTCCATTGGAAGTTCACCCTTTAAAACGGCGATCTCATCTAATTTTGAGTCTATGTTTTGAAGAACAAATAACTGCGTCAATGTATTCTCTACTGTAGAAGTGGTAGCTTTTGCCATAATTTATACCAATTACTTTTTTAAATGACCTTAAAATACCCGTGCGATCATAGATATTTCACGGGATTTGTATCCACTGTCGTGCAATGGGCTGCAAAGGTAGTAAAATTCTGGGTCAAAAGCTCTTTAATTAATTCAATCGTATAATATTCGCTTTCATAGTGTCCTATGTCAACTATGACCATTTCATTGTTTGCATCAAAGAATTGATGGTACTTATAGTCTGCACTAATAAAAACATCAGCACCATTGTTAATAGCTTCCTGTGTTAGAAAGCTTCCAGACCCCCCACAAACAGCTATTTTATGGACCTTGCTTTTTATAGGGTCTGTATATTTTACAGTATTCAAAGACATGGCATCTTTAAGGTGATTTAGAAATTTTACTGTATCCATTGCCTCAGATAGTTCACCTATCATTCCTGATCCTATGTCTTGATCCGGCATCTTGGGAAGCAGGATTTTGCAATTATTTAAACCAATCTTTTGACAAATCTTTTCATTGACACCATTTTGATAGACATTATCCAGATTTGTATGAATTGCATAAATAGCAATATCATTTTTTATGGCTTTTATGATCGTACGTTCAATATAGCTGGCACCTGTTATCGTTTTCAAACCACTAAAAATAATAGGGTGGTGTGCAATTACCATGTTTGCACCAATAGATATTGCTTCATCAATAACAGCTTCTATTGAGTCAAGACAAACGAGCACTTTTGTAACAATAGTATTAGGATTGCCTACAATCAATCCAGCATTATCATATGATTCTTGTAGATGCAAGGGGGCTATTTGCTCTAGGTAACTGGTAATTTCAGCTATTTTAGTCATGAGTAGATTGCTTAATTTTATTAATAATACGACTACTAGAATAGCCTTCCAAAAATGGAATTGTTAAAACAGACCCACTATTTTCTTTGACCTCAGTATATCCAACAATCTCTTCTACAACATAATCACCGCCTTTTACGAGAATATCGGGCATGACTGTTTTGATCAATTTTATAGGGGTAGCTTCTGCAAACGGTATGATATAATCGACTGCCTGTAGTCCAGCAAGAACCATTGCCCTAGATTCTAAATCTTGAATAGGTCTATCATTCCCTTTTAGAGCTGAGATAGACTCGTCCGTGTTTAGTCCTAGAATTAATACATCTCCATGTTGTTTTGCCTTTTCTAAAAGATCAATATGGCCTGCATGAAGTATGTCAAAGCAACCATTGGTAAAAACGATCTTTTTTTGATCTGCTTTTAAGGCTTTTAAGGTAGGTCCAAAAGCCTGAGTACTTTCAAATATCTTATTTCTGGCTATCATTTATCTGCATTCACAAATTGAATCATTAATAAAGATATCAAACCAAAAAAGACATTGCAAAAGACTACAACCGTAAAAAAGATAATGAAGGCAAAGGAAAAAGCATCTGAGCTATTGATACTAAATAGTATCAAGGCTTGGCTAACCATAAAATGATAACTACCTAAACCACCTGGAGATGGAAATACAATTCCTAATGTTCCAAAAACAAAAGTGACTAAACCAGCTTTAATACCTAAATGGCTGGTTGGTTCAAATGCATAAAAACAGAGGTAGGTCATTAGAAAATATAATATCCAAATCCCAAAAGAATATGCCCAGAACAATAGTTTCTTCTCTGTATGGATGACTGTTTTCAAACCTTCCAGAAAACCGGTGCTTTTTTCTTTAATAAACCGCACAAACTTGGACTCTGAGTCCATTTCGGTCATTTTCTTTAAAACCCACAAGCCAATAACAAATAATAAAAAACCTACACCTGCGGCAATGAATAATTGGTTTTGTGTAACTACAGAGTTTTCAGCTATATAATTAATGATGGTCGGACCACCGAAAATGGCCATCAAAACCATAAATAAGAGTAGCATGAGTACATCAACCAGCCTTTCTGTTATAATGGACCCGAAACTGGTTTCGAATGCAATTTTCTCATATTTAGTCATTACTCCAGCTCTAGCTATTTCACCAATCCTTGGAATAGTCAGATTGGCTAAATATCCAATCATGATGCTAAAAAATACATTAGATACTTTTGGCTTAAAGCCTATAGATTGCACCATGTCTTTCCACCTTAAAGCCCTGAAAACATTGCTGAGCATAAACAAAAAGCAAATGAGAGCTAACCAACTGATTTTAGTAGACTTAAAATCTTGTATTACCTTATCAACAAGGCTACAGTCTGATAATGGGATGCCTTTAAGTTGGCAATCCTCCAAATATTTAGCGTTTTGAGATTGATATAGGAAATATAGTATCAGCGATCCTAATCCTAGGAATAATAGAAATTTTAAAGCTGATTTAATATGGGGATGCAAAACTAGTTTATGTGATTATTCTCATCAGGAAATACAGCTATTGGTTTGAAACTATGTGCTTCGTCATAATTCATGTAACCATAAGAAATAATGATTACTAAATCACCAACCTCTGCTTTACGAGCTGCTGCACCATTTAAACATATAACGCCAGATCCTCTTTCACCTTTAATTACATAGGTTTCGAGTCTTTCGCCATTATTGTTGTTAACGATTTGAACCCTCTCACCTTCGATTAATTTAGCTGCATCCATTAGATCTTCGTCAATTGTGATAGATCCGACATAGTTAAGATTTGCCTGAGTGATAGTAGCTCTATGGATTTTTGATTTAAATACCTGTATTAACATGGCCGCAAATTTAGTGGATTGAATTAAATGATGAAAGTCTTAGATGGATTTTTGTTTTTTTGACGAAATTAAAATCTATGTGTAACGTCCATGTGTCACATCAAACTTTCTTAACAATCATATTATCTATCAATCTCACCTCACCAGCCCATACAGCCGTTAAGGCAACTATATATTTATGCTTGTTTACATTCTTAACCTCAGACAAACTGTATCCATCCACCAGCAAAAAATATTCAGGATTAAAATCTTGAATGGCTAATCTTGTCATCGAATAATTAATGATTTCCTCGATCGTGTGGCTTTCTAAATGTCTTTTAGTCCATAACAAACATTGATGTATGATAACAGCCCTTTCTTTGTGCTGTCTTTTCAACCTGGCATTTCTGGAAGATAAAGCTAAGCCAGCGTTTGATCTGCCTATAGGACATACGACTAGTTCTACAGGCATTTTTAAATCTTCAATCATCCGGTCAATAATTGTAAACTGCTGAAAATCCTTTTGCCCCATGTATAGTCGATTGGGCTTTACGATATCTAAAAACCTATGCACTACTTGAACAACACCATCAAAATGTCCCGGCCTAAATGCACCTTCCAATTTCTGATCTAAGCCTTTAAGCTTAACTTTTGGTCTGTGACCCGTACCCTTAGGATAAATTTCCTTGACTGAAGGAAAGAAAAGTACATCACAGTTATTCTCATCTAATAGCTTTTTATCAGCTTTAAAAGTCCGAGGATATTTTGCTAAATCTGTTTGCTCATTAAACTGAGTCGGATTCACAAAAATACTCACTACACTTATGTCATTTTCTCTATTAGATCGTCTCACCAAAGACATATGTCCTTCGTGTAGAGCACCCATTGTTGGTGTAAATCCAACCGATTTACCTTTTGCTTTTTCTTGAGATATAAATGTTTGTATCTCTTCTACTGATTCGTAAACTCTAATTGTCATTTTTTTTATACCACTTATTAACTATCTGTTCTGAGATTTTACCTTGGGGTGTATAATCTTTAGGGATGTATCCTTCGTGCCCTTGCATGTCTGGAAACCATTTCCATAAAAATCCGCCGGCCCAATATTTTTCATCCCAAAAGGAGCTTAATAGGGCATCTAAAGCATTAGCCTGAGCTTGTTCGTTAATATCTCTATTATAAATCTGTTTTTCTATCTCCCATGCCTTGTAAGCACAGCCGTCTATACTCATATAACCAAACTCTGTAAAGAGGATTTGTTTTTTATTTCGCTTTGAGTATTTCTTTAAGCGTTTTTTAGTTGGTGCCCATTTTCTTTTTAATTCTTCAATACTGGGTGTTTTCGTATCTGTCAGTGGGAAATATGCTGAGATACCTATGAAATCCAACTCATCCCAAAACGGAACTTGGTTATAAGAATCCCAATTTGATGAATAGGTCAATTGGCCACTATACTTAGATCGTGCGTGTGAGATAAGATTTTTCCAGTATCCTGTCCGCTCTTGAATACTTATTTTACATTCTGTACCGATACAGAAAAGCTCTACCTCATGCTCTTCGGCAATACTTAATAAGGTGTCGATATAAGCCGTATATCCTTTTTCCCAGTTTGACCATTCTTCCTCAGTGTCATATCTCATTTCACCAATCCAGGAGCCAGGAATATATACTTGTGGCTTTAACATGATCTTGAGTTTTTTTGCTTTAGCTTCCTTGATCGTGCTTATGACGCCTTCAAGCTTCTCACCCCACCATTGCCTTTGCGTATTAAAAAACAATTGATTTTTACCGCGCATCGAATAAGCAAAAGGAACCACTGATATCCAATCAGCTCGACTTTGTATTATATCATCAAAAGCTTTTTCGGAGAAAGGTCTGGGTGGAGCCACGAAGGTTAAGCCATCAATTTTGGCAGGATCAACGCTTAACCCCTTTTCAGCGGGGTTGCTGATGATAGATATTGAGATAAATAGTTTTAATATGAGCGTAATCCACATAGACTAAACAAATCGAGTTGCAATTTAATTAAGCTAAGCCAATTTTAGAATAAAAGTTTTAAGCAGACAAGTTTCATTATTGATTACCATGGCATTTATTATTTTGCATGTGTAATTAACCGATAAGACTTCTTATGAAAAATATTTACATCGCAGCCAGCTCTCAGCATGTCGGTAAAACAACATGTACACTAGGTTTAATTTCTACACTAAAGAAGCAAGGAGAAAATGTTGGCTATTGTAAACCAGTTGGTCAGAAGCATGTAGATGTTGATGGTGAGAAAGTCGATAAGGATACCTTGTTATTTTCAGATTTAGCTGGATTTAAGATTGATCCCAGAATACATAGTCCGGTAATATTTTGGAAAGGAGCAACGATCGAGTTCTTGGAAAATGATATTTCTTATGATCTCGAGAAGATGATCTTAGATGCACAGGCACAACTGAATATTAATCATGACAGAATCATTTATGAAGGTACAGGGCACCCTGGCGTGGGAAGTGTAGCCAATTTGTCTAATGCACGTGTAGCTAAATTGTTAAATGCTTCAGTAATAATGGTTGTTCCTGGCGGGATAGGCTCTACGATCGACATGTTAAATATGAGCTTAGCGTTGTTCAGAGAAGAGAATGTACCTATTCTGGGTGTGATCATAAATAAGGTAAAACCTAGTAAGATTGAAACGGTCAAAAAATATGTTGGAAAGTGGATAAGACAGAATGGCCTAAATCTTTTAGGTGTCATTCCTTATGATCAAAGTCTTGTTTTTCCGTTGATTTATACAATTGCCATTAGTGTTAAAGGTAAGATGGAATATTTCCCTGAGAAAGTATACAGTAGAGTTGAAGGAATTCTTGCAGGATCTTTATTTGAGACTGATGATCTTAAAACAAAAGAACGACAACTCCTTGTGGTAAGTACCCGAGGGTTAACAAAATCTATAAAGAAGATTGATGAAATAGAACAAGCTGAAGGAATAAAGACGAGTCGTTTATCAGGGATAGTATTGACCGGAGATGGGAATATTTCTCGCTATTGTAAAGACTATATAAAGCTTCATCAAATACCGGTCATAAGAACCCAACTTGATACCTATGGGTCTTTTATTAAGATAAATAATATTGAAGTGAAAATTAACAGATCTACCCCGTGGAAGGTAAGCAGGGCGATAGAACTGTTCGAAAACAATATAAATATTTCAGAAATTTTGTAGTTACTCTTTTATCTTTCAAAAAAGCTGTATATATTTGAAATACTAATGGAAGTTGTTCTATAATGATTGGCTAGCGCTCGAACTCCCGTTCAGCGCTAGTTTTTTTTATCCCTTAATTAAGTTTGTTTTTATATTGGCGTGCCCCTCCTGCGCAATACTTCAGAGGGCCAGGCTATTCGTCACTTCGGTATTGTCATCCGATATCCGTATGACAACACACCGCACTTCGTTTGTTGACTACTATCCTTCACGCAATCATTTTTACTAGAGAATAACTTAAAAGCTATGTATTATTATAGACCAGAATGTATCTTTGTAAAAAATTAATAACTAAATGAAACGACCTTAATATTATTTAATCATAATAACAGATAGGAGAATGATTAAAAAATATATAATGGGAGTTCCTGAATGTATTCTAAATTTTTGCAGATTTTCTGCAATCAAAAATTTTTAAACAGATGAAACATATAATTATTTGTATAGCATCCTTAATGATCCTATTCTCTTGCAAAGAGCCTGTAAAAATGAAGGAAGGCGTTAAAGTATTTGGTGAAGACTTTACCGTAGAAAATGTAATGGCTTTTGATCAGGTTTTAGGAGGACTTGATTCTTTAGAAACCGTTGATGCAGTTATGAAGGTAAGTGTAGAAAAAGTATGTAAAGTTAAAGGTTGCTGGATGACCGCTGTTAATCCTCAAGGTGGTGATCAAGAATTCTTTGTAAAATTTAAAGATTATGGATTTTTTGTGCCAATAGATTTCACAGATGAAGGGGCACAAACTGTATATATTAAAGGAGAGGCTTTTAAATCGACAACAAGTGTAGATGAATTAAAGCATTATGCTGAAGATGAAGGCAAATCACAGGAAGAGATTGACAAGATTACTGAGCCTCAAGTCCAATACAAGTTTATGGCTACAGGGGTAAAAATGATCTAGTTAAATACCAAGCTCTAAAGATTAAAGAGCATCTATAAGAATTAAATATGGACCAAGGGGCGTATCCTCTTGGTCTTTTTAATTTCAAAAAATCTAAATACACCATTTGTCTATTTCCAGTGCATTTAAAAATTTTCCCCTACAATGGAAAAAAACCATATATTTGCGCTCCATTTTAAAAACTACATAAAAAAATGAAGCAATACGAAATTACTTTCATCGTGGATCCAGTGCTGTCGGGCGATGAAATTTCGGCGACAGCAAAGGCGTATGGAGACCTCATTAAGAATGAAGGTTGTAATATTGTAGCCACTGATGAAATGGGCCTTAGACAATTGGCCTATCCTATCAACAAAAGTAACTCAGGAGTTTATTACACTCATGAGTTCACTACTGATTCTGGAGACATAATTCCTAAGTTGGAGTTAGCAATGAAAAGAGATGAAAGAGTCATGAGATACCTTACTGTTAGATTAGACAAGTATGGTGTTAAGTACAATGACGACAAAAGATCTGGTAAAATTGCTAAGAAATCTAAATCTGGAAGTAAGGAAAAAGAATCTACACTTAAAGTAACAGACGACTTGACAAGAATTGAAGGAATTGGTCCTAAAATTGCTAAGCTACTTGGTATTTCAAGGAATCAACTCTTACAGTCAATTAGCTGGATCTGATTTAGCTAATCTGCAAGAAGTCCTTGCTAAAGGAGGTTCAAATTATGCAACACATGACCCAACAACTTGGCCACAACAAGCTGAGTTAGCAGCAGCTCAAAAATGGGATGAGTTGGATGATTTACAGAAAAAATTAATTGGTGGAGTATCTTCTGAGGAAGAATAAAAAATAAAGAAAATGGCATCAAGAGACGATATTAAGTTCTTAAGCAATCCTAATATTGGAAAAGCAAAAAAGAAGTACTGTAGATTTAAAAAATACGGTATCAGACATATAGATTATAAAGACCCTGATTTTTTGATTCAGTTTTTGAATCCTCAAGGAAAAATATTACCAAGAAGAATCACTGGTAACTCTTTAAAGTATCAGAAGCTTGTCTCTGTAGCAATTAAGAGAGCTAGACACTTAGCGATTCTTCCTTTTGTTACTGACCTTTTAAAATAATCTGAATCATGGAAATTATACTATTAAAAGACATAGACAGACTAGGGTACAAACACGATGTAGTCGAAGTCAAGCCTGGATATGGAAGAAATTTCTTGATTCCTACAGGTCAAGCTGTTATTGCAAATGATGCAAACAGAGAAAAGCTAGATAAAATCTTAGAAGAAGAGAAAGCTAAAGAAGCGGCGAGAGTTGAAGATTATAAAGCAATGGCTGAGAAGATTAATAATCAAGCCCTAAAAATCGGTGTTAAAACTGGTACAAGTGGTAAAATCTTTGGTAGCGTAACTAACGTACAAATTGCTGCAGCACTTAAAGATCAAATGGAGATTGATATCGACAGAAGAAAAGTCGAGTTATCTGATGAGATCAAAGAATTAGGTGAGTACACAGCAACCGTTAAATTCTACGAAGACATTGAAGCAACAGTAAATTTAGAGCTTGTAAAAGAGTAAAGA
>Ga0213858_10001233_pt1 | contig 12184 bp, 12 predicted proteins | sample PICome_FD_160122 | JGI IMG/M metagenome (GOLD analysis project Ga0213858, IMG submission 160122) | Coastal seawater microbial communities near Pivers Island, North Carolina, United States - PICO245 | ecosystem: Environmental > Aquatic > Marine > Coastal | place: USA: North Carolina | collected... | reverse complement strand
TAGCGGAGGCAACGGGATCAACATAATCCTGGATCAAATGGAGCAAAAACTCCAGCAATGGAGAAAAGAGATCCTTGACAACGCCTAAATAGAACGCTATCATTACAACGTCTGGGCTGATGAGTCGGGGAGACCCGCCTGCACGTAAGACCCAGACTTCAACATACAACACACACAACCAATACGGAGAATACAATCATGTCATTCGCATCCCTCAAAAAGTCTTCTGGATCTTCCTTTGCTAAACTTAGCAAGCAGATCGAGAAACTTAACCAGACTCAATCCTCTTCTGCAGACGATCGTCTCTGGAAGCCTGAGGTAGACAAGGCAGGTAACGGTTATGCAGTCATCCGCTTCCTTCCTGAACCCCAAGGAGAAGATCTCCCCTGGGCACAGATCTGGAGTCATGCCTTCCAAGACAAAGGTGGTTGGTATATCGAGAACTCCCTGACCACTCTCGGTCAGCGTGATCCCGTTGGCGAACTGAACCGTCAACTGTGGAACTCTGGTCTGGATTCTGACAAAGAGATTGCTCGTAAGCAGAAGCGTAAACTGTCTTACTACAGCAACATCTATGTTGTAAAAGATCCTGCACACCCTGAGAACGAAGGCAAGGTTTTCCTCTACAAGTATGGCAAGAAGATCCACGACAAGATCATCGAAGCAATGCAACCCTCTTTTGAGGATGAGGAACCCATCAATCCTTTCGACTTCTGGAAAGGTGCTGATTTCAAACTGAAGATCACCAAGGTCGCTGGTTATTGGAACTACGACAAGAGTGAGTTTGGATCTCCTAGCACTCTGGGTAAATTCAGTGACGAAGAACTGGAGGAGATTTACAACCAACAGTATTCTCTGAAAGACTTCACTGATCCGAAGAACTTCAAGTCTTATGAAGAACTTGAGGCACGCCTGAACACTGTTCTTGGTAAGGGCACTCGCCCCGTGGTTCAAGAGCGTGAAGAAGACGAAGCAGTCTTCGATAGTGGTTTCAATGATCCAGATATCACACTGTCTACTCCTGCCCCTAGTGGTTTCGGTAGTGCGGTAGAATCATTGAAGGAAGACGATGATGTTGACCTGTCTTATTTCGCCAAACTCGCTGAGGAAGACTGATGAAACTGCCCAACTGGCAACACCATTCTAAGAAAGAAGCAAAGCGCACCCTGAAACCTCAGGCACTGCGCCAAGCAAAGAAGCGTCGTGCTGCTCTCAAAGCAAAACTACTCGCTTCTTCGGTGGCACTAGTTGGGTTTGCTTCTCCTGCTCAAGCAATTACATGGGGTGAATTTTGGGAACCATTCACTGACGATCACCATGGTCACGTTGAGCACCACCACTATCACTATGGAAGACCAAGACCAAGGAAGACGTGCTATGTAACTGAGTGGAAGGAACGTTGGTCTTATGAGCTTGGATCCTATCAGCGGTGGCGTAATGTCTACCCTGTTCCTTGTAGGAGACATAGGCACCATCACTAAACCAAAATCGACTTTTAGTTTACAGAATCGGGGGAAAAAATTTCCCCCAATTTTTTTGCCTGTAGGGTTTTTCAATAAATAATTGACAGATCGAGAGATCTAAGGTAAGATGCAAATATGTAATAGACTTTTGTCATGTATAAACCATACTCACCTGAGTGGCACCGCTACAGGTATCTAAAAGAAGCAATTGACAAATATCTTGACGATTACGTTGACAACGATATCATAATGAAGGATATCCTAGACATCGTGTGCACTCGTCAGGAGAAAGCACATGCTGAGTATCATAAGTTGGAAGATCTGGAACTCAAACTGAGAGACTAATATGCTATCTACTCAATACAGACTAAGACTCGAATTCATCTGTAAAAAGATTGCTAACAAAGAAGAGGTAAAACTCGAAGACATGATTTGGGCGGAAAAACTCGCCAAACGTCATACAACTGCTAGAGACTGGTTGAACAAAGCACGTCGTCAGGCTGCTCAAGATATTGAGGAGGGCAGTATGGATGATTTTATGAATAAGATGGGATTAGGTGACCCCGACCCATCTAATTACAAAACGGGGTTCTCAGGTGCAGACGAAATTGTAGATTGGTTCAAACAAGACAAACCAGACGATTGGAGGCAACGTGACTGAATATAGTGTCATCCATAAAGATGGCAGTGAAACTCATTATGTATATTGCCAAAAACGACGACAAATGGTAGCGAAATCAATGATTCCACAAACAGCAGTTATCTATACCAACGGATCGCAAGAATGTGAAAGAGCAGCTGCACTACTCAAATCGCTTGGAGGCGAATATCTTGAATATCGCCTAAACCAGCATTTCACACAAAGAGCATTTGAGCAAGAATTTGGGTCAGAAGCAGAATACCCACAAATTGCACTTGGAGCGCAACATGTGGGTCATCTGAAGGAATTGCTACAATATGGAAAAGAGCACGATCTCTTTTAGTAACCGCCACTGCCACTGCTACCACTGCCACTAGAACCAGCACCAGTGCTACCAGTTCCAGTAGTTACTGCTGTTCCAGTGATAGAAGTTGATGGTGCTACTTCTATAAACTCAACGGGTGCATTGTTATCAGTGGAACTACTATCTCCTGTTGATAGACCTGTAAGTCTAGTTCCAGATGCAAACGTGATGGATGGTTGTCTACCAATATCACTAGAGAATGTCTTTTTGCTAGAATTAAATTGTTCTGCAATGATATTTGTTGACCTTTTCCTGCCTTTAATATCCACTTCTTCGTTAGGATCGTAATCTACCAGAATTTCGAATTCTTCAATGAAATCATCGACATATTCGGTTCTAAGTAGGTAGATATTTCTCTTATAATCGTTTTGAGTAACTTCATACTCATAATTTGTCACAGCAGTAATTAATTTGTCAGTTGCAGGAACAGTTCCATCAGGAAACACGTATTCGAAGTTTGCTGATACTTCAATTCCTGCAGAAAGAGTTACGATACCGTTTTTCTTTTGTTCTAGAGTTTCATAATGGTGAATTGCATTAATATCACCATTATACTTTCTCATGCAATAATTAAACAATTCCTGCTCATACATAGGCCACTCATCATAGATATTGATGATGTTATTCACTAACAGCACTATCCAATCAAGTTGAGCATCATTATACGCTTCTTCTGCAACCTGATCTGGTCTTGTATTATGTGGAATACTGTAAGGAATAAAACCAAGAGCAGCATCCTCAAGATTCTTTCTGATCGCAATGCGACGAAAGATGTTCTTTGCTAAGACGTATGGATCGTTGCTGTTTTGCCTATAAGTATCGGTTCTGACGAATACATTAGGCAGGTAGGAGAAATAGTTACTCATCAGGGTGTGTTCAACGGTGTGGGCGAATTGTTAGAGAAATAATCCTTTGTAAGGAATGCAGTTTCTCTGAATACTAAATCCAGTTGATATGCATTAGGGCCATAATCAAACTGTTCGTCAGTAGACCCTTCTGCAGAAGTGCCATCTCGTAGACTGACGTATCTTCCATCAGGCGTCAGGTTAATGCTCATATCTTGAAGAACCGTTTTGACGGGAAAGGTCATAATTTGTTGCAAAATACCACCACTTCGAGCAGTATCACCACCAACTAGGTTATCACCATCCGCTCCAGCAGTATATCTGACAATACTCAACCCAAAAAAGTCAGGAATAGTCAACCATCTGTCGCTTCTACTAGGCCCAGACTGAGAATTAGTAATGGAAAATAGACCAGATGCCGAAGTTCCTGGTAGCATTGCATTTCTCAGGGCATCAATGATTTTATAAATTGTTTGAACTTCTGAAGCACTTCTAGGTGCTAATTTGAAGGTGAATGCATGATTTCTATATTCAACACCTTCAAATACAGTTTCTTTGTATGGGTTAAAGATTCTCTTTTGAGTCAGTGCGGAAACTTGACCTGCAGAAATTTGATCGCCACCGCCAAACTTTGTAAGTGCACCTAATCCTTTAGATGCTGCCTTAAATGCAATTTCAGGAACTGCAGCTTTTGCGCCTGCTGCTAATTTTTCACCAAGACCACTGACATCACCACTTGCAAGAGCACTTGACGCTGTATCTAAAGCAGTAAGACCAATAGCACCTAAACTCACATCTTGATATTTTGTAGTATACTTCTCAACAAGATTGTTAGGCAAAATCAAATAAATACTTTCAGCAGCAGTTCCCAGGTTTTTACCACCCTGAGGGCTGGCACCATTACCCACTTGAGTATATGGATTGTTTGACTGAGAATCGTAAATGTCGATTTTCAGGTAATCTACAACTCTATTTGGGTATTGTCTGCTATCTCTTATAGTATTCGCTGCACCACTATTCTGTGGGCCCAGTGGTCTTATTGACGGAAAAACAAGTGCCATGAGTTATTCGGGAAAATTCCGACCATCAAACAATCATAAGTATAAAGGTGATCCTACTAAGATTATTTATAGGTCTTTGTGGGAAAGAAAGTTTATGGTGTGGTGCGACCTAAATGAAAATGTTATTAACTGGGGGAGTGAGGAAATTGTTATCCCATATATCAGCCCTGTCGATAATCGGGTTCATAGGTATTTCCCAGATTTCTACGTCAGAGCAAGAACTAAGGATGGGCGGATTAAGAAATTTATTATCGAGATCAAACCAAAAAGACAAACAACTCCTCCTAAAAAGCAGAAACGGGCGACGAAAAAGTATCTATCTGAGGTAAAGACCTACGCTGTAAATGATGCAAAGTGGAAAGCAGCGAAGGAGTATTGTTTAGACCGCAGAATGGAATTTATGATACTCACCGAAAAAGAATTGAAGGTATGAGCATCTACACAGACATACAATCTCTTGCTGATGGAAAGAGTAAATCTAAAAGTTGGTATAGAGAACAGTTAATTTATGGTCTTCAGGGGAAAGGTGATATCATCGCTCCTGGAGATCTTATCTTTTTCAGTTATAGTGCTGCTACAGCAGATAAAATGCCATTTTACGATAGATGGCCTCTTGTTATGGTCACGGATGTTGACTACACCAATCAAACTTTTACAGGAGGAAACATCCATTATTTGAGACCCACATTGAGAAAAGCAGTGGGTAGATCCTGGGCAGGCGGTAATGGGTCATATCCTAAGAAATGCTTCCATAAATATTTAATGTCAAATGTAGGTAGTATATACGAAGTTCCAAGAACTAGTGAATGGAATGACGTTGGATTATTACCTGTAGAAGATTTCGTAAGAACCGTTGGTAGTCGCAGTATTCAAATTCCTAGTAGGATGGTTTGGTAAATGGCATTAAGATCCCCAAATAGTTTTGCAGATTTTAGAGGATACCTGCAGGGTGGTAATGAGCCCGCAGTATCTAACCTTTTTAATGTCATTATTAGTGTTCCTCAAGTTTTACAAAACTCTGCAAACCGAATGAGTTATAGGCAGATTGCTGAGGCAAATCAATACTTGGCATCAGAGGTTACAGTTCCCAGCAGAAATCTTATGGTTTCTGAAGTAAAGGATATCGGTGCCCAAAGAAGATATGCAACTGGTCAATCAATTAGTGAAATTACTATTTCTTTCTTAGTCACTAAAGATCAAGCATTGAGAGATTACTTTGAAAATTGGATTAACAGAGCTGCTAGTGACTCGGAGAATCGAGTTGCATTTTATGAGCAGTCTATATGTGATATCTACATTCAAAAATGGGAAAAAGGATCCCCACTTATCATTAAGGATAGCTTGAATGAATCGACAAGAACTAATCAGGCAACCGCAGTTTACCAGTTATTTGGTGCGTATCCTTTCAATATCAGCACACAGACTCTAAATAATGAGCAAACTCAACTTATGAAGATGGATGTGCAGTTTTATTATGAAAGATATAGATTCGATCAAGTGAACACACTTCATACTAAAATGGGTGGTAAGGATATTATTATAGATAGATCGTCTGCAATCGGTGCATCTAAATTCCTCAACAAACAAGTTAATAGTCTTGCAAACTCCATTCTTGGTAGTGTTGCAGAGCAAGCAGATGTCGCTGACTTTGGCATCTAAATAATTACAATAATCATGGAACATTATGCCATTACCTAAACTTGCGGTGCCTGAGTATTCTTGCACCCTGCCTGTAACTGAACTTGAAGTTACATATAGACCATTCCTAGTAAAAGAAGAGAAACTTCTCTATCTTGCTATGGAGTCTGGCGATGAAAAAGAGATGATCAATTCTGTAAAGAAAATCATCAAAGACTGCACCAATGTCAAAAAAGTAGACGATCTTCCTATTTTTGAGATTGAATATCTATTTCTTCGCATTCGTGCAAAAGCAGTCGGTGAAGTTAGTGAATTTAAGTTGACATGCCCCGATGATAATGAAACCAAGGTTGATTACTCCTTGGATCTTGAGGAAGTCAATGTTGTTGTTCCCGATGGGCACACCAAAAAGATCAAAATTGATGACAAAATTGGTGTGGTCATGAAGTATCCTTCACTGGTTCAATTTGTCAACCAAAACTTGAAAGAAGAGGAAGCAAGTCTCGATGACTTGTTTGATCTTGCTGCACAATGTGTTGACAAAGTATTTGATGAAGAAGAAATTTATGATTCTTTCACTAAGAAAGAAGCACTTGAATTTTTGGAAGGTATGAGTTCTGAACAATTTGCAAAGGTTCAAGAATTCTTTGAAACTATCCCCAAATTGACTCATACAATTACGGTCACCAACCCCAAGACCAAGAAAGAGAGTGAAATTGTATTAGAAGGGCTTGCTGCTTTTTTCGCGTAGCCCTAGTGCATGATACTCTGTTAAACATGTATAAAACGAATTTTGCTTTGATGCAACATCACAAATACAGTTTAACAGAGTTGGAAAATATGATGCCTTGGGAACGTGATGTATATGTGAATTTACTTATTGCTCATCTACAAGAAGAAGAGCGACGAAGAGCATCTCAAGAAGCACAAGGAAAGGTTAGCCTTTAATGTTACCCCTCAAGAAGTCACCTACGTTTAAGAAATTCGTAAAGATCAAACCAATGAACAAAGGTATGTTCATGGCGGGGTCTGTGAATACCTTGTTGAAGGGCATTAATAGGATAGGCGATTCTTTAGAGGGCATACACAAACAATTTGAGTTTTCATCTACACTCCAACAAAAGGATGTCAATTTTGATATCTTTAGATCTGAGCAAGAGATTGAAGACTTAAAAGAGGATAATGAAAATAAGAAGGATTTTGCTTCTAGAACTAGAAGACTCCTTAATAAGCAGAGAAGACAAAAGAAAGATAAAAACCAAGAAGAAAAGAACGAGAAAAGACTTATCTCTGGAGATGGATTCAGAGAAAGTGTTGATAAAGTTCTAAAGAGTAAAGCGTTCAGGCAAACGAAGAGTTTCTTCGACAAGTTTGGTAAGTATATTGGCGCAATCTTAGGTGTCTTTGGTATTCATGCAGCTGTAGGCTGGATGTTAAAAGATCCCGAGGGATTTAGAAACTTCTTGCGAGTTATTGCCGCTGTAGGTAAATTTGTAGCAAAGGTATTTGAGTTTAGTGTTGGAACCATACTAGATGGTCTCACTAATTTAGTTGGTAATTTTGAGGATGAAAATGCTGTTCAGAGAACCTTCAGATTCCTTGGAGGTGCTGTTCAGTTATTTGGTGGTCTTGCTGCCCTTAGATTCGCATCCTATCTTGTTCAACCCTGGAAGATCCTGAGAGATATTCCTAGACTCATGGATCTCATGGGTAAACTGGGTTTGGTTGCTGGTGACACTGACCGTAAGACAAAGGAAGGCCCTGCTGCTGGTGGATTTGGCAAGAAGTTCAAAGCATATGGTCGCCTAGGCAGGATGAAGGCGGGCAAGTTTGGTCGCGGAATCTCTAACAAGATCAAAGCTGCTCCTGGAAGACTTGCAAGTTTCGCAAAAAATAACCCAACTACTGCTGCTCGTGGAGCAGGTATTCTGGGTGGTGTTGCTCGTATCGCTGGCGGTCTTGCTGGTGGAGAGGGTGCATCGCAAGCAGTTGGTGCTGGTGTAGGTCAAGCGGCAGGTAGTTTCCTAGGTGCTGGTGTCGGCACTGCTGTGCTTGGGCCATTCTTAGGGCCATTTGCACCTATGGTCGGTAGTGCTATCGGTGGATTCTTAGGAGAATTCTTTGGTAAGCACATCGGTGATGTAATCGCTCCAATCTTTGAACCGATTGGTAGATACTTCGGTATGGTTGGTGATGTTCTGGGTGCTGCCATAGAACCTATCATGGGTTCTTTTGGGGAGATGTTCGGTGAACTCTTCACTCTCCTAGGAACCATCTTCAAGTTTGGTATGGAAATTACCAAACCTGTTCGTGAATTTACAGGATTCCTTTTTAGTTTACAATTCAAAGTTGTAGGTAAACTGGTTCAAACTATTGTTGAAAACGCTCAAAGGATCATGAATCCTGGTAGCGTATTCAAAGGTTTCCTTGATTATGCAACCTTCAATTTATTCGACTTTGACGGATATAATAAGAAGGGTCAAGGTCAAGATGTTGCTAAGACTGAGAGAAACAAGGGCGGTGCCGTTGCCGTCATGGATCCCGCAGACGAGAACAAGGGAAGCACATTCCAAGATCAGATTATTGATGCTCTGGTTGCTGGATTCGCTCCAACTTCATCTAAGGGTATTGTCTTTATTATTAGCAAGTTAGCTAAGACAGAGGAAAAGAGAAAAAATTGGTTACAGTCTGCAGGATCCTGGATTAAGAAACAGGGAACTAGATTCTGGAACTGGCTTACAGGTAAGGGTGGTAATGAACCTGCTAGAAATCCATCTTCAGGTGAATCACAAGCACCAATGCCTTCTGGCCCTGCTGCACCACCTGTTACAGGAACTAAGGCAGAAAAATGGGTTGAGTTTAGAGGATATGGTAAAAACGCAGGTGCGAAATATCCTAATCTAGTTGCAGCACAGTTTGCATTGGAGTCTGGATGGGGATCTGCTCTATCTGCACAACATAACTACTTTGGTATTAAGGCAGCGCCAGGTGAATCTGCCACCACATCAAATACCAGAGAGGTTATCAATGGTAAAACCGTTTACATGGATGAACCATTTAAGAACTTCCAGTCACCACAAGCGGCTGTCAACCATCTTGTAACTCAATGGTATAAAGATTATAAAGGATATAAAGGTGTCAACAATGCTCCTGATGCCTTTGCAGCGGCACAGATGCTCAAGGATGAGAGCTATGCTACTGATCCAGATTACGCACCACACTTACAACGTCTTTTAAGACAAAATATGTCTCTCGCTTCTGGAGGAGAGTTACTCCAGTTCCTGATGGGTGGTGGTAAAGTCAAGCATAAGAGGAGAACATCGAAAGGTGGATTGGGCGAACCTGATGCAGAAGGTTACCAAAAGATTGCTGATAAAGTAGAAGAGAAAAGAGAGATACAGGGTCGTGCTGGTGGTGGCGTTGCCGATGTTCTGTCTACAAATGGTAGAAATGCTGATATCAAATTGACACCACAAACTCCATTCAGTCAGTATAATTTACACCACGGTAAACCCGATAGCGATCCATATAACACTGGCCCTAAGAGAATCAATGCGATTCCTAGAGATTATGTTATTGTCAGAGATTGGGCTAATCAAGCGTTAGACAGAGGAACTCCTGTTGTCGCTGGTGTGTCAGGTAAGATTGTTCATGCTAGTGGTTCTCACAACACAGTTGTGATTCAAGATAATAATGGCAAAGATAGAATGCAGTTCCACCACTTTGACCAGATCAAAACATCTGTAGGTGCTGCTGTCACTCCTTCCACTATTATTGGCACCCAAGGTAATGTTCCATCTGGTGATGTTCACGTTCACCTGGATGCATCTGCAAGTGATCATAGAGCATGGGTTGCAACACAACTTGGTGCTGAATTTGATGCATCAACAATGTCTGAGGTAGGAGAACCAAGACAACCTGGGCAAACTAATAATGCACAACCTTCATCTGGTGCACCACAACCAGAACCAATGCCCAAAGAAGACTTTAGTGTCAAGGGTCAATTAGCAGCATTAGAGGCAGCATTGAGAGGATTGGGTGATGCTTTTGCAGAATTTGGCACAAAGAATACAACTTCAGTTTCGACTACAACTGCTGCAGAAATTGAAGAACCAACGGTTGATACACCTACAGGTGATACTCTGCAAAGTAAGGCACAAACTAAACCCGATGCAAATGCAGATGCATTGAATAAATTATCTGAAGCAAAAACTAGATTGACTAAACAGCGTGCAGTGAAGAAGGCACCATTAGTGGTTACACCTACCATCGTTGCACCAATGACAATAAATAATATCAGTTCTAGTGGTGGTGGTGGATCTGTTCACGCACCTAGACCTATCTCTCTTACCGACTAATAAATGGCAAAACCACCAAAGGCGAGATTATACAAAATGGTCACACTCAAAACGAGTGTGTCGCTGGGTGCTGGAAAGAGTGTTGCTAAGTCTCTTAAAGATGTTCAACTAGGTCAAACTATTGGTTTTGGTAAAGTTGTAAGTAGTTTTAACAGTATTGGTGCGTCTCTGAATAGTCTGGCAATCGGATTACAGAGTCATAATCAAATAATGGCAGATGCATTTTCTGAGAAACAGAAGATTAACGATAAGATTCAGAATGCTCGCCAAAATATGTTGCGAGCAGAAAAGAATAGGCTCGCTAGATTAGATAGGGAAGAGAAAAAAAGAGAAGGTAGAGAAGCAGATCAAGAGGCAGAGGAAAAGGCAGAACAGAAAACACCAGCAAAACCAGACAAGGAAAAAAGGAAAAAACGATTCTTGATGGATCGCATGTCAGGATCTAAAGGATTCTTTGGATTTTTTAGAAACCTTGGCATGAAACTTTTTGCTGGTTTGGTTGCCTATGGTGCATTCAAATGGGTAATCAATAATCCAGATAAGGTTGAGAAACTAGCAAAAGGATTGCTAAAAATTGGTGAGTTCTTAGTCAAAGCAACATCATTCTTAGTTGGTGGTGCTATTGACGGTATGGTCAAGTTCCTTGAGAATCCTATTAGTCTCAAGGGTCTTTTTGGAATAACGCAATTCCTAATTAATCTTGCACCTATTGTAGTAGGAATTTCATTCCTCAAGAATCCAATGGCAACTGTCAAGGCAGTTGGATGGTTCTTCAAAACAGTTGGTGGTGTATTCTCATTCTTAGGAAAAGGTCTGAAATTCTTCCTCAAGATGAGGAAGATGGGTGCACTTGGTAAAGGTCTTGCTGCTATCGGTGCTGGAACTGCAGCTGCAGTAGCAGTTAATATGGAGGGTGGTAGTGCCGCCGAAGCAGTGGGTGCAGGGGTCGGTGCAGGCGCAGGAACAGCAATTGGATCCGCTATAGGTGAAGCGACGGGTATTCCTGGAATGGGGATGCTTGCAGGCGCTGCTGGCGGGTTCTTAGGTGGTAAGGTTGGTGGTGGTATCGGTAAGATGATCGAACCGATCTTCGAACCATTTAAGAGACTCTTTGATATGATCAAGGAAGTCTTTGATAGTGTTCTCAATGCTATTAAAGAACCATTCCATGAGTTCTTCACACAATTTGCTGGTGTGATGAACACTATCTTGGATGCTGTTGAACCACATCTTCCACTGATCAAAAAGATCACAGGATTTGCATTTAAGGCAGCATTTGCCCCACTCTTATTATTGATGAAGGGTCTGACAATGCTCCTGAAGTTTTTCAATAACTCTTCAGGTGATAAGAAGACCGAGAATCAGAACAAACAAGACATTAAGGCAAACAAACCACCCGATTTCAAACCACCTGAATTAGAACCAGTTGATAATTCATCTGATATTGAGCAGATGTCTATCGGTGGTATCCTCAGTAAAGGGATCTCCATGGCAAAAAGTGCTGCACGCACTGGCATGGATGTTATTCGTGAGCTGCAAGTTAAGAAACTTATGAGTTCTTTGTTTGCACCACAGAAATCTATGTTCTTCTTTATGAAGAAACTGCTTGATATTACTCTGGAAAAACATGAACTAGAGAAGAAACAAGCAGAAGGTGGCGGTCAAGAAATGGCAAAGGGTGGTAAGGTAACCTTACCAAAACGTGCAAAGGGTGGATGGATTAAGGGGCCAAATTCTGGTTATCCTGTATCATTGGATGGCGGTAAAACCACATCATTTATTGGTCATGGAACTGAATATGTAGGATTCCATAAG
>Ga0213858_10001229_pt1 | contig 12202 bp, 7 predicted proteins | sample PICome_FD_160122 | JGI IMG/M metagenome (GOLD analysis project Ga0213858, IMG submission 160122) | Coastal seawater microbial communities near Pivers Island, North Carolina, United States - PICO245 | ecosystem: Environmental > Aquatic > Marine > Coastal | place: USA: North Carolina | collected... | reverse complement strand
GGTGAAGTGAACTACTTAAAGAATTTTGATTACCTAATTTAAGTTTACGAGTTGCCCCAGAGTTACTCATAACAAGATCACTAATTACTGTAAAAGTACCATTAAGGGATTGAATATTTTCATTTATAGTAATTCTTCCTTGGAAAATAGATGCACCTGCAAATTCAACAGATTCTGCAAATTCAACAGATTGACTAAATTCTGTTTGAGGTATTGCTCCATTTAATTTTATATGAGTTTTTAGTGTAGTATCATCATTAGCTCTAATAAACATATTTCCATCAGACTGTGCTTGATCTATATAAAAGGGTGCACTTAAAGAATCTATATGGTTTGTATCACTTTCATGATAAATTACCATATCACCCCCAGTACCAAACTTAGCATTGTGTGTATCATTCCAATGTATATCGGCATTCATAGTGAGGTCACCATTTATAGTTGCAGGAGCAACTATACCTGAAGGACCTTGAGGACCATTAGGACCTGTTGGGCCATTAGGGCCTGTAGGACCTGTTGGACCTACAATGTTTGAAGGTGGACCTGTTGGGCCTGTTGGACCATTTGGACCTTGAGGGCCTTCTACATTTGAAGCTGGACCATTTGGACCTTGAGGACCTTCTACATTTGAAGCTGGGCCTGTTGGACCTGTTGGACCATTTGGACCTTGAGGACCTTCTACATTTGAAGCTGGGCCTGTTGGACCTGTTGGACCTGTTGGACCTGCAATATTTGAAGGTGGACCTGTTGGGCCTGTTGGACCTGTACCACCTGTTGAACCTTGAGGACCATCTTTACCATATTGTATTCTTACGGCATCAGTATCAGAAATAGTTCCATTTACTGTAGTTCCAGATTGATCTACATCAAACATTACTCTACTAGCATAAGATGAACTGAATGTAGCCTTGGCTACTGAAACAATATTAGATACATCATCTTCAACATATATTAAAAATTGGTTTTGTAGTTGAAGCAATGTTGAATGGTTAGCACTATCTCCATCTTCTGCTCCAATACCCAATTTAGTAGCCATATCTATAGAACTACTATTAAATCTAATAAACCCAGCACCAACATTATTTACATTAATATTATCTTGATATTGGTATTTTAATCCTGCTATTTGTCCTTCAGCACCTTGAACACCTTGAACACCTGTTGAACCTTGAGCCCCTGTAGATCCTTGAACACCCGTTGAACCCTGTGCACCTGTTGTACCTTGAACACCTTGAACACCTGTTGAACCTTGAGCCCCTGTAGATCCTTGAACTCCATCTGCACCTTGTGCTCCTGTTGTACCTTGAACACCTTGAACACCTGTTGAACCTTGAGCCCCTGTAGATCCTTGAGCTCCAGTTGAACCTTGTGCTCCTGTTGTACCTTGGCCTCCTGTAGATCCTTGAGCTCCAGTTGAACCTTGAGGTCCACTTGCACCTTGAGTACCTGTTGTTCCTTGTGGTCCATTAGGACCTTGAGGACCTTCTACATTTGAAGAGGGACCTGTTGGGCCTTGAGTTCCTTTATCACCTGTAGTAACAAAAGAAACTATAATATCTTCATTATCAGAAAAAGGAGATAATTCACTTCCATTTCCTGAAGCTATTGTTAAAGTTGAGTAAGTATCTGAATCATCAAAATCTACTTCTGTTATTTGAAATAGTAAAAATTGAGAAGCATCTGTTCTATTAGATATTCTAGTGTGTCCTTTTATAGTTGAAGTAACACTATCTACTGTTTGTAAAAATGATTTAATATTTGTACCATTATCATCTAGATAATCTATATACATTTCAGTAGAACCTGATTGTGCTGTGTTATTTAAACGAATTTGACCATTTCCAGGATTAACACCTGTTCCATCATCAAAAGTATAATCGAATGTGGCACCTCCAAAAGAACCATCAGTACCTTGACCTCCTTGTACTCCTTGACCTCCTTGAATTCCTTGTAGACCTTGTGTTCCTTGATTACCTTGTGTTCCTTGACCTCCTTGAATACCTTGTGCTCCTGTAGCTCCTTGAATTCCTTGTAGACCTTGTAAACCTTGAACACCTTGACCTCCTTGCACCCCTTGAACTCCTTGTCCACCTTGTACTCCTGTAGGTCCTTGAATTCCAGTTGCACCTTGTCCACCTTGTGGTCCTATAGATCCTTGAACCCCGCCTGCACCTTGTGCTCCGGTTGTACCTTGACCTCCTGTTGAACCTTGAACTCCACCTGCACCTTGTGCTCCTGTTGTACCTTGACCTCCTGTTGAACCTTGAGGACCTGTTGATCCTTGTGCTCCTGTTGGGCCTTGAGAACCTGAAACTTCTGAAGCGGGACCTGTTGGACCTTGTGGACCTGTACCTCCTACACCACCAGTTGGACCTTCTAATGCTAAATTAAAAGAAAAATCTTCTCCATTTACACCCGTTCCAAGTGAACTTTGTTCAGTAACAGAATAAGTATAATATGTTGAATTATCTGTACCAGAACTAATTATTAAATCCTTACGTATTGAAGATCCATCATTAAGACTCCACATACCACTTAAACCAGATCCTCCTCCTACAACATTATCAAGAAAATTAGATATGTCATTACCATTAGCATCTGTAGCATTTATTCTAATTGAAGTTGTTGAAGTACCCCATCCTGCTTGTAATCCAAATTTTCCAGTACCAGGATCTCCCGATGTAGATGAAGAATTATATTCACTAAAGAAAAGCCCAGAATCGGGTCCTTGTGGACCTGGATCTCCTTGTGGGCCTTGAACGTTAGAATTTGCTCCTTGGGGACCTTGTGGGCCTTGTACACCTTGGGCAGCATCTTCACCTCCTACACCTTGAGGACCTGTTACACCTTGAGGACCACTTTCTGTTCCTTGTGGGCCTATAGCACCTTGTGTTCCTTGATTACCTTGTGTTCCTTGACCTCCTTGAATACCTTGTGCTCCTGTAGCTCCTTGAGCTCCTTCTGCACCTTGGGCTCCTGTAGCTCCTTGTGGACCTTCACTACCATTAACTCCTTGTGGTCCTGTTATACCTTGAGGACCAGTTACTCCTTGAGGTCCTTGTTCTCCTGGACCACCTGAAGGACCTTGACTTCCTTCAGCTCCTTGAGGACCATTTTCTCCGGCTGGGCCTTGAGGTCCAGTTGGTATACCAGTTAGTCCTGAACCGTCACCTACAAATGAACCTGTATATGAAGAACCAGTATAAAATGATGCTGATATTGTAGTATCAACGTTTAATGAAACTAGATCTGCTCCAGAACCACTTACTATTATTTGTCTCCAATTAGCCATTTGATAAGGGTATTATATTGATAAATATTAAGTAATTTATTACTTAATTAATTTTTTATTTTTATAAAAAGTATATATTTCTTGTAATTTAAAAATTAAATTAGCAGCTTCATTTAATTCTTCTCCTTTAAATTTCATACCCTTTAATTTATAAAACATATAACTAAAATCATCTTCTGAAAAAGATGGTAGACCCTTATATGGGTCTACCATTTTATTTGGAATTTTACCTGTGATTGTTTTTCCTGCTTTAAAACTCATTTATATTACTCTTTTTATTATGAGTAAATATAAATATCCTCGTTATTAGCTACAAATATATTTCCTTTTTTATCGTATTTAGAAACTACTGCATCTGGATCATTTCCGGCACCTTCAATTACATTAACCATAAATGCATCTGGTACAAATGCTTCTGTAGAAGCGTCAAATGAACTTGTTACACCAAATCTTAAGTTTGCTGAATCAAATCCAAATGTTTCACCATAGCCAACATCTGAACCTGCAGCTGAAGCTTGTTGAATAACAATACCACCATCTCCAGCAGCTGTTGAACCTGAAGCTAATCTGATAAATCTATCAGCTACATCATAATCTTCTCTATGTTGGAAAGAAGCAGTACCTTGTACTACTAAGTTTCTTTGGATATTTACATCTCTTGTTATTGTTAAATCCTGACCAATTGTTACATCATCTGGTAAGCTAATTGTTGCTTTAACATCATTACCTACTTTAGTTACCGCAGTTACAATTTCATTTGTAGTACCTAAAATTTGTAAATCATCATCAGTTAAACTAACATTTTGTGTACCTGTATCACCATCTACTGTTAATGTAGTAGCAATTCCTGTTAATCCTGAACCATCACCTACAAATGAACCACTAAATGAACCTGTAAATTGGTGTGTGTTTATATCTCCTAAAGAGTGAGCAATTTTAGCTGTTGTTACGGCATCAGTATTAATTTTGCCTGTTGTTACACCTAAATCTTTTAATCTTAAAGTATCTGAATTAATTTCAATTCCTGAATCATCTACATTAACTACTAATTCTCCACCTGATAATCCAATACCTGCACCATCAATAGTACTAATATCAAATCCTACACCATTTGCTCCAACTGCTACAGGTTTTGTATTACCACCTGTAGTTGAATCAGCTTGAACTGCTAATGCACCACCTGCTACTTGAATACCATTACCATCCATTTCAGTTAATACAACTCCTACACCATTAGAATCTACTGAAACTAATGAACTTGAAGCATTAACTACAAATGTACCTGAAGATGCATCTGCTGATAAACCATTACCAGCTAATGAACCTGAATCAATACTAATAACTTTAGCTGCTGAACCATCATAAGTAAAGTCTAAAATACCAGCACCGTCTGTTAAGTCTGGTAAATCTGTTGTTCCAGTAAATGAACCACTAAATGAACCTGTAAATTGGTTTTCATTAATGTTACCTACTGAATCTGCTAATTGTGTAGTACCAATTGCTCCGTCTGCTACTTTAATACCAGAAGAACCTCTTGCAATTGTTGAACCATCTAGATCAACTCTTAATTCGCCTCCTGATGTTTCTAAACCATCACCATCAATTGTACTGATGTCGAAACCAACACCATTTGCTCCAACTGCTACAGGTTTTGTATTACCACCTGTAGTTGAATCAGCTTGTACTACAAATGTACCTGAAGATGCATCTGCTGATAAACCATTACCAGCTAATGAACCTGAATCTACTGATACTGTTACTCCTGCTGCGTTACCGTTATAGGAAAAATCAAGAATACCTGGTCCGTCAACTAATGGGTTAGCTGCTTCTGCTACTACCCCTGTTAAACCTGAGCCATTGCCCTCAAATGATCCACTGAAAGAGCCAGATAGTATTATACTGGAATCTTCTGATACTAAATAATTAGCATCGTTGTTTAATTGTGATATCGCGGATCCAGATACCACTAACTTTTTCCATGTTGCCATTTAAGTTTGTTTTAAAAAATTAATATTAAGTTTTGTTGTTTATAAATATATTGTTTAATCAATCCCCGCATAAAAATTACTAGCACTATATATCATTCCTCCACCTATTGCTGTTGGTCTAGCACCTTGTATGTCTCCAAAAACTGTTACATTACTACTTGATACTCTAAAAGCGTTAAATGTATTATTTTTTACTATAAAGAAATCATTTCTTTCACCTGTACTTCCATCGATTTCTAATGAACCGGAAATGTTAGCTGAACCTGTAAAAGGAAATCCTGCACTTCCTGTATTTACTCGATCAAATAAATCTTGAACTGATACTAAGTAAGCTGCAAACCCTGATGCCTCATTAACTTGGGATCCATCTATTGCTACACTTGCAAACATAGGCCCCAAAGAACTTGTTTTACTAAATTCAAATATAGCTACACCTTGGTTTGTAGATGAAAAAGTTTCTCCAATAGGTTCTTGTAATATTCCTTCTGCACTTGCTGTTAAATAAAATGAGGCTCTAGTACCACTACTTCTTTGAACAACTTCATGTACTTTATATTGTGCAAATTTACTAGATACTTTACTACTAATTGAAGATGTAGCAGCTACTTCTGCAAAAACACCCCATTCTGTATCCCCAGCTTGGTATTCACTATCATTACTTCCAGTAATATTTACAAATGATAATCCAGCGTTTGCAGGAGAAGTTAAAGAACCTGATTCAACAAATATTTGACCTTTAGGTAATTGTACAGCAAATAGTTTACTACTTAAAGTAGAACTTGGAATATCTTCAATTGTAATTTGACTATTACCTAAATCAATAGCTGTAATTTTACTTCTATTGTTAGTAAATCCTAATCCAGTACCATATACAAATTGACCAACTCTAATGTTACTTAGCTCATTGTAATTATTATAGGCAACAGAAGATAATATCCTGCTAGCATTATCTGTATCTGCGTTAAATCTTATAAAGGTTGTAACTCCAGTTCCAGGAAATCCACTTGCTCCAATGTGAAGAGTATAATCATTTACACCCCCAAAAAGTAATCTACTATTTGCCATATTTAATAATAATTAAAATTTTTTTAAAAGAATGTAACTTTTGCTAAACCTCTACTACCAAAAACGTCAGCAAATCCATTTAATTTTACTACATTAGGGGTACTACCATTGATTTGAGGGAATATTGTTATAGCTGAAGCATTACCATCATCTGGTTGAGTTACAGCTGTAATGTGAGGTAAATTTATACCCCCAGCACTATTATAATCTCCAGCACCTTCTTTTAATCCTCCTCCTGTTGGTAAAGTAACATCTGTGTTTGATGATTGAGCTTCTCCCAATAGATTAATACTTACTAATTGTGCACTACCACTTAAAGCAAGTGGTGCCGCAATTGTTAATGCTGTAACATCCCCTGAAGTATTAGTAATACTTGAAACTTCAAATGCAGGGATCCAAGCACCATCATCACCTGTTGTTCCTCCACTATTAGCTACTGTAGCTGAGAAGTGGTTAGCATCAATATTAGTTACTGACCCATATACATAATCTTCATTTACATTTCTAAGCATTACATAGTCTCCAGTTACTAATCCATGTTGTGAACTTGTTATATTTACTGTAGTTGTAGATCTATTCCATGATTTTCCACCATGATAATCTCCAATTGAGGTTAATTCTACTCTTGAAAGAGATGAAGTTTGAGCTACATACCTAATAGCATTATTAAGTGTAACTGCTCCTCCTGAACCTCCTGCAGCTCCTGTTGTACCTTGTACACCTTGTACACCTTGTGTTCCATCTCCTGTTGTACCTTGTACACCTTGTATTCCTTGTGGTCCTTGTAAACCTTGAACACCTTGACCTCCTTGTACTCCTTGACCTCCTTGTGCCCCAGTACTTCCTTGAGGTCCATTTGCGCCTTGAACTCCTGTAGGACCTTGAGGACCTGCTGCATTTGAATCCTGTCCTGTTGTACCTTGACCTCCTTGTGGTCCATTAGGACCTTGAACTCCTGTACCACCTTGTACACCTTGTGTTCCATCTCCTGTTGTTCCTTGACCACCTTGAGCACCAGTTGCACCTTGAGGGCCTGCTACGTTTGAATTAGTTCCGGAAGGACCTTGTGTTCCATCTCCTGTTGTTCCTTGACCACCTTGAGCACCAGTTGCACCTTGTGGACCTGCTACGTTTGAAGCAGTTCCATCATTACCTTGTACGCCTTGGCCTCCTTGTAAACCTTGTGGGCCTTGTAAACCTTGAACACCTTGTCCACCTTGAACACCTTGTGACCCTTGTGCACCTACTGCACCTTGTCCTCCTGTTATACCTTGGATACCTTGTGCTCCTGTAGCACCTTGAGCTCCTGTAACTCCTTGTGGTCCCTGGACACCTTGTACTCCAGTTGAACCTTGTATTCCTTGACCTCCTTGTACACCTTGAGCACCTTGTGGACCAGCTCCTCCACCTCCACCAGCTCCACCATATGAACCTGTAACATATAAAGTATTTGTAGATGGATCTAAAACTAATACATTTCCATCATTACTACTATCATTTCCTGTAATACCTACAAATGAAGTTGAACCTGAAAGTACTGTAGAACCAGTTACGTGAAGTGAACCTGAAAGTGAAATATCATAAGAGGCTAATCCTGAAAAGGCATCAATAGATTGGGAGACGTGATGCGCTTCTACTGTTTGAGAAGTTGCAATCCCTGATTTACTTAATTGTCTTGCCATTATTTAAAAATTTATTTTATTATAAATATATCCCTCTCTATTGTCTATCGAGGTTTATTAAAATTGTTGTATCTGTTGTTCTAGAAGTAGGAAGAGGTTTTGCTAACTTACCTACTGCTAGTAAATTTTCCTGTTCATCATACATTCCTACCGTGGTTACATATGGATCAAAAAATGATCCTGTTGCCCAATCATAAATACTTCCTTCACGGCTTGATGATATAATACTTGGATTTAAAGTAAAATTATATTCACTTTCTCCTATAGTACATTTATACTGAGTTTCAAATATTTGGAATGAAGATGAAAAATCAACTTTAATACTAGATCCAGTATAGAAATTTTCTATATCATTATTCCCAAACGTTCTACCATTATATAATCCTCTTCCATATTCACTATCTCCAAAAGCTCCTCCTTCACCTAATGCTGTTCTTCTATCTCCTCCAGTTAGTACTATTATACCATGTTGATAAATAATATTACCTACAAAAACTTCAGTAGAATTTTTATATCTTATTATTCTTCCTTCACCATCATCTTTGTAACTACCACTATCTGTAGTTATTCTTAACGAATTAGGTTGAATATAATCTCCATATAAATTTTTAGGGATGGACATTACAGCAATTTGTGGGTTTAAATTTGATAAACCATATTGGGAACCTCCATAAGTTCCTGCTCCAAAAGCTGCTGGATTATATACAATTGTACTATATGAACCCGTAGGAAAATATTTTTCAGGATTTAAATCTGTTTGTTCAAAATTATTAAATAAAGGAGAATATACTTGTCCTGTTATAGTTCCATCAGTATTAAAACTAGCAGTTGCTACATTAGAAGTTTGACCTTCACTACCTGAAAGGTAATTAGTGTAATAAAGTTGTTTTATTGAATGGTAAATACTAGATTTATATTCACTAGATATATAACCTGAAGTAGTAAGTTCGTTTGTGTTATTACCTAAAAATCTATCAATACCAACGTTAGATGCAGTTAAAGCTGCACTGCCACTAAAGCTAAAACTTTTATTTAACTCTAGTGGAGAAACAATTATATCCTGTGAATTGAATTGTTTGAACGCCGCCATCCATCTTAAAAATCTAGTTTAACTCTAATAAGAGCTTCTTTTGTAAAATCTTTTGTAATAGGTTTTGATAACTTAGCCACCGCTAATAATTCATTACTATCATTATACATTCCTACTGCTGTAGGGAAACTAGTTGGATTATCAATAAAATAATTATAAATTACTTCTCCAGTTGAACCTGAAATAAAACTTGGGTTTTCTGAGTAATTAAATTCACTATTTCTTGCTCTAACAAACACAAAGTCTGATGTTATAGTTTCTTGAGCATTTAATTCAAAAATATTTCCTCCTGAATTACCAGTAGATCCTGAAATATGAGTATATAATTTTGATGGGTTTTGCCCATTAGTATTAGCTGTTAAATTTGTTCCTAAATTTATTCCTGCACCATCATCTGTACCAGTTGAACCTGGAGCTGAATTGTCATCTAATGCTGAACCGTTTAATAATAAAGTTGAAATATCTGGTAAAAATAATCCATAAGAACCACTGTAAGAATATCCATTACCTGACCAAGCTTCTCCATCAGAACCACTAATTATTTGATAAGCTCTTTGTGTACCATAAAAAGTAGGTAGGGATACTACTTTAGAGTTATCAGTTAAATGTAAAGCTCCTAATTGAGTATTACTACTTGATATAGTTAAATTTAAAGAACCTGGGAATAGTTTTTCCTTGTATCTGGCTCTTTCTATATTTACAGCATAAAAATGACTACCACTAAAGTTAGTTCCAAATTCAAACTGTGCATTTTCATCTTCTAATACTAAAGTTCTATATTGACCATAATTAGTTCTTGAAGGTGATTTACCTGGAACAGAACCGTCAAAGTCTACAGAACCTCTACCTGTTTTATCAGCAAAAGCTATAGCAAATTGTACTTCAGCTCCTTGAACACTTGAAGCTGTTTGATAAACATTTAAATAATAAGGACCTGAAGTGCCCTCTTTTTGTACAGAAGAAGAAAAATAAGTGTTTAGAGAAGGTCTAAAACCTGACCAAACTGTTGAAGTTACTGTATCAGCACTTACTACAAAATCTTCTGGATCGAATCTTTTAAAGCCCATAATTATGATAGTCTATTTTGAGTTATTGTTACAGGAATAGTTAATCTTGCTCCACTATCTAATCCCACTACAGTTAATGTTGTTCTTAATTGAGTTTGAGTACCAAATAAAGTATTAACAGTTGTAGAAGTTAAATTAATTTGACTACCAATTACTGTTTTAGAAACATTAGTACCAAGAGTTTCTGTTGAATTAGCTGTTGTAGCCGCATCAGAATTAATACCTGTTCCTTGGTATTGACTAAATAGTCTTACATCACCTATAGTAGCAGCATATCCTGAAGATTCAAATGTTTGAGTGTTACCAAGGTAGTTTAATGTTTGAGGAGTTATTGCTAGTTGAGCTCCTTGTTTCATGTTTATTGAAGCATATCCTAAATCTAATACTGGTAGTTTAGCTGTACCTCTTGGTAAGGTAACTAATTTATACTTCATTATTTGTTGTTCATCAGGAAAAGCTTCTAACAAAGGCATGTTATCGATTGCTTCTCCATAATAGGCAGAACCTGATGGGTGTGTAGGATTATATAATGTATAATCTATTTCATCATCAGATAATGCAAACTGTGTGATTTGGAAAGAACCATCATTTCTAGCTAATAGCTCTCTTCCTTTTTTAGTCAATATAGCATCAACTGTTATTACTGAATTGTTTAAGTATCCCATTTTATTATATAATTATATGTTATAAATATGTTAAGTTATTATTCCTTTACTAACTAAATTAGTTATTATTATAGAAGAACTTTCTTGTAATCCACTTGCTGGAAACTCTGGGTAGATAGTTCCATTAGCATTAGAAGCACTTTGTATAGAATCATAAGGTAAAGTTTGATCTAATATAAAACTATTAGTATTTTCTTTAAATCTTCTTACTAAAAAGAAATCCTTATTAATCCCTTCACTTACTTCTTTATTTAATTGAATTTTAACTCTTCCTACACCATCCCCTTCAATATTTTCTTGTGGTGGAGTTACTTTAGTAATTACATAAGTAAAGTTTTCGTTATTTTGAAAACGTATTTCATCATCAACTTTAAATATAACATCCGATTCAACTTGTCCTAATTCTGTTCCTCTAGGTTCTTGACCATTAGGAAAATATTCAGAAGCACCTGGTGTGTATGTTATAATTCCTTGTTTGTATCCTGAGTTGTAAGATTCATTTAATAATGATGAAGACATTACTAATATTTTTTTATCTAAAATAGTACTTCCACCACCAGTTGAACCTGTATATACCCAATAAGGGGCCGATGCTGTGTTTACAAAATCTAAATTATGTGATTTTGCTCCTATCGAACTTACTTTAGCAGGCCAAATAGGTCCTGTATATGAAGCAGGGAATAAAGTATTTGATTGTCTATGAATTGATGATAGTAATCTAATTTTAACCATAAATTCTACTTTATCATCTATTTTAAACACATGTTCACCAGAATTACCTGTAATTACCCATTCTAATCCTGTTATATCACCATCTTTTTGTACATCACCTTGACCTTTAACATATGCTCCTTTTTGATTCATAAAATCTTCAAGTGGATGATTTTCAATTTCTAGTACATATCCTTTTTCTTGTGTGTTATATTTAGGATTATTTTGATATTTAATACCTCTATTTCTTCTTCTAGTTCTTGCAACACTTTCTCTAAATCTAGCTAATTTATTAATACCAGTACCTATTACAGTTCCACAATCAATAACTCCACCTGAATTTTTATGTACTCTTAATTGTAAATCATCAAACCCAAATGGTACTCCTTCTCCATTAACTAACATTTGTATAGTAATTCTAAGTTCGTCTCCTTCATTAGTTCTTCTTCTATATCCTTCATATAAGAAAGAAGTAGCAAAAGAAGTTTCAAAATCTAAATATGTTGGGTTAGATAAATCTTTTCCACTATCAGCACTAGATCCGGAGAATTGAATTGTACCTATATCTGCTCCAGAAGAACTATAAGGGAATCTATGTTCTGCGGCATCAGAATATCTTGAACTTGATGCTAATGATGGATT
>Ga0213858_10001228_pt1 | contig 12204 bp, 11 predicted proteins | sample PICome_FD_160122 | JGI IMG/M metagenome (GOLD analysis project Ga0213858, IMG submission 160122) | Coastal seawater microbial communities near Pivers Island, North Carolina, United States - PICO245 | ecosystem: Environmental > Aquatic > Marine > Coastal | place: USA: North Carolina | collected... | reverse complement strand
ATTCCGGACGATGTGCTTCTCGATGCATTAAGAGCGAAGCAGGGCATTGCCACGCACATGGTGACTCAAATGTGCTTCGACATGAAAGCGCTACTGAAGTGGTTAAAGGCGATGCGCGATGCCGGTGTTACCACGCCAGTCTGGATTGGCTTACCGGGCGTGATGGATCGAATGAAGCTATTCAAAACATCGCTTCGAATCGGCGTCGGTCAATCGGCCAAGTACGCGCGCAAACAAAAGGGCTTGGCGGGCATGTTACTCAGAAGCTCGACCTACAAGCCCGACTCACTTCTCACAGAGCTCAAACCAGCAATGGATGATGAGCGTATGGCGGTTGAAGGGCTGTACATCTTTACCTTCAATCAAATCGACAACACCGTTCAGTGGTCTCAAGAACAATTAAAGCGCATTAAGTAAGCGCACCACCGGAGCATCCCATGTCTCAATTACCGCAATTCGCGATGGCTATCGGGCCACGCGTTCGCCAGTCCGCCTTTTTTGATGCCACCGTCGCCGCGGGGGTGAAGTCATTCACCATCTATAATCACATGTACTTGCCCGTACATTTTGGTGACCCGCTCGCCGAGTATTGGGGCATGGTCGAAGGCGTTATTCTCGGGGACCATGCGGCTCAGCGTCAGATCGAGATCACCGGGCCCGATGCGCTGGAGTTGGTTCAGTTACTAACGCCTCGGGAAATGTCGACGCTGGCGGTGGGTCGCGGGCGCTACGTGGTCTTTACTGACCACAATGGCGGCATTATCAACGATGCTGTGCTGCTGCGCGTTGAGGATGACAAGTACTGGCTATCGCCGGGTGATGGAGATGCCATTTTATGGGTGCAGGGCATCGCCCTAGGGCGTGGGCTGGACGTTAGCGTGACCGAACCCGATATTTCGCCTTTGCAGTTACAGGGGCCACTGTCTCCCCATGTTGCCAAAAAGCTATTTGGTGATATTGCCGTCACCATGGGTTACTACCATTGTCACGAACTCGAGTTGAACGGTATCCCGGTGGTATTAACCCGCACTGGCTGGAGCGGCGAGTTGGGTTATGAGATTTACCTGCTCGATGGCAGCCGTGGCACTGAATTATGGGATCTCATCATGGCAGCAGGCGAGGAGTACGGCATTATTCCGGCCTGTCCGTCTCTGCCGCGTTCGGTTGAAGGCGGCATTTTGTCCTACGTCTCTGATATCACGCGGGCAGATACGCCCTTTACCATTGGACTCGAGCGTTTAATCGACGTGGATAAGCCTAGCGATTTCATTGGCAAGGCGGCATTGCAGCGTCTTGCAAAAGAGCCCCCGCCCCGAAAGTTGGTCGGCGCCAACTTTGGTGGCGAACCTGTCGGCAGCAACGATAAGTTCTGGGATGTGTACTCGGGTGATGACGTGGTGGGTAGGATAAGCCGTTGCTGTTACTCCCCGCGACTCGAGCACAACATTGCGCTCGTTAATATCCCCACCGAGTTAGCCGAGCCCGGCACCAAGGTGAAGCTCGACATCCGGGGACAGTTGGTGGATGCCGAGATTGTCGCCTTGCCCTGGTTCGAGTCGCACAAGACGATTCCAGAAGGTATCTAAGCTGTTAGCTGGGTTGCTCGACGCGCAGCGTCAGTAACCCAGATTATTCTGACGCTTCCGGCGATGCTCGGATTTATCGCTGGGTAAGTGAGGCAAGGAATTGATCATGAGTGGGGAGTTGGCTGACGGTATCACCCACCATGGCTCGAAGTTCCGCAAACATCCTGAGCATCTGCTGTTCGCTCAAACTGTCGGCGATAGGATGATAATCCTCGGGAATAAGCCCCTGTCCCAACATCACTTGATACCAAGCAACCTCGGCAAATAACTCATCGCTGTAGCGCAGAACTCTGCCAGAGCGCTTGAATAGCTCGATCTTCTGCTCGAGCGTTTCTGGGATGCTCATATTGCGGCAGTCGATCCAAAACTGAGAGTCAGTCCGTTGGTTGATTTTGTAATGGAGGATGATGAAGTCGCGGATTTGCTCAAACTCCAGTTTCGACTGCTTGTTGAAGGCGTCGATGTCGACCTGGCGAATCCCCTGATGCGGGAAGTTATCCATTAAGCGGCGTATCCCCGTTTGGATCAGATGGATGCTGGTGGATTCGAGTGGCTCCAAAAATCCGCTGGCAAGTCCCAGCGCGACTACATTCTTGTTCCACTGGAGTTTTCTCCGTCCAGTCTTGAACGGAATCTGCCGGGGTTCAGCAAGCGGCGCGCCGTCGAGGTGGCTGAGTAATGTGTCACAGGCCTCGTCGTCGCTGACGTAATTACTGCAATAGACGTGGCCATTGCCTGTGCGGTGTTGGAGTGGGATGTTCCACTGCCACCCCGCTGTGTGCGCGATCGAGCGAGTATAGGGACGAATCGAGCCAGTGGACTCCGAGGGCACCGCCACGGCTCGGTCACAGGGCAGCCAGTGCGACCACTCTTCGTAACCTGTTTGCAACGCCTGCTCAATCAATAGCCCCCTGAACCCAGAGCAATCCAAAAACAGGTCGCCCTGAATCTCTTTACCTGACTCCAGTGTCAGTGACTTGATGAACCCTGTGTCAGGGCAGATAGAACTGTTGGCTATAATCCCCTCTACGCGGGAAACACCCTGCGACTCACAATAGCCCCTGAGGTACTTCGCATAGAGTCCTGCGTCGAAGTGATAGGCATAGGGAAGACCGCCGTCACCATTTCCTGATTGTGGTGGCACTTTGCCAAATTTGTGTCGAACCGCTGCTTGGTAATTCGGTGAGAAATCCCAGAAATCTGCCTCGATTTCCAACTGTTGACTCCGCACCCAAAAGTTGTGAAAGGGACAGAAAGCAAAGTCGCGACCAACATCGCCAAAGGCGTGCATGTAGCTATCACCGAGCTCACCCCAATTTTCAAACTGAATCCCCAGCTTGATGCTGCCTTGGGTCGACTTTAGAAAATCGTCTTCATTGAGGCCTAAGGCGTTGTTGAATCGGATAACCGGCGGGATGGTCGCCTCTCCAACACCCACGATGCCTATCTCGTCGGACTCGACTAAGGTGATCGAGATCACGCGGCTCATCATCCGCACTAGAAGTGCGGCGGCGTTCCATCCCGCGGTTCCACCGCCCACGATCACGATATTTTGGATCGGCTGTCCTTGCATTGCGTTCTTATCCGGCGCGTCAGGGTGTTTACTCCAGAGCAAGAGTAACTAATGTCGCACCGAGTTGTAATGAACCGGAGCTACTCCTTATTGAGGACTTTCGACATTTCCACCCTAGACAAGCTGTGGATGCGGGATCAACAATGAGCCAAATCGAGCGAGCAAGCCAAAACGATTGCTCGTGTTTCAAACGGGTGGCGAAGTTTTCGCGCTACCCGATGCGGTAGACATCGTTTTGCGTCAGGAGAATAAAATGAAAAGTCGAGCAGCAATCGCATTCAAAGCAGGTGCGCCCCTGGAAATAGCGGAGGTCGATGTGCAAGGGCCTCGCGCGGGTGAGGTGATGATCGAGATCAAAGCGACGGGGGTCTGCCACACCGATGCTTTTACCTTGTCTGGCGACGACCCAGAAGGTGCGTTCCCCGCGATCCTCGGACACGAAGGGGCTGGCGTTGTCGTCGAGGTGGGCGAGGGTGTGAAATCGCTAAAGCCTGGCGATCACGTCATACCGCTCTACACTCCGGAATGCCGAGAGTGCAATTTCTGTCTCCATCCGCGTACCAACCTCTGTCAGGCGATAAGGGAAACCCAGGGCCAGGGTTTGATGCCTGATCGTTCTAGTCGATTTTCACTCGATGGCGAGCCAATATTGCACTACATGGGCTGTTCGACCTTTTCCAACTTCACGGTATTACCCGAAATTGCGGTAGCGAAAGTGCGAGAGGACGCGCCTTTCGACAAGATTTGCTACATCGGCTGCGGCGTTACCACGGGCATTGGCGCTGTTGCTTTCACCATGAATGTGGAAGCGGGTTCCACCGTTGCTGTTTTCGGTTTGGGAGGTATCGGTCTCAATGTCATTCAGGGTGCTCGTCTTGTCGGCGCCACTCGCATCATTGGGGTCGATCTAAACCCATCGAAGGCAGATCTCGCCCGTCAGTTTGGTATGACCGATTTTGTTAACCCGAGCGAAGTCGACGACGTCGTTGATCACCTCATCCAGATGACCGGAGGTGGTGTCGACTACAGCTTCGAGTGCATTGGTAACGTCAATGTGATGCGCCAAGCCTTGGAGTGCTGTCATAAAGGCTGGGGACAAAGCTGCATCATCGGAGTTGCTGGAGCCGGCCAGGAAATTTCAACAAGACCTTTTCAGCTAGTCACGGGACGCTCTTGGCGAGGTACCGCATTTGGTGGCGCTCGCGGTCGGACCGATGTTCCCAAGATTGTTGATTGGTATATGGAAGGCAAGATCAATATCGACGAGATGATCACGCACACTATGCCGTTGGATCAGATCAATGACGCATTTCATTTGATGCACGAGGGTAAGAGTATCCGATCCGTGGTGACCTACTGATGGCATTGGAGCTTCTCTCTTCGATCCGCTGCTTTGGCGGAGAGCAACGACGGTACCAAGGTTCATCTAACGCGCTGGCATCTGACACGGTGTTTTCTGTGTTCATGCCAGCGGTCTCAGCCTCGGCTTATGTGCCAGTGCTGTATTACCTGTCGGGTTTAACCTGTACCGATGAAAATGCAGTGACCAAGGCCGGTGCTCAGCGAGTGGCGAATGAGTTGGGTATCGCCATCGTGTTCCCCGATACTAGTCCGAGGGGAGAGGGCGTCGCTGATGACCCAAGCGCCGCCTACGACCTAGGCTTGGGCGCCGGCTTCTACCTGAACGCCACACGTGAGCCTTGGGCGCCGCATTATCATATGGAGGAGTACATCACCGAGGAGTTACCAGGATGGCTGACTGAAATTCACGGGCTGGATGTCAGTCGCAGTAGTCTCAGTGGGCACTCGATGGGTGGTCATGGGGCGATGACCCTAGCGTTTAAGAATCCGGGTGCTTACCGTTCTGTCAGCGCTTTTTCTCCTATCTGCGCGCCCGCAAGCTGTCCTTGGGGGCACAAGGCGTTTACCGCCTACCTCGGTTCTGATGAGGCCGAGTGGAAGGCGCATGATGCGTCGGAACTGATTCTTGCTGGAGCACAACAGATTCCGGTTTTGATTGATCAGGGTGGTGCAGACGGATTTTTGGACGAGCAACTGAAGCCCGAGCTATTGCTTGCTGCTTGCAGTCAGACCGGCTTCAAAGTGGAGTACCGCGAGCAGCCTGGCTACGACCACAGCTATTACTTCATTGCTTCATTTATCGAAGATCACCTGCGATTTCACGCGACATATCTGCAGTAATACCCTTCGGTTGGGCGTGTCCGAAAAGGGCAATATTTTTGTGTTATCGGTGACTTGTTAGCTGGCGTGGCTGATTGCTGAGTAGACCTTGCACGTTGATCGTTAAAGTGCCCTGCCGCAGTGTTTTATCAAAGGCGATAACTGGGTGTTTATAGAGCGAGAAAAATATCGAGCCCACTGAGCACCAAGACTAGACGAAGGATCAGTTTTGAGCGCTTATCCAGCGCTTCGAACTGCTTTTTGAGCTCAGCAATCTCTTCTTTAGCGCTGTCGCTTGCCTCGGTGATCTTTTCCCGACTTGCAGCGATGGCTGCAGCCGCGGCGACGCCCGCTGATGACACGCCCATGGCTCGAAGCAGTCGGCGACGACTGAGTAGCGATGTGTCTTGGGTGGGCGCGGCTGCTTGGTCCGGTGGTACATCGGTCGAACTGTTATCGGTCATGATTGATTGAATACCGGCTTGCGTTTTTCCATAAACGCCAGCATACCCTCGTTGGCGTCGGGAGTCCCCAAAGTCTTGTGAACAGCGTCTAATTCGTCTGCAATCGATTGCTCGAGGGTTTTGGTTTCAAAGCCAACGATAGTATCGAGCACCGCCTGAACCGCTAGTCGCGGCTGCTTCGCGATTTCTTCACCCAGTGTTTGGGCGCGCGATTTGAGCTGATCGATAGGCACGATTTCGGTCACCAGGCCCATGGCCAAAGCTTCGTGACCATCGATTTTGCGAGCACGCAAAATCATATCGAGTGCATTTTGACGACCGACCGCACGAGGCAGACGCGCTGAACCACCCCAAGCAGGAACCGACCCAAGATCCATCTCGGGTAAGCCAATTTTTGCTCCGGTGTCGGCCGCGATCCGAAGGTGGCAGGCGAGCGGCAGTTCGAGTCCGGCGCCCAAGCAGAAACCGAAGAAGGTCGCGATTGCCGGCGTACCCCCGTTTTCAATCATCTCGAGCACGCGATGGCGCTGAGCGAAGAACGCCTCGGGACTGCCCGCGCGCTTTATACCCTCGGGTATCTGGCGGAGGTTCATGCCAGCAGAGAAGTTATCCAGCCCTTCGCCGGTAAATACCATGGCGCGGATATCGCTGGCGGACAGCACGTCGGGAAGCTGTTCTTCCAGTCGATCGACGTAGTGCACGCTCATGAGATTCCAAGGAGGATCATTCACGCTGAAGGTCGCGACATTGTTTTTAACGGAATACAGATAGGGATCAGACATTGATTACTCCCTTACTCATTGAGTTGAGTCTAGTGACTTGTACATCACTAGGGCATCGACGAAGCCCTGTGATGGGTGCTTGAAGGCGTCCGGTATACGACCGACCGTATCGAAGCCCAACTTTTGCCAAAGCGCCACGGCACCTACATTACTACTCGCCACAAAATTGAACTGCATTGCTCGGTAACCCATCTCCCGAGCAATGACTTGCGAGTGTTCACACATTTGTCGAGCAATCCCTTGGCCTCGAGCCTGGTCTGACACCATATAGCCACAGTTGCAGACATGATCACCGGGGCCATCCTGATTGGTTTTGATGTAATAGGTCCCGAGGACTTCGCCAGCATCTTCGAACAGAAATGTCTGGCGAGGCTTTTCTAGCCATAGCATGCGACCTTGCTCGTAGTTTGTTGCCGGGTCATAGGCATAGGTATCACCGGCCTCGACAATCGGCTGGAAGATCGGCCAGAGCAAAGGCCAATCTTCATCGGTAGCCTCACGAATCACTGTAGCCATCGCCTGCGCACCTCAAATGAGCACGACTCAAAAAATAGTGTAAATAAAGGGCGCAATGGCCGAGCCCTGAGTTAAGACAATAAGCGTGCCGAGCAATAGCATGATGGCGATAATGGGAGCCATCCATAGCTTCTTTCGCTCGAGCATAAAGCCCCACAGGTCTTTCAATAGATCAAACATCAATAAGGTCTCTCAAAGTGCTTGCTATCGCGGGGTTTGCTGGCAACCCGATAACTCTGGTTATCAGAGCGCGATAGTTTGCGTCGCATGGTGTCCCTGCCCCTAATCTTCATCAACAGTCCGGTCGGAACAAAGACCAGAGTGTAGAGCAGAAACAGGATGATACGTGTATTGAGATAGGCCATGACCAGACCAAAACGCATCCAAAGGTGATAGAGCGGGCCTAGGGCGGGTGGAAAGGCGAGGCTAGCCAGCGCCAGAATACCTGCAAACAGCCAGGGCCACGTTGGCCATGCGGCCGAGAAGAGCCATGGCAATAAGAGCCCAAATAAGCTGACTACGATTGCCGAGAAGGTCAGTCCAAATTGACGCAGGCCGTTACGATCGAGTTTAGGGATGGCTTGTTGGCTCATAGTCTGCCCCTCAATCGAGTTCAAACTCGTCCTTCCAGGATTCATCATCCGGGAAGTCGGGTTGCTGTGATTTGACGAGCAGACAGTTTTCCAGCACAAGATAGTCCATCTCGGTGCGCATGAAGCAGCGATAGGCGTCCTCGGGGCTCGCGACGATCGGTTCGCCTCGAACATTGAACGATGTATTCACCAGCACAGGACAGCCTGTGGCCTGATCAAACTCGCTTAGCAATCGATGGAAACGCGGATTGGTGTCTTTGTGGACGGTCTGGATTCGTGCCGAATAATCGACATGCGTCACAGCCGGTATCGCTGAGCGGGTCACCTTCAGCTTGTCGATTCCGAAGAGTGCTTCTGACTCAGGCTCGGGGGGTAGCCGCTTGTCGGGATGCACTTCCGACACAATCAGCATGTAGGGGCTGGGTGCGGTCGTATCAAACCAGTCAGATACTTTTTCCGCGAGTACTGCGGGTGCAAACGGGCGGAACGACTCGCGATTCTTAATCTTCAAATTCATGGTGGATTGCATGTCGGTATTGCGGGCATCCCCCAGAATCGATCGCGCCCCCAGTGCTCTCGGACCGAACTCCATAGCGCCGTTAAACCAACCCACTACCTGTCCCTCAGCGAGCAATTTGGCGACCTTTGGCATGAGTGCATCGTCGGCTAGTTGCTCGAATGGAATTGCCGATTCATTGAGGTGGCTGACCACTTCGTCGTTGCTAAACGACCGACCAAGGTAGCTCCCACGCATTGCATCAGATGACTGTGATCTTCTCGATTTTCCAAGGTATTCATGCCAGGTCGCTAACGCCGCGCCCAATGCACCACCCGCGTCGCCGGCAGCGGGTTGTACCCAGATCTCACTAATTCCGCTCTCGCGTTGTACCCGTCCATTGGCAACACAATTCAGCGCGACACCGCCGGCGAGGCAAACTTTATCGACACCTAGCTCGCTGGCAGCTGTTTTGACCAGTCGCAATACGATCTCCTCGGTAACGGCTTGGATCGAGGCTGCGATATCCATCTCTCGCTGTGTTAACTCAGCTTCGGGCTTGCGGGGTGGACCACCGAATAACCCATCGAACGCCTGGTTGGTCATGGTGAGACCGGTGGCGTAACTGAAGTAGCGCATATCGAGTCGAAAAGTCCCATCAGACTTGAGATCGATCAGCTCATCAAAAATGAGATCGACATACTTAGGCTCACCGTAGGGCGCGAGTCCCATCAGCTTGTATTCGCCCGAGTTCACTTTGAAACCGGTGTAATAGGTAAATGCCGAGTAGAGTAGGCCAAGCGAATGTGGGAATTGGATTTCCCACTGCGGCGTCAGCTGGTTTCCATCGCCCAGCCACACCGAGCTCGTTGCCCATTCGCCCACGCCATCGAGGCAGAGCACTGCCGCTTTATCAAAGGGACTTGGGAAAAAGGCGGACGCCGCGTGCGAACCGTGATGCTCGTGGAATAACAGCGGCGGTAAGCTTGATTGCTCGAGCCCCGATAAGGCTGAGAGCTCTCGCTTGAGTGTGACTTTTAGAAAAAGCTTTTCTTTAAGCCAAACTGGGATCGCCAACAAAAATGAGCGAAAGCCGTTTGGCACGTAGCTGAGGTAGGTTTCCAGCAAACGTTCGAATTTAACCAGCGGCTTGTCGTAGAACGTAACGTAATCAATATCTGCGAGCGTGAGTCCTGCGCGGTCAAGGCAGAACTGAATGGATTCAGCGGGGAAAGCCGCATCGTGTTTCTTCCGGGTAAAGCGCTCTTCCTGCGCCGCAGCCACAATCTCGCCATCGACAAGCAGCACGGCGGCACTGTCGTGGTAGTAGGCTGAAATGCCCAAAACGTTGATTGATTCGCTCATTAAGGTAACACTACCGCCTCTCCAGAAACGCTGGCTCCGATGCTCATCGGGTCGTTCATTAACTCAACTAGGATAAGCGCTTGTGGCCCAAGTAAAAAACCTTGTGTTCACCATAATCACCGCATTAGTGGTTCCGTTGGTCTTTTTTCTATTACTAGAGCTAGGTTTGGCGGCTGCAGGAGTCGGAACAAGCTATCCATATTTCAAAGAAATCGAGATTGAAGGCGAGACTCATTTCCAAGAGAACTCTGACTTCGCCGATCAGTTTTATCCCCCTTCGTTGAATGTAGGTCCGCTGCAGAATACGTTTTTGGCAGCGCCATCAGAGGACCGTCTGCGCGTCTTGATATTGGGCGGCTCGGCAGCAATGGGTTTCCCACACAAGAATCACGGCGTGGATCGCTTGCTCGCCGCGCAGCTGAAGGCGATGTTGCCCGGGAAAGAGATAGAAGTGATTAACACGGCCATGACCGCAGTTAATTCGCATGTGGTCTACGAGGTGGCCAGAACCTTGCCGTCGGGTACAGCAGACTTCGCAATCATTTTGATGGGCAATAACGAGGTGGTGGGTCCCTATGGCCCGGGCACTTTGAATCAGAGTTTTCTATCTAATCTAGGCGCTATTCGCGCGCTACAGGGGCTCAAACGCCTTCGCTTGTGGCAAGCCATTGAAGGAGTTGTGAACTCAACTCTCGAGGGCGACGCTATGGCTGACCTTGAATGGCAGGGTATGCAAATGTTCGTCGATAATGGGGTTGCGCTTGACGATCCCAGAATGGCCGACGTTTACAGCCATTACGAAGCCAATCTCAGGGATATCGTGGGCTTGCTAAACAAGAAGGGCATGCAGGTGGTGTTGTCGACAGTCCCAGTCAACCTTAGGGACTCAGCGCCATTTTTGTCAGTGCAAAACCCAGATCTGGATGAGGCGGCAAAACAGCAGTTTGACACCTTGCTGACATCGGCGTGGGTCCAGATGGATCAGGGTGATTGGGCAGGCGCTGCTGATGCGTTTCAGGATGCGATCGGAATCGATGCGGGTTTTGCTGAGGCGCACTTTGGATTGGCTCAAGCCCTAGATCGGCAAGGTCAATACGACAGTGCTCGATCTCATTATCAGCAAGCACTTGATTTCGATGGGCTGCGATTTCGCGCCGACACTGAGATCAACCGGATCATTCGATCTGTCGCTGATGAGCTCGGTGCCGATGACGCAATTTTTGTCGATAGCGATAATGCCTTTACCCAAGCCAGTACGCCCCATGTGCCCGGGTGGAATCTTCTGTTAGAGCACGTGCACTACGATTTCTCGGGCAATGTCTTGCTGGCTGATCGGTTTTCTCAGGCTATTGTTGAGGCAGTCGAACAGCCGTTTCAGCCGCTTCCTCGCGCTGAATTAGCAGCCAGGGTGGGCTACCCAAATCACGAGACGATTGAAAATATCAAAGGCTTGCGGGCAATGGCTGAGCAGCCGCCGTTTCCGGGGCAGAGCAATTACTCTGAGTTTATAGACTTCCTCGATACCAAGCTTGAGGAAACCACCCGTGAGGTGGGCAGTCCAGCCCAAGTGTTTGAGCGCCGGCAGGCCGTAGTGCGGGCGGGCACGGGGGATTGGCGATTTCATTTTGAAATGGCGGCATTGGCGAAATTCTTGAGGAAGACGCGCCAAATGGAATTCCATTTAAAGCAGCTGATCGCGCTTTACCCTCACAACCGTGAAACCTATATGAATCAAGTTGAGCTACTCAGTCGTCAGGGTCGCTGGACTGAAGCCCTGCCATATCTTGAGGCTGCGATGCACTACACCAGAGGTCGGGAAGATTTCGAGACTGAAACCAAGGGATTCCTCGGTACGGCACTGCTGCGAACGGGTCAGATCGAGCGCGCAGAAGACATACTCCTGAGCTTGCCGGCCGACTACCCCAGCAACATCGGCGCCAGTTTTCGCGCCTACGGCAACCTGATTAGGCAGGCGCGAGATGACGGTAAGCCCGACAAAGTGGCCGAGTATGTCTATGAATTAAAAGCCTACGCGGCGGATAGGATCGATGACGGAGCTAGTAATGACTATTCGCGCTTCAATCAGCGAATGTCGCAGCTGCTCACCATAGCGGGCTACGAGGCCGAAGCCGCTCTCTGGGCAAGAGGCATACCCTCTCTTTAGTCCATGTCAGTCGCCGCTTTTGTCGTTTTGGCTCGCTGGTGCAGTGGCGCTGAATATTGCTAAGCTCAGACCACTGAGAAGGCGAGGGACGCGATCATGATGCCGATGGTAAAGACCGAAAATCGATCGGGTGTGGTTTGGTTGACGCTAAGCCAGGGACAACGTCGCAACCCACTGTCCAGTGAGATGCTCACCGCTCGCGGCAACTGCTTGAATGACACTTACAGCGATGAGGCGGCTAGGGTCATTGTGATCACCGCCGAGGGCCCGGTTTTTAGTGCTGGGCATGATCTGTCTGAGATGGCACGGCGGGAGTCTGAGAATCAGGATGAGTGGCGGGCTAGGGTGCTCGCTATTCTAGAGCTATGCGCCGAGATGATGCAGGGCATTGTGCACGCGCCGAAGCCCGTTATCGCCTGCGTTCAAGGCACTGCCACGGCCGCGGGCTGCCAATTAGTGTCGGCCTGTGATCTCGCGATTGCGT
>Ga0213858_10001227_pt1 | contig 12205 bp, 13 predicted proteins | sample PICome_FD_160122 | JGI IMG/M metagenome (GOLD analysis project Ga0213858, IMG submission 160122) | Coastal seawater microbial communities near Pivers Island, North Carolina, United States - PICO245 | ecosystem: Environmental > Aquatic > Marine > Coastal | place: USA: North Carolina | collected... | reverse complement strand
ATCCAAATCGGCTAATTCTCTTGAGTTTATTTCGCTAACTTCAAAATCTACTTCCACATTTAAATTATGAGCATCATCGTGAGAAACTTTTAAGAAAGTCATTAAATCGTGAACATCATTAAATAATCCTTTAGTCTTTAAGCTAATCACTTCACCAACTTTTGCACCAATAAACTTCTTAGGATTTGTTTTTCCTTTTAACTTGTCTAAAGTAATTGTAGCAACATTTTCAATACCATTTTCTTCGCTGGTAAATTTACCTGTCACTTCAGATTCCTTAGCTATCTCAGTTTCTGAAATTAATTTTCCATATTGTTTTCTGATGTGATCAACCTGATTGTCAATCATTTTATCATCTGCAACTATGTTATAACGTGTTATTGCTTTTTTACCCTTTAACTTAACGTCAAATTCTGGAGCCAAACCAAGTTCAAACTCAAATGAAAATGCATCAGAATCCCAATCTAAATTGTCTTGAGGTTTTGGTAAAGGGTTTCCTAAAACGTCTAACTTTTCCTCAACTAAATACTTACCGATTGCATCTTGTAATAATTTATTTACCTCATCAACAAGAACTGCTTTACCATATTGCTTTTTAACTAAGCTCATTGGCACATGTCCTTTTCTAAACCCAGGTATATTAGCAGATTTACGGTAATCAGTTAATATTTTTTCAACTTTATCGCTATAATCTTCTTTTGCGATATCTACTTTTACTACCGCATTAAGCTGGTCGATGTTCTCTCTAGTGATATTCATTATTATTGTAACTAAATTTGGGCTGCAAAAATACAATATTTTTTACAACCCAACAATACTTTAAGCCGTTGATTTGTTATGGTTTCTTCTTCTCTTTAAAAATTGAATGGAGTATTGATTGAAGAATGGATAATAAGATACTAAACAACAAAGCAGTTAAAAAACTTGAAACGCCAAAACCATCAACTAATTTATCTGCTAATAGGATAATTAATGCATTTATAGCCAATAAGAAAAGACCCAATGTCATTATGGTTACTGGCAAGGTTAAAAGAATAAGCAATGGTTTAACCAATACATTTAATATTGCAATGACAATAGCTACTATTACTGCACCTAAATAACCATTCACACTAACTCCTTCTAATACATGAGCAAGAATAAAAACAGCAAGGGCATTTAATAAAAGTCTAATAATGATATTCATAATTATTGAATTTGAAATACTATTGGTATTGACAAAGGTACTACAACTGGCACACCTCTTTGGATAACAGGTTGAATATTTGGCAGCAAATTTAAAACTCTGTTTGCTTCATATTCCATATTTTCATTTGAAGTCTTTATTTTTCCAACCTCCACTTTTCCATTTTTGTAATAACTTGTCCAATCGCCTGATCGTTTTCCTGTAAAAAACTGTCCTTCAACCATAAGTTCTCCAGTGTTATAATATTCTTTATACGGTCCATCTTACTGTGCATCTAAATAATGAATACCTAAAGAAAGTAAAATGATTAGTGTCAATTGTTTCATGAAAAATCTTTTAATCGCTAATTAATTAAAAGGAAATTTACCACAGTTACATAAAATTCCTGAGGATTTTCAGCATGCAACCAATGACCAGAGTTATTGATTGTAATAATTTGAGAATTTGGGAACTGTCTTTTAATTAACATCTCATCGTTTTCCATGATATATTCGGAACGATCTCCTCTCAAAAACAAGGTGTCTTTCTCAAAAATAGCATGTGGAGGTAAAGCCTCACCAACCTCAGATACATTTTCTTTTAAAACTTTAAGGTTTATTCTCAATCCTAGTTCACCTTTATGTACCCAATAGAGATTTTTCAGCAAAAATTGCCTAACTCCGATTTGCGGAACATATTCCTCTAACACCCGGTCTGCTTCAAGTCTCGTTTTGACGAATGAAAAATCTAATTGGCTTAACCCTTCTAAAATAACATTATGATGTACAGGGTAGTATCTTGGTGAAATATCTGCAACAATTAATTTTTTTACTAAATCCGGGTGTTTTGAAGCAAATAACATGGCTGTTTTTCCTCCCATTGAATGACCTAACAAAATAATTTTAGACATTCGTTTGCTTTTGCAATAATTCTTTAAATCTTCTGCTAGAAGCTCATAGTCAAATTCATCTGAATGGAAACTACGACCATGATTTCTCTGATCTACTAAATGAACTTGGAAATTTGATTCTGAAAACTTTCTGGCTAGGGTTTTCCAATTATCACCCATACCTAAAAATCCGTGCAATATTATGAAGGGATTACCTTCGCCAATAACATTAGAATGTAGAATCATTGTAGTCTGTGCAAATACATTTGAATTACATTTTCAACTCCAAGATAAAGACTTTCCGATACCAATGCGTGCCCGATTGACACCTCAAGGAGTCCTATAATATTTTCCTTAAAGAATTTTATATTATCCAATGATAAATCATGTCCAGCATTAATGCCTAATTCTAAAGAATTTGCTAAACTAGCACATTCCACATAAGGTTTAATACCTTCTTTATTCCCAAGTTTAAATTGATGTGCAAATGCCTCTGTATATAATTCTATTCTATCTGTACCTGTTTCTTTTGCACCTTCAATCTGGTTCAGTTCTGGATCTACAAAAATGGAGGTTCTTATACCATTGCTCTTAAATTCCTTAATTACATCAACTAAAAAATCTTTGTGCTTTATGGTGTCCCAACCAGCATTTGATGTTATTGCATCCTCAGCATCTGGGACTAAAGTCACTTGAGTTGGTTTTATGTCTAAAACCAGATCAATAAACTTGGGTATTGGATTACCTTCAATATTATATTCTGTATGTACTACTGGTTTTAAATCGTATGCGTCTTGATATCTAATATGTCTTTCATCAGGTCTCGGATGTATCGTAACCCCTTCTGCTCCGAATATTTGAACATCCTTTGCGAACTGAACAACATTTGGCAGGTCACCTCCTCTACTGTTTCTTAGTGTGGCAATCTTATTAACATTAACACTTAACTTGGTCATTTGATCTCAATTTTTTGAAACACAAAAATACGAAGTACATGACGCTTTTTGTGGTTATTTTTGATTAATTTGCACCTAATTAATGGTCCCATAATGCAATTACAGCAATACATAATAAATGATATTAAACCACTCTGTATCACAGATAAAATAAGTGATTTACAATTACTATTTAATAATCTGACTTATTCGCATGTTCCAATTCACAAAGATGGAATTTATATGGGTTGTATTTCTGAAACAGACGCGCACTGTTTTGATGGTGCAAGTTCTATAAGCGATTGTAATTATGCTGTAGAGGGCTTCTACGTTAGAGACACCACAAATTGGCTTGATGTTTTAGAGGCTTTTGCACAAAACGATTCTAACATAATGCCTGTGTTAAGGATGGATAATACCTATATTGGTTATTATGAACTAAATGATATTATTCACTTATTTAATGAAACTCCATTTTTTTCTGAGCCAGGCGGAATAATAATTGTTGAAAAGGGTATTAATGACTATTCTTTCAGTGAAATTAGCCAGATTGTTGAATCTAATGATGCAAAATTACTCGGTGCCTTTATTTCAAAAATGGATGGAGATCTCGTCAAGGTTACGTTAAAGATTACCAACGCTAGTCTCAATGAAGTTATTCAGACGTTTAGACGTTACAGTTACAATATAGTTTCGGGTCATGAAGATGACACTTATCTAAATAGTTTGAAAGAACGCTCACAATATCTTGATAAATATTTAAACATGTAATTGATATGAAAATTGCTGTTTATGGTCAAAATTATGCGAAGGAATCCAACCAAGAGGCCTTTAATTTTCTTCTAACAATACTCTTAGAACATAACGTAGATGTCTTTGTAGAATCAGGTTTTTTAAGCAAGCAAACTGATTCTATTCAAGAGAATTCATCTGTAAATCTTTTCAATACCCTGGACGATTCCTTTAGTCTATTAATTAGTATTGGAGGAGACGGTACAATTCTAAGAGCAATAACTTTTGTAAGAGATTTAGGGATTCCGATTGTAGGTATAAATACTGGGCGCTTAGGATTTCTGGCAACAATACAAACAGATGAAATCTCAAATGCCTTGAATGAAATATTCAAAGGTGCCTATAAAATATCAGAGCGTTCATTGTTAAGTGTTACAACTAGTCCAGTGAATGAGGATATTGAAAACACGAACTTCGCACTAAACGAAATTGCCATAAGTAGGAAGAATACAACCTCAATGATTACTGTTGAAACTCACCTTAATGATGAATATTTAACCTCATATTGGGCGGACGGCCTTATACTTTCCACACCTACAGGTTCGACAGGCTATTCATTAAGTTGTGGAGGACCTGTTATTACACCGGATGCTAACAACTTTGTATTAACGCCTATTGCACCGCATAACCTCAGTGCCAGGCCTCTAATAATACCAGATAACACGTCAGTGAAGCTTAAAGTTGACGGTAGAGAGGACCAGTTTCTCTTGTCACTAGATTCCCGGATCATTACTTTACCAAACAGCACTAAGGTGATTATTAAAAAAGCTGACTTTGTAATAAGAATGGTAGAATTGATTGATGAGTCATTTTTAGATACATTAAGAAAAAAATTACTCTGGGGAGAAGATCGTAGAAACTAAACAATAAATACCCATTTAATCTGTTTATCTCTAAGACAATTTAATTCAAATTGTTAAAGGCTCATCATAATTATTATATTTGCAAACTTTGAGAATTTTATGAGGTATTTTTTTCTGGTTATATTGAGTATTTTCATAAGCCAAACAATAGACGCTCAGATTTATGAAGTTGGTGTTTTTGCTGGCGGAAGTAATTTTATTGGTGATGTTGGAGCTACCAATTACATTTCTCCAAATCAACCTGCATTAGGTGCTATTTTTAAATGGAATAGAAGCTCAAGACATTCCTTTAGAGCGTCAATTATTTTTAGCGAATTAGAAGGGCTCGATACTAAATCTAGTGATCCTAGACGAGTAGAAAGAGGCTATAGTTTTAGTAACGATATATTAGAAATTTCTGTGGGTATGGAGTTTACCTTTTGGGATTTTGATCTTCATGAGGTAGGCATACAAGGCACACCATATTTATACACTGGTATAACTACAACAAATCATGATAATTTCTATTTTGACGAAAACGGTATTATAACATCTGAAAACACATCTAGTTGGGCCTATGGAATACCAATGGTTTTAGGCTATAAAACTAACCTCTTAAATCATTTGGTCCTAGCAACAGAAATTGGCGCAAAATATACCTTTACTGACGAGATTGATGGAAGCGTTCCAGATGCAGAATTTAGAGAACGATTTAGTTTTGGAAATACTAATAGTAATGATTGGTATGTATTTACAGGATTTACACTAACTTACACCTTTGGAAGAAGACCTTGCTATTGTAATTTTTAAATGAGCTTAAAAGACCAAATAAACAAAAACAAACTACCTAACCATGTTGCCATAATAATGGACGGTAATGGACGCTGGGCAAAACAGAAAGGATTAGTGCGTGTCATTGGTCATGAAAACGGAACAAAAGCTGTAAGGGAAACAGTAGAAGCTAGTGCTGAACTTGGTATAAAAAACCTCACCCTTTATGCGTTTTCAACAGAAAACTGGAATAGACCAAAATTAGAAGTGCAAACTTTAATGAAGTTGTTGGTCAGGTCTTTAAAAAAAGAGATTAAAACTTTACAAGAGAATGATATTAGACTTTCTGCTATTGGTTGCTTAAAAGATTTACCTAAAAAGGCATATTCTGAACTATTAGATGTTATAGAAAAAACGAAAAATAATACGAATATGACATTAACTTTAGCGTTAAGCTATGGTTCTCGGGAAGAAATTGTTAATGTCATTAAGGAATTATCAGTTAAAGTTAAAAATAATATAATTTCCTCTGAAAGTATTGATGAATCCATTATAAATAAGCATCTTTACACGCAAAATTTACCAGACGTTGACCTACTAATTAGAACAAGTGGAGAACAACGAATTAGTAATTTTTTGCTTTGGCAAATCGCCTATGCAGAATTATATTTTACAGATATTTTATGGCCAGATTTTAAAAAAGAAAATCTGTATGAGGCCCTCATAAATTATCAAAATAGAGAACGAAGATTTGGAAAAACAAGCGAACAACTTACCCCTTAATAGAGTACTAATCTCCTTTACAACGTTTTTAACCATAGTATTGTTCTTTATTGCAACGATAACTATTAATGCCCAGGTTGAAGGCGCTAAGTATTTAATTAAAGAAATTGCGGTTACTGGAAATACTAATTTTAGTCCACAAACAATTATAGCTTATTCTAAACTCAGAAAAAATGAAGAAATTCAAATAGGTGGCGAGAAAATAGCAAATGCTGTAAAAACATTGTGGAAATCTAACCTATTTAGCAGTATAGATATATACATAACTAACATTGATGGGAATACTGCAAATCTAGAGATTAACCTTATGGATTTACCAGAATTATTGGACCTTACGATATCTGGGGTAAAAAAAGGAAAAAAAGATGAAATCATCCAAGAAAACAATCTTCAATCTGGGGTTAAGGTTACTGAAAATTTAATAGCTAATACGCGTAATTATCTTTCCAATAAATACCAAAAGAAAGGATTTCTTAATGCTAAAATAAACATAGTCACTTCTGAGGTAATAGATTCAGTTAAGAAGGAGCGTGTTAATATGCTTATTAAGATAGATAAAGGTGAAAAGGTTAAGATTAAGGATATATCTTTTATCGGCAATGAAAAAATTAAAGGGAAAAAGCTTCGTAAAGCAATGAAAAATACGAAGCAGAAAAATCCAATTCGTATTCTTAAAAGATCTAAGTACATTGAGGAAGACTATAAAACCGACCTTGTAAGTGTTGTAGATTATTATAAAGCTAAAGGATATAGAGATGCCAGGGTAGTATCAGATTCAATTATTTACAACAATGACAACACCATAAGTTTAAATATTAATGTTGAGGAAGGTGAAAAATACACCTTTGGTAAAATAGATTTTGTAGGTAATACGGTTTATTCAGATAGCTATTTATCAAGTATCTTAAAAATTAAACCAGGAGACACTTATAATGGTGTTGAATTAAGAGAGCGTATAGCAGATCCAAATAATCCTGATGCCAATGATTTAACAAATGCATATCAAAACTTCGGATACATGTTTTCTACTATTAATCCCGTAGAAGTTAGTGCAGAAGGCAATGTTATTGATATGGAGATAAGAATTTCAGAGGGTAAACCAGCCTATTTTAATAATGTAACTGTAGTTGGAAATGATGTTACTAACGACCATGTTATTTATAGAGAAATTAGAACTCGTCCAGGACAATTGTATAGTAAGGCGAAAATTATTAGAACTATTAGAGAGCTTGGTCAATTAGGCTTTTTTGACGCTCAGCAAATTGCTCCAAATATCAAAAACCCAAACCCTGTTGATGGAACTCTCGATGTTGAGTATTCAGTTGTAGAGCAAGGCTCTAGCCAGATTCAATTACAAGGTGGTTACGGTGGTGGTGGCTTTATCGGAACACTAGGTTTATCTTTTAACAACTTTGCAATAAAAGATATATTTAAAAAGGAAGCATATAAGCCAGTACCTAGAGGTGACGGCCAAAGTTTAGCATTAAGGCTTCAAGCTAGTCAGTTCTTTCAGACTTATAGTTTTTCTTTTAGTGAACCATGGTTAGGTGGTAAAAAACCATTCCAACTTTCAACTTCATTATCCTATTCTAGACAATTTTTATTTGATCCTCAAAGTAGAAGAGCAGATAAAAGTAGAAGTTTTAATATTACAGGTATAACGTTTGGTGCATCTACCAGATTAAAGAAACCAGATGATTTCTTTTTGCTTTCTCAAGCAATAAGTTTTCAGCATTATGATCTTAATAATTATAATACAGGGCTCTTTACATTTGGAAACGGAACCTCAAATAATTTATCTTATACCATTGGTTTAAGTAGAAATAACCTTTACAACGACCCTATATATCCAACCGGCGGATCAAATTTCTCTATATCAGCAAAAGCTACTTTTCCATATTCCTTGGTTAATGGTGTTGATTATGAAGCCTTAGCTGATGAAAGGGAATCGCTAGATCCAACTGATCCAGATGATTTGGAGCGCATTGGTGAAATTGACCAAGAACGCTTTAATTGGTTAGAATTTTACAAAATAAAGTTTAAAGCAGATTGGTATACCGAATTAACTAAAAAGCTCGTTTTAAGACCGAGTGTAGAATTTGGTTTTTTAGGCGCATATAACAATGATAGAGGTGTTATACCTTTCGAAAGATTCTTCCTTGGTGGTGATGGTCTAGGAAACTTTTCATTAGATGGAAGAGAAATAATTCAGTTACGTGGTTATCCAAATCAATCGCTATCTACTCAAGATGGTGGATCAATATATAATAAGTTTTCATTAGAATTGAGGTACCCTGTAACTTTGGGTGCACAAGCTAAAATTTATGCTTTAACTTTTCTAGAAGCTGGAGCATCTGTTAATAGCTTTAGAGATTTCAATCCGTTTGATCTCAATAGATCTGCAGGTGTTGGTTTAAGAATATTTATGCCAGCCTTTGGATTATTGGGTATAGATTTTGGTCATGGTTTCGATCCATTACCAGGTCAAACTGTTAAAAATGGATGGGAAACTCATTTCATTATCGGACAACAATTTTAAGTTTGGCACGATATTTTCTGAAAGCTATATAAGGATTTCATCATGGTGTTAAAATTTTTAAGAATATATTTCGTTAATTTGAAGTAAAGTAATACTCAAAACAAGTGAAACATTTGGTCACACCATTAAAGACTCTTAATAAAAACATACTCATGATGAAATTTAAAGTTCTTTTTTTACTGGCAATTACTGGGTTAATGAGCTTTAGTGCTATGGCACAACGTGGTGTTAGGATTGGTTATATAGATACTGAATACATTTTACAAAATGTCCCTGAATATCAAGAAGCTACTACGCAATTAGACAAGAAAGTATTGCAATGGAAATCTGAAATTGAAAAACAGCTTAGCGCCATTGAGCAGAAGAAGAAAGAACTTGAAAATGAAAGTGTTCTTTTAACAAAGGAGCTCTATGAAGAACGAATGGAAGACATATCTTTTGAAGAAGCTGAGATTTTAGATTATCAACAAAAACGTTTTGGTCCTAATGGAGATTTAATGATTCAAAAAAGACAATTAATTGCTCCTATTCAAGATCAAATTTTTTCAGCTGTACAAGAGATAGCTTCAACAAAGAAATATGATTTTGTTTTTGATAAATCTGCTGACGTTGTTATGCTTTATTCAGCTGAACGATATGACATTAGTGAGCAAGTTCTAAGAACTATTACTAGAACATCTAAGAGGACTCAAGCGAGAAGCAAAAAAGAAAGAAAGGAATTAGAAGAGGAAGAAGTTGTACCAATTGTAGATTCAGAAAAGGATGAACGTCAGAAAGCCTTAGAAGAACGCAAAGCAACTCGTGAAGCTGAATTAGCGGCTAAACGCGCTGAAAGAGAAAAAGCTCTTGAAGAAAGAAGAAAGCAACAGCAAGAAACAAGGGAAGCAAAAAAGCGTGAGGCAGAGGAAAGACGTAGAAAGGTTCTTGAGGCAAGAAATGCTCCGAATAATACTGGAGCAGAGACTGAAGCTAAGACAGAAACAATTAAGAAAGAAACAGAAGCCAAAACTGAAACTAAAGAAGGAGCAGTTGTAGGAGAGGTTGCAAAAGAAAAAAGTAAGGATAAAATAGAAACCAATAAACCTGAAGCTGAACCAAAAAAAGACTCAAGTAAAACAACAAAGCCTAAAACACAAGCTGAGATTTTAGAAGAAAAGCGTCAGGAAAAATTAAAGGAAAGAGAGGCCAGAAAGAAAGCATTAGAAGATAGAAAAAAACAAATAATCGAAGAGCGTAAAAAAGCTCGTGAAGAACGAGAGAAACAACTAAAAAAGAGAGATTCTATAGCAAAAGCTAAGAAAGAGGAAGGAAATAATTAATTATAACACACAAATACAACTTAGAAAAAATGAAACATTTAAAAACTTTATTATTTGCAACAGCACTTTTTATAGGAGCTACTAGTTTTACAGCTGCACAAAGTAGTATTGCACATATTGACACACAAGAACTAATAAAAGCTATGCCTGAGTATAAAGCTGCACAAGCGGAAATTGAAAAACTTGGGAAAACCTATCAACAAACAATAGAAGGCTCTATTAAAGAACTTGAGACAAAATTAAAGCAGTACGATGCTGAAGCACCAAGCCAGACACAAGAAGAGAATCAAAAGCGTATGCAAGAAGTTGAGGAAATGAAGCAAAGCTTAGGTCAATACCAGCAACAAGCTCAACAAGACCTGCAAAAAAAGGAATTTGATCTATTAAAGCCAATTACAGAAAAAGCGAAGAGTGCAATTGAAAAAGTTGCTACTGCACAAAATATTGAATATGTGCTTGAGGCAGGAGGATTAATTGTTGCTAAGGGAAAAAATTTAATGGCAGACGTAAAGGCTGAATTAGGATTATAATTCAGACTCAAATAAATATTATTAAAGTCGCTTATTTAATAAGCGACTTTTTATTTTTGTGATAATGAGTAATAAACCCATAGGAATATTCGATTCTGGCATTGGAGGAACTTCTATTTTTAAGGAGATACATAGCCTACTACCCGCTGAACACTTTATTTATTTGGCAGACAGTAAACATGCGCCTTATGGTAATAAAACAAAGGATGAAATTATTCACCTAAGTATCAAAAATACAGAATTATTGCTTGACGAAGGATGTAAAATTATTGTAGTTGCATGCAACACTGCTACAACAAATGCCATATCCTATTTAAGAGAAAAATATGAAGTGCCTTTTATAGGAATTGAACCTGCAATTAAACCAGCAGCCTTAAAGACTAGGACTAAAGTAGTCGGTATCCTGGCTACAAGAGGTACTTTGAGTAGTCAATTATTTCATAAGACCACGGACTTATATGCTAGTGGTATAAAAGTCATTGAACAAGTTGGTGAAGGCATTGTTCCTTTAATTGAAACAGGTCAATTAGATTCAAAAAAGATGCTGGCTTTATTAAAAAACTATATTGACCCAATGATCAAAGCAGATATAGATTATTTAGTTTTAGGTTGCACACATTATCCATATTTAATTCCAATTTTGGAAAAGATGTTACCTAAAAAGGTAACTATTATAGATTCTGGGCTAGCAGTTGCCAAGCAAACTCAAGCTATATTAAAGGCAAATGACTTACTAAACTCCAATATGACTAAGCCTTTAATAAAATTGTATTCTAATAGAGATATTGTAGTACTCAACTCAATTCTTAATAATAGGTTTGATACTTCGTTTTTAGAATTTTAGTAAGGAATATGTTCTGTCATGTATTAATATAGTGAAGTTCATTTTTATATATAATGCCAATTCAGCGAAGTTAAATGCCCTATTTGATGCAGGATACAAACTATTAAGTCCAAAAAACCTATCCTTACAGTTTATGCACCCTAACTTACAATGCCTTTTCTGAAAAAAATACATGGAAAAATTTTAGAGATGAAAGTAACCCTTATTTGATCTTTTACCATAAAGATGAATTTGAAGCCATCTATCCAAATATTAGAGTTGAATATCCTTCTGTATTAAAACTTATGAATAACCAGTTAACTACTATATTAAATAATGAAAAACTAAATTCCATCCAAAGTATTGAGGAATTGACTGAGATTCTCAAGAATCGGTTTTAAACCAACTTGAATACTTCACATAATTATTCGCAATTCTGTCTATTTCACCAGAAATTAACTCAGCACTTATATCTTTAACCTTTTTAGCTGGTACACCTGCATAGATACTTCCAGACTCAACAATTGTATTCTGGGTTACAACAGCGCCTGCAGCAATTATACAGTTACTTTCTACAATACAATCATCCATTATTATACTACCCATACCCACAAGGACATTATCATGTATAGTACATCCATGCACAATTGCATTATGCCCTATGGAAACATTATTACCAATCGTCGTCGGAGATTTCTGGTATGTGGCATGTATCACAGCACCATCCTGTACATTAACTTTATTACCCATTCTTATAAAATGCACATCTCCTCTAATTACAGCATTAAACCATACACTGCATTTTTTTCACATTATA
>Ga0213858_10001226_pt1 | contig 12207 bp, 17 predicted proteins | sample PICome_FD_160122 | JGI IMG/M metagenome (GOLD analysis project Ga0213858, IMG submission 160122) | Coastal seawater microbial communities near Pivers Island, North Carolina, United States - PICO245 | ecosystem: Environmental > Aquatic > Marine > Coastal | place: USA: North Carolina | collected... | reverse complement strand
GAGAGTGTGATTGCCTCAGCATTTGCTAGTTTGTAATACCTGAAGTATTGATTGCCAATAGCACCATAAGCAGAGTTAAGAGCAATCTTCTTCGCCATTTGAATGTTGTTACATCTGGCGATCTCTTTTTTAAGTGCATCAGTAGGAGTCTTCTCATACTGCTGCTTTGCTTTGAGCATCCGTTTCTTAAAGATGACACGTTCACCATACATCTTATCCATCAGTTCGGGAAGGAAACCACGTACATCCTTTCTATACATGGCACCATTAGCACAGACAGCATAGTCTTTGTGCATTTCAAAGTTTATCTCCTCCTCAAGGATTCGATCAACACTTGACGTTGGGTGTCTCTCTTCCAGGAGGGTTTCTGGCGAGATGTTGTACTGCATAATAAGGTGAGGGTAGAGACTGTTAAGGTCAAAAGACACAACCCAATCATACTTTCCCGGAATCGGTTCCTTGACATAGGCGCCTGCATACTTTTCACTCTTCGAAGAATTGACTTTAGGTGGAATAACAATGTCTTTTCTTTTTAGATAGTTATAGATGATGGTATCCCACATACGAACCTGATAGAACACATCGGCATAATTTACCTTAGCGTCGTATGCCATAGTAATGGCAAGTTCGATGAGTTTCATCTTGTCTTCTAAACGATCGACAAGTTCCACGTCAATTATATTATATTCAACAAATTTCTGCCACCCTTGTGTGTAGAAATCCTTAAATGTGTCGAACTCTGAGTGATCTAACTTCTTCTGCCCCAGTTCTACATTGGCAATGTGATCAAGACGATATGACTCTTGGTTTGTATATGTAAACTTTCGGTATAATTCTAGGTAGTCCAGTTGAGTGATACCACCCACATCATATGTCTTGTACTTTCTACCTTTGATAAACAATTCTTTCTCACTCACCAGACCCCAGGGAGAGAACCTACGGCACCTCTTCTCTCCTAGAACACGGTCAATACGTCCTACCAGGTATGGAATATCGAACAGTTGAATGTTCCATCCAGTAACCACGTCAGGCATGTTATCTTCCCACCACTGACTGAAGTCAGATAGCATGGCGTGTTCGTTACTGAACTGTCGATACTCAACCTTTGGATGGTTGTTCTTAAAAGGACCAACACCCCATGTGATGATACCCTTTGTGGTGTAATCCTGAATAGTAATCAGCAGCAACTCTTGGTCTGCTGTCTCTACGTTAGGAAATCCATTCTCTGATTTGGTCTCGATGTCAATCGTCACCAAACGAATCTTACTAATATCAAACTTGATCTCTTCTTCTGGATACATCTCAGCAATATACTGATAGATGTATCTCTCATTTCCATACACTTCGAAGTTCTCAATGTCCTCATACTTCTTGATGAACTCTCGGCAATCCCTGACTGTGCCAGGTTGAATGGACTGGACGTACTCACCCTCTAGAGTTTTGTACTTAGTCTTCTTCTTTGATTGCACGAAAAGAGTTGGTTGGAATTCCTCACGAACCATGAAATGTTTTCCATTCTCATAGCCACGGACGAGGAACCTGTCCCCAACCATCTGAACATTAGTGTAGAACTTCATTCAATCTGTTTTAAGTAATTGTCAAGTAGTTCACCCTTGGGGTCAACAAAGGTCAAGACATCATCTGACCTAATCATTATATCAGTTTGGTTGGTGAAATCCAACCAGTCGGTGATCTCAAGTGAAGGTCTTTCCACCAAATATGGTTTGATCAGACGGCAATCTGGTTCACCAATCTGCCCGATCACCTCTTCAACCTGAGCAATCACCAAAGTGTTATTCTTCAGTAAAAGACACTTGATCGATATCTGGTCCATCTGTACATTCCTCATACATTGCTAACAAATCCTTTTGTGGATTGACATAGGTCACAATCCAATCTTTAGGTACTACCATCTTAGTATCAGCACTCAAGGCAATCCAAGATTCCAACCTAACACTGAGATTATTTGGTTGCTGAAAACCCTCTTCAGTAAGCAATACATTGCTCACGTCTGTCAAAACGACAAGTGGTTTATCGAACAGGAAAGCATAGACTCTTTCCTCATGTACTAATTCCTTTAAGTCGGCAATAACTTGCTCACCCGACCTAAGAAGAACCAACTTAACTGACATGGAGATACTTTAACCTTCACTAATTATATCAAGAAAGAGGGGAGGTGTCAACTGGTTTGTGCCAGTTACCTCCCACGGCGACGATAGCACTCGTATTTAGAGATAATCTTTACGGGCGTGATGTTCTGGAACTATTTTTCCTAGTGTGATTGTGAGGAGTCCGTCTTCGAAGACGACTTCCTTAACTTCTGTGTCGTCGGATAGAGTCCATGCTCGTTTAAAACTTCTGCTAGCCACTCCCTTGTGGATAAATGTTCCGACAGATTCCTTATCCTCTTTTTTCCCTTCGACAAAAAGTTTTCCATACTCTGTGAAAGCATTTACTTCCTCCTTTTTAAATCCTGCTAGTGCAATTTCTAACCTGGATTCCACATTATTTAATTGTACAAGATTATATGGTGGATAATTTGTTTCGTGATGTGACGTGAAGATACGGTCAAAATATCCATCCATTCCGATACTGTTCCTTGTAATCCTGTCCATCAATTGGTCCAGATCTGCAGCATTAAACTTTGTTAGGTTAGTCATTTTTGTAGCTCCTTATAAAAGCGAGTTTGTGTTTTGTGGACCCGTTCGGCATCCACTACTATTTAACTACAAACTAAAAAAATAAGTAACCGTGATAACCGAATATCTTTGTAGTATCAACCATACTCAAAGGTATAGTCAGAGATCATGGCAAACAGTTGAGTCTTTAGCTGCTTTAAATACTCCTGCTCTTCTGGTGGTCTTGCTGGTGAACCAGGCCAAGTCTCTATGGCATAATTAATATGGTTATAAAGCATACGAACTTCATCAATATTGATATACAGTTGAAATTCGTAGTCTTGTGTTTCTTCCATAGTTAATCTGTTGCTTCGGTTTTCTTACGACCAATGTTATATTTTGTCTCTAGAATCCAATCACCTTTGTCTTTGAAAGATAAGACTTTAATTTGATTAAGTGGTGCAATATCAGAAATTTGAGAGACATCAACAATCTCAATCAATCCCCAATCAGCCAGTAACTGTACAATTCTGTTTCTACGTTGAACATCATTGACAGTTAAGTTTGCTCTTTTGCCATCCAGAGCAAATAGTTCTTTAAAGTGAACGATGTAATACTTACCTTGTTTATGAAGGATGTGGCACGATTGGTAAAGCTTCTTCTCTTTTCTAGAAGCAACACCAATACGTGTAAGTGTCTCACGAACCTTAAGAAAGTCATCGGGTTCAGAAAGAACCACTTCAACCATCTCTCTAGGTGTCCAACTTACTTCAGGTTCTTGAACGACGCTCATTTCATGCCTCCAATATCAAGTCTAGACTTGATGTAATCTAGTTGTTCTGTATTTAGAATTTTGAGTGCTTGCTGCGCCTTCTCATTACTATAACCATAATAAGATTTCACAGCATCAAGATCTTTCACTTGCCCTTTACGAAGCCAGGGAGAGAATCTTTTTCTCTTTCGTAGACTATTTAGAAGGAAATCATATTGAAGTTTATTATCCAGAGAGGGATTCTTGTTCATCTCATTGGCAAACATGAGAGCATCTATAGTCCCAGACAGACATTTGTTGATGATGAACGCAGGATATTTCTCTGTCGGATCCTCATCAAGGATGTTGTGTTTAGTCTCGTTAATTGATTTGAGCCAGTCTTTAAGTTCCATTATTTGAATACAGCATTAACACCAATAACAGTTGCATTAGGATTCCTGGCAAGAGCAACCTTCTTTGCCTCATCATAGTTTCTAGCAATGACTTGTTCTGTGAATACAGTTCCTGCTACGTACAGTTTTACTTCCATCTTCATGAGAAAAATCCTTCCAGGTTGTTTTCTACTTTATAGTTAGTCACCAGCAATTCCTTCTTTACGTTGTCCCTGGTGCCTTTGTCACCACGATGGACCATAGAGTACCTAAGATCGAATTCACGGCAGTCATAGTCCTTGTAGAGGTCCATCAGACGATCGTTCACATTGTATGTGATCATGAACTGATGCTTTGTCTTATAAACTTTCTTAGCAAAAAGGTCATGATCAAATCCACGATGCATCTCACGGTCCTTACCGTACAAGAAGTCCTTGATGTCATAAGGAGGGTCAAGAAAAACGAAAGTCTTTTTTGCCTGTCCTTTTAGCAGTTCTGAGTAATCAATATTCGTGATCTTCCAGTTCTTAATCAAGGCAGAGAACTTCTTCAGTTTCTCGGCACCAACAAGAGAGAAGTTTGCCCTAGAGGCAGTGGGAGAGAAACTACTGTTTTGAGTGAGACCAGAATAAGAGCACTTATTCATGATGAAAAAACTGATTGCCTGATCAATACCAGTTTGACTATCAATAGACTCAGCACACTCTGTAAAGAGTTTTTGATGAGCATCGTCATCACCTTTGATCTTAGACTTGATCTCATAAATCCTGTCCGATAGTTCCTCACCATTATCTCTCAACTGTACCCAGAAGTTGTACAGAGGAACATAGAGGTCATTGATCCATATATCAGTAGACGGATATGCCTGAGCAACATAGATTGCCATTGATCCACCACCAATAAATGGTTCCCTGTAGTGTTTAATGTCAGAAGGCAACCACTTTGATAAAGTGGGAACTGCCTTTGACTTACCACCAGGATACCTGAGTGGGGTTTTCAATGGACACTTCATCCCAATGGCCACCCCGTACCAGGTTTGCCTTGGACCTTCTCACCAAACGTGTGATGTGGTTTCAAATCAGGATCAGGGTTACTTTCCACTCGTGGTTCTTTCCTCTTGATCACAATGAACTTATCAGCAGCAAAGGTGCCAGGGATCTTGAACTCTAGTTCTGTACCATCTGGCCAAATCTCTTCACCATTCTTCTTTCTCATGTCAAGCATACACTCGACTTCTTTAATAATCTCAGGTGTAATTTTCATAATCAAAAACAGAATTTAATAAGTTGTTCACCGACCGCTTGGGGTCTGTCTTCATAAGATTGTGCTTCTAGTTCATTGTCAGTAGTCCAATCCTCACTAACAGAACCAGGAGAGTAATCATGCTTACAAAACTGAGCAGCATGAAGTGCCTCATGATCCACTGTTCTATTGATCTCGATAGCAAACCTAGGACCAGGCATGTGTTGTTTGATGGCATCAGTACAAATGATTACCTCAATATATTGAGTGCTAGGTGTAGAGAGTGTAAATCCAGCAAACTGATTCTGTCGTTGCCAACACATGGATGCATTCTCAACAACTTCGATGCCTGCTCTTTCCATCAGAGCAATAAGTGTTTCTCGTTCTGGTGTAAGGTATGCTTCCATCAGTCTGGGTATCCGTTGGGGTAATATTCTTTGTATACACCAGCATCATCATCGTCTAATGCCATTTCCACTTCTTCCTCTAATGCCCAAGAGTCTTCACTCTCCAAGTATTCTACCATCTTATCAAACAATTCGGGAGGAAAGTCATCAATGAACATCCCCCAAGTTCCTGGGTTCTCATCATCACCGTCAGGTTCCCAAGTACAATACTTGATCTCATTACGGTAGATTTCAAACAGGAAATCAAATACTTCAGATTGATCTTCTTCTGTATGGCAGTAGATCTTAAGATTGTTCAGTCTCATTTGAATTCACACTCCACCATAATTTCAGTTAATGCTGCTAGAAGATTGATCTCCTGGTCTGCTACGAATGCAATTTGATACTGATACTTAGCAATAATAAGGACAGCAGCAGCAATGCTAGGACCCTCAAGGGTGCCATAAAGAGCATCATAAACACGGCGAAGAAGTACACTAGGATCATTGTCCAAGTTATCGACAACCCACTTTCGTACTTCAGCAAATTTTTTATCCTTGAGATTTTTGATGAGATCATTTACAGATACGTCAGAAAACGTCGCGAGAATAGCAGAATCAATTTTGCCACTGACAGCATACCTCTGGCACTCATTCAGGACTCGTCGCCAGTCGGGGAAGTGTTTACTAATTAATTGGACAAGGACTTTCTTATCCGATTCAACACCCTCTTTATCCAAGATGTAGGTGAGTCGTTTGAAGAACTCTGCTGCAATGGTAGGTTTGTGCCTTCCACTGATGGCAAAGTCGATGACGGCACATCGAGAGTGGAGGGGTTCAAGGATTTTGTTTTTGAAGTTACAGGTGAAAATGAATCGGCAATTGTTATAAAATGCCTCAATGTTTGCCCGTAAGAGGAGCTGTACGTCGTGGGTAGTGTTGTCAGCTTCGTCAATAATGATGACTTTGTGCTTAGCATCTGCCGAAAGTGATACGGTCGAAGCAAAGTTCTTTGCTTGATTCCGCACCGTGTCAAGAAATCTTCCTTCATCGGAACCGTTAATAATAATGTAGTCACATTGTAGTTGTTCACACAATGCTCTGGCAATAGTAGTCTTGCCAATACCAGGAGGTCCTGAGAGGAGGAGATTAGGAATCTCACCTTTGTCTAGGAACTCTTGAAACATAGTTTTTGTTTCCTCAGGGAGGATACAATCACCGATGGTTTTGGGTCGATACTTTTCAACCCAGAGAAACTCATCACGCATATCAAATTAGGTTGAATGAAATAATAATTCGATCAGTGTCAGTGGTATGAGGTGGAGCCATGTGCCACAAGTTAGACGGGAAGATGAGCAAATCACCTTCTTTTGCTTGTATTGACATAGACTCTCCAACACCAAACACATTCATAAATGGAGCAAAGAACACGGTTGTTTTGTGTTCGGGACTCATCTTAGCATAGAATACCGCAGAGTATCCCTTGGAGTCATGTGTATGTGGTTGATGATAATCATGTGCTTCGTATCGTTGACACCAGCACCCTGCCAATTTGGTGAATTTATATTCTGAAGTTTCATTAAACTCCTCTAAGTATGGACCAATCAGTTCCATAAACTCTTTTCGATATGACATTTTATCCTCATATCCCTGATTGAAGTAATCAGTATAAGAGAGTCCATTGTCAGAGAGTGACTCATCATCAAAGGGAATCTTATCTAAAAGATCCTGTCCACAGGTTTCCCACTCTTTAATACTAGTTTTAAAGAGATTAACTGTGAAAAGGGGATACGTGTCAAATGCCATCAACCAAAAGTGGAATCGGGTTCCAGAGCAATGTAATAGTCAAGATTGAAAGAAGTATTGGTAAACTTAGACAGAAGTTTACTTGAGATCACAACATTGTATGAACCAGGAACAATCTTGATGTTCTCAACTTTAAAGTTGAAAGTAAACTGTTTGTCAGTCTCACCAACAACAATCTCGAACTGGTTAGAATTGTCGTTCTTCTTGTCACGAACAACCAGTTTGATTACATCTGCTTCACCAACCACAGCAAGGTCAGGCAGTTGATAGACCTGTGCTGCCTTCAGCAGTTTATCCAGTTGAACACTCTCCAGTTGGAAGGAGACATCCTCACTAGGAAGGTTGATCTCTTTCTCTGGGGGAGCAACGATCACACTGGGATCGGCAAAGGCAAACTTAGCACGGGTTTTACCTTCACGAATAACCAGATAGGAATCATTCTTGAAATCAAATTCTGGACTCTGGTAAAGTGAGAGACCATTCAAGAACTGACCAAGATCATAGATGGCAAAGTCACGATCAAATTCTTCAGGCACATCTGCCTCAGCAAGAATGTTTTTCATCACACTGATAGTGCGAAGTTTAGAACCTTGCTTGATAAGAATCGACTGATTGATAGAAGAGAAGTTCTTAAGGAGAGTCAGGGTCTTATCAGAAAGTTTCATAGGGGGTCGAAGTTTCACTGTTTTCAAGGGAGAAATGATAAAGTAGAATTGCGTAATGAATAATTTTCATAATATCCATTTTAGCAGTTCCCTTCTTATCATAACGGGAAGCATACTTTAGGATATTGCTACGGCAGAATGCTTCAGCATCGCCGACAGATTCAATCAAATCTAAAGTTTGAATCTTAGAAGAGTAATGTGCCGAATACGTTCGGGTAATATACTCCTCTACTTCTTTGATTGTCTCATCCTCATGGTATTTCCATTTTGGATTACGTTTTTCAGTCACGTTTTCAGATTGTGGTGGATTAATATTAAGTTCAAAAGAATTCACTCTTTGAAGATACTGATCATACTGATCGTCAAGATCTTTCCAGATTCTTTCTTCAGGTTCTAGTGACATAGCATCATAAAGCAGAGACCAGGCGTTAACCATATTATATCACTCCTCCTCTTGACAGTCAACAACATTTACGTCAGCATCAACAGCATCATACAGACTCATGAAAGCACTCTTGGTATCATCATCGAACCGATTCAAACCAAGATTGATTGCCTTTGCTTTGTCTTCAAAGATATTGAAAGCATTGATGATGTGAACCAATCGACGGGTGCTGATAACCTCATCAACACCACCCTCCTTGAAAGTCTTACGGATGATATCTGCCCAGTCAGCAAGACGGATACAGAAGTTCTCATCAGCACATACTTTGTTAAGGATACGTGTCTCAATGGCAGCAGTGGGATACTCCTGCTCCAGAGTGATACAGAACCTTTCTAGAAAGGCTTCGTTGAGCACGTTAGTACCGATGAATCGTCCGTCGTCGGATCCTTTTCCCTTAGTATTTGCGGTGGCGAATACTTGGAAACCCTCCTTGGCTTTAACGACTCTGCCAATTTTCTTGAGAAAAACTCCCTTTCCTTCAAGGATTGACTGAAGACAGAGGATTTTGTTACTTGCAAGGTCGATTTCATCGAGCAGTAGTACGGCACCTCGTTCAAGTGCTTCAATGACTGGTCCATTGTGCCAGACGGTTTCACCATTAACAAGGCGGAACCCGCCAATAAGATCATCTTCATCGGTTTCGATCGTAATGTTTACGCGGATGAGTTCCCGACCCAATTGAGCACACGCTTGTTCAACCGAAAACGTTTTGCCATTACCAGATAGACCCGTAATGAACGTTGGATAGAATAGACGGGACTGAATAATTTTTTTAATATCAGAGAAATTGCCAAACTTGACGAAGGTATCATCTTTAGCAGGAATAAGGTTTTGTTCAACAGCAGGTTGTGCCGATGGTGATTCAAATGTCTGCTCAAGTTTTTCTTGTACAGTAAGATCCCACTTACCACGACTTACTTGATATGGTTTCAGTCGTTTGGAAACAGTTTGATATGTAACATCATTCATGGCACACCAAGCACGGAGGTCACCACTACTCACTTGATCACCGTAGAGATCTTGGAGTGATGTAATGATGTGATCAGTAGAAAAAGACATTGAATGAAAAGACTTGGTTTGCTTCAACAATCATATTATACAAGAAATACATACCGAATATAGAGACGGTGTGCCAGCACTTGAATTGTCTACGGATAGTATTCTAAGTCTACAGCAAGAACAAAACGATACTGTTCACTTTGAACAATACCAGGACGATGCCACTGGTCTGATGGATAGATCAACCAATTACCAAACGTTGGTTTGATAAAAAATTCACCACCTTTGTTTGGTCCATTTGGTGCTATCTCTGTGCCACACAAATCAATATTCTGAACATCATCTGGGATGTCAAGATACCAAAGTCCACTAAGCATTTTCATACCTGGTTTACTTGGATACCAGTGATGATGCCATAACTTATCACGATCTTCAGCACCTTCAAGATTAGTCATGAAACTCCATGACTTCCTATTACCAACCCGAACCTCTTTACCAAGATAGGTAAAGCAGGCAACTAGAAAGGTGTTCCTATACTTCAACCATACGTCTTCACTACGGGCAAAAAGGTTTTCCTTAGTTTGATACTTGGGACTATTAGTGAAGTAATTGCCACTGTCAATGATTCCTTTGATAACTTCACAGGCTTTCTTATCATCATCTCTAGTTATGAAAGAACTAAAGTCATACTTTTGAAACAATTCATTCATAATTAGGCAATCAATTCGATAAACTCATTGAGAATTTTTTTATTTACCTTCTTTGATGCTAGAGACTTACGAAATGCAGATTTGATCTGTGATTTTTTAGCACCTTCCTCAACCTCAAACTCAGAATCAACTGACAATGTATTAGACAACAGAAGGAAATACTTATCATATCCAACTTTACTAAGAGAAAGAGTCTTAGTCTTGGAAAGAATATCAATCTGTGGAGTATACTTGGTAGGCATATACCTGCTATAAGCACGAATCATACGTGAGCAATCACCTTTGGTTCCAAGACGAATACCCATGAGGTTAACGTGTGGAAAGTTTGCCTTCAGATTGTCCAACAAAGTCTTGGTAAATTCCCATTCAAATTCTCCCATGTTCTTCATATATCCAATCTTACGATCCCTAAGAATAAACTTCTCAGCAGACCAAGAACGGCAACCCCACCTACCTTCTTCTTGACTAGTCTTGTAAGTAACCCAAACTGTATTGTACAGAGGTGCTGCCTCACCATCCGTGAGGATGACTACGTTAACGTTTTGTAGATTGTACTTTTTGGTAAAGAGAGGGATGATTTGATGAAGGGAAATGATCGTTTCATTGAGAGGTGTGCCACTGAGTCCAAAAAGAGGAGGAGCACTATACATGGCATAGATATGCTTATTGTTCAAAGAAGCTCTACCAAAAGAGCAAACAACCCTCCACAGATTCAGAAGTTGTTTTTCAGATTCTTTGCTGTTCACACTACTGGTAAGCATGTGAAACAGTCCGAAATACTCACTGATATGAAAGACGTTATCTTCCCTCTTATATGGTTTGGGTTGTGACTCATCCCATTTGTTTTCTGAAGTAAAAGCATATACATCATAGGGGATGCCAACCTTACGACAGAACCACACAAGATTATACAGTTGCTTGATAGTGTCAAATATACAGTCTGACATTGATCCAGACCAGTCAAGAATAAACAGGAGTCCGTGATTCTTGCCATTAGGAACAACAGTCACACGTTTGAACAGATCCTCACTGTACTTGTAACTATGAAGTTTGGTACAGTCAAGAACACCTGTACGACTAGTAGTAGACCGTAGATATTCATCTGCAGACTTTTTACACTCAAACTCTTTGACGAGATAATTAACCTCTTTCTGAGCAGAATCTTTGAACTTACGATAAGTTGAATCTATTTCAGAGAAGCAATCATATCCATCGTACCTGTTCCAGTGCTCAGCAATCAAATTATGACACCTTTCATTATCAATAATAATTTGATCAAGATCTACCTTAGGACGGGTGACATACACCTTATCACTATAGAAAGGATCTTTGTCTGCTAGTTTAGATAGATTGGAATCAAAAGAATCTTGTGTTGTGGGAGTTTCTTCCTCACCACCCTGATCACTCTCAAGTTCGTAACTTGGAGTCTCTAGGTCAGCTTCTTGATCAGCATCTTCTTCAGAGTCACCAGACTTATCATCATCCGAACTAATGTCATCAACAAAACCCTCTGGAGCATCAGAACCTGATTTGGGATATGCTTGATCAATTACACTAGCAGGACCCTCGTTATTGTTAACATAATCATATAGAACCTTAGCAGCTGCTACTGCTTCCTCAAAGGTTTCTGCATTAGCAACCAGATCCACAATTACTTTTTCTGGTGGAGTGAATCGGATGTTAAGAAAATTGCCAACCTTAAAATACAGGTTGATCTTATCAGCAAGATTCATCTTGTTGACATTCTTATCCTTGATCATGAAGAAGTCTCTGTCATTCAACTCTTGATACCCACGGAAGAATGACTTGGGAAGACCAGGATATTTACGTTTCATCAACTTCTCCACCCTCACGTCTTCTGTGATATTCACAAAGGACTTGCTGACTTCAACATCAAAGTCAGTGTTAGGTGTGAATAGGGCATGAGCAACCTCATGTGCCACAAGCATATCATACACTGCCTCTCCAGCATCTTTCCACACTGGCAGGGTGAGTAGACGACGACTAACATCAAACGATGCTGTCTCAACCTGACGGTGCTCAATAATCAAATCTTCAGTAGCAAGCAGTTTGGCAAGAGTTCCTTTGACTTCTTGAAATGACATGACGTGCTTTCGTATGTACCAATTATAATACCCCCAGCGTGAACTGAGGGTATTAGTGGACAGTTTAAAAACCTGCCCCTGCTGTTGGT
>Ga0213858_10001225_pt1 | contig 12214 bp, 10 predicted proteins | sample PICome_FD_160122 | JGI IMG/M metagenome (GOLD analysis project Ga0213858, IMG submission 160122) | Coastal seawater microbial communities near Pivers Island, North Carolina, United States - PICO245 | ecosystem: Environmental > Aquatic > Marine > Coastal | place: USA: North Carolina | collected... | reverse complement strand
ATCCGCGGTCGCATCATCTGCAGGATCGGTGCGAGCAGCCCTGCCCTGGCCGGAGCCAAGGCGAGCTGAGCGCCAGCCAGGCTCAAGCCGGTCGCCAGGATCCAGCGCCAGGGGGAGGATCGAGCGATCACGGCGGACGGCGGCAGGATCTTAATTCTGCTCGCTGCGCTGTCGCTTTGCTCCAGGGTTGTGGTTAGGGTCACGCCGCCCCTTTGCTCCAGGCGGCGATGGCCTCTCTGTCGGCCCGATGGCACCGGTCTTTGCAGGAGATTCCCGAAGACGACTGGGAGCGGCTGGTCGGAGCGGACGCCATTCCCTTCTACCGTTGGCGGTGGCTCACGGCCCTGGAGGCCTCCGGAAGCATCGCGGCGGACCAGGGCTGGCAACCGCTTCATCTCGCCCTGCGCCGCGACGACGACACCCTGGTGGCCGTGGCACCCCTTTACCTCAAGGGGCATAGCTATGGCGAGTTCGTGTTTGACCAGGCCTTTGCCCGCCTCGCCGCCGACCTGGGCCTGCGCTACTACCCCAAGCTCGTGGGCATGAGTCCGGTTAGCCCGGTGCAGGGGTATCGCTTCCATGTGGCGCCAGGCGAAGACGCCGGTGCGCTGACGGCTCTGATGCTGCGCCTGATCGATGACTTCGCTGCTCGCAACGGCATCCTCAGCTGCAACTTCCTTTACGTGGATCCGGCATGGCAACCCCTGGCCGAGGCGGCCGGCTGTGCCTGCTGGCTCAATCAGCAGAGTCTCTGGTCTGCCCAGGGGCAGGAGCAGTTCGCCGACTATCTGGCCGGCTTCAATGCCAACCAGCGGCGCAACATCAAACGGGAGCGCCAGGCGGTGCGAAAGGCGGGGATCAGCGTGACGCCCCTCACGGGTGCGGCGCTGACCCCTGCACTGCTTGAGGCCATGCATGGCTTCTATGCCCAGCACTGTGCCCGCTGGGGTCCATGGGGCAGCAAATATCTCGAGGCTTCCTTCTTCGATGCACTCGTCGATCCGGAGCTGAGCGTGCACGTGGTGCTGTTCAGTGCCCATCGCGGCGACCCTCACGATCCCGTGGCGATGTCGCTTTGCATTCAGGATCAGCAGCAGTTGTGGGGGCGTTACTGGGGCACGCGGGAAGAAATCGATTGCCTGCACTTCGAGGTCTGTTACTACGCGCCGATCGCCTGGGCTCTGGAACGGGGGCTGCAACGGTTTGATCCCGGTGCCGGCGGCAGCCACAAGCGGCGTCGGGGCTTTGTGGCCAGGCCGCTGGCGAGCCTGCATCGCTGGTATGACGATCGAATGGATGGTCTGATCCGTGCCTGGCTGCCGCGGGCGAATGGATTGCTGCAGGAGGAGATCGAGGCCATCAATGCGGAGTTGCCGTTCCGCGCCGAGGCGCCGGCGCTGGGACTTTCGGCTGCTGATTTGTAGGGTGACGGCATGGCAGACAGCAGTTCCCCTTCGTTGGTGACCTCAGCGGCAACGGCGGCCCAGGCGCTTCAGGCCCTGGATGACCAGCTCTCCCAACGCTTCATTGCCCTGGATCCCGCCGGATATTTCCTGATCCGTGTCGACGCTGCCGCCGCTGAGCTCGTTGTGGAGCATTACCGCAACGATGTCGACGCGAAGGGTCGCGCCACCGATCCAGAGACCGGGGAAGTGTTGGCCTGCCGTGGTGGCGGCCCGCGCGAGGCCGCTCGGATCTATCGGGCCAGAACCGCCAAAGCACTGGGCATTCAGCTCACGGAGGGGGAGGGGCCGTTGCCGATTTCAAAACTCGATCACGCCCTCTATCTCGGGCGTGAGCTGCAGAAAGCGGAGCAAGCCATGCTGCAGGGCTTGCCCTACATCCAGGATTGATTCAGGCCGTCTGCAGTTCCCTGGAGCTGCTCGGTTCTTCTGGAGGCAGAGACTCCAATTGTTCGCGAATTTCTCGCTGCACGATCGAGCGATACTCGAGGAAGTGTTCGTTGTGGGCGAGCACCACCAGAAACTGCTCCAGCAGGGCTGGATTCTGGCGGGCCATGCCAAACATGTAGCGCCAGAAGCGCCAACGGGTGCTGCGTTTGATGCCCTGTCGCCAGATCACAATCGAGAGGGCGCGCAGATCGGTCCAGGTGGGAAGTTTGGCGGTTCCTTTCCAGCGCGGAGCTCCCATCTTGAGGTAATAGGAATAGACGCGGTCCATGTAGGTGTTCGGCTCATAGAGTGCGCAGAACGCCTCCACATACTCGTTGGCGATGTCTCGGATCGGCCGCGTGGGTTTGAAATTGAGCAGGTTGGTCTGGTTGACCCCCTTGGCGGCGGCCTTGTCCTGAATCAGGCGCCCCTCCTTCTCCAAGCGATGCCAGAGGGCGGTGTTGGGCAGGGCCTGCAACATTCCCATCATCGCCGCCGGAATGCCGGTGCGGGTCACGAACTCCACGATGCGACGCCCTGCACCTGACTTTTCACCGTCGAAACCGATGATGAACCCTGCCATCACCCGGATGCCGTTGGCCGTGATGCGGTCGACCGCTGCATCCAGAGGATTGCGTGTGTTCTGCACCTTGCGAGCTGTTTCCAGGCTCGATTCATCAGGGGTTTCGATGCCCAGAAACACGCTTTCAAAGCGTGCTTCGTGCATCATCCGCATCATCTCCTCATCGTCGGCGAGATCCACTGAGGCTTCGGTCGCGAAACTGAAGGGATAGCCCCGCTCCTCCTGCCAGGCTTTGATCTGGGGCAAGAGCAACTTGGCGTTGCGCTTGTTGCCAATGAAGTTGTCGTCGACCAGGAAGATCGAGCGGCGCCACCCCAGGTCGTAAAGACTCTGCAGTTCAGCGATCAGTTGTTCGGGGGTTTTGGTACGTGGCTTACGGCCATAGAGCACGATGATGTCGCAGAACTCGCAGTTGAACGGGCAGCCGCGTGAGAACTGCACGCTCATGGAGTCATAGGCGTCCAGCTCGAGCAGGTCAAAGCGGGGGATGGGCGTGGCAGTCACATCCGGCTTGTCGCCTTCGGCACTGAAGCGGCCACTGCGATCACCCCGCTGAATCGCCTCCACGAACATCGGCAGGGTGATTTCACCCTCATCCAGCACCTTGAAATCAGCGTCGGCAATCTCGGGGGCATCGGGAGTAGAGCTGGCGTAGGGACCGCCTACAGCCACCGGCAATCCGCGTTGCTTCGCTTCGGTGATCTGGCGGTGCATGTCGTCCTTCTGGACGATCATCCCGGAGATCACCACCAGCTCGGCCCACGACCACTCCTCCTCGGTGACTTCCCGCACATTGCGGTCGACAAGCCTCATCTCCCACTCCTGGGGCAGCAGGGCTGCCACGGTCACCAGGCCAAGGGGCGGCAGGAGGACCTTTCTGTTCACCAGTTCGAGGATTTTCTCGTAGCTCCAGAAGGTCTTCGGGAACCGGGGGTAAACGAACAGCGTGCGCATGAGGAGCGTCGTGGCAGTGGCGGGCGTGACGGAACTGAAGTGGAGTGGACTGAGCGGAACGTGACCGCCGATCCCTGGCGCGTGTTCCGTCGCCCTTGCGACGGCGATTGGCCACAACCTTAGGGGGTTTGTCAGCAACGGTGGCTTTGTGTCTGGTCTAATAGACGAGTCTTGCAATCACATTCGTGGGCGTCATCATCTATCTGGGTCTGGTTGGTGCCGGTCTGGTTGCCGCAGCCACCATCAGCGGTGTCCTGCGGGGCATCAAGCTGATCTGAATGCATCGGTTTCCTCCAGCACGACCTGACCGCGCCGGGCAATTTCTATTCCCGCCAACACCAGGCCAATGGCTCCGGTGAGAGCAAAAGTGCTCCGGAGGCCGATGGTCTGGGTCAGGCCGGCCGCGATGATGCCGCTCAGGCCGCCACCGCCAAGGAAGGCGATCTGGCTCAATCCAGCCATGCGCCCTCGCATCACCTGAGGTGAGCCCACCTGGGTGATCAGATTGGTGCTGCTGAGCAGTCCAGCCGTGCCGCCACCGATCAGGAAGGCCATGAACAATGCCGTGCGTTGCGACGCTTCCTGGGCCATGCCCAGCTGGGCAATGGCCGTGATCAGGGCGAAGCAGCCCAGGGTGAGGCAAGGGCGATGGCAGAAATGATGACTGTTGCGTTGCAACACCACCCCCCCAAGGATGCTGCCAGCGGCAAGCACGCTCGTGAAAAGCCCCAGGTCACGGGGGTCAGGGCCGATGGTGTCGTTGGCGATCAAGGGGGCAAGGCCGGGGTGGAAGAAGCCCACCAGACAGATCAGGGCTGTGAAGCGCAGCACATGGCGCAGGGTGATGCCGCAATCACGCCAGGCATGCAGCAGGGAGGATCGGGCGCGGTCGACGCTGCGCTGCTCCTGGTCGCGATTCGGTTGTAGCAGCCAGATCACACTGGCAATCGGCAAGAGATAAGTGAGGGCATCGAGGCTGAGAGCTGTGGCGGGTCCCGTCAGGGCTACCAGCCAACCCCCCAGAGGAGGGCCCACTAGCTTGCCCACGTTGAAGATCACGGAAAAGCTCGTCAGGTACGGCGCCAACTGGGAGGGCTCATCCACCAGCAGGGCGCAGTACTTGTTTCGAGCGGTGAGTTCGTAGGCGCTGGCGATCCCCACCAGCAGCGTGCTGGCCAGCAGCACCGCCACTTGGGCGGCGCCATCGAGTGAGGGAATGGAGAGAGCCCCCAGCAGGCCGGCTCCGAGCAGGGCCCACTGGGCCTGAATCAGCACGGTTTCGCAGCCAATCCGGTCGGTGCGCACACCGGCCGGACCGCTCACCAGCAGGGTGGGCAAGGAGAGGGCTGCGAAGTGGAGGGCCAGCAGCATGGGGTTGGCCGTGCCATCCATGAGGATCCACCCCTTGGCGGTGAGTCCGGCGAACGACCCCGCGGTGCTCAGTCCCGACGCGAGCAGAAAGATGTTGCGTTGCTGAGGATGCCAGCGCCTCAAGCCGCTCACAGGCTGGTGCGTGCTGCCGCCACCATCGCGGTGGCGCCCACCAGATGGCCGCTGAGGTCGTAGACATCGCCGCCGGTGATCTGCACCGGCACCATCGTTCCAGGGCCCGCCTGCAGATTGTTGGCGCCGGGTTGCACCAGCACCTCACCGTCCACCTCGGGGGCAAAGCGGGCGCAGCGGCCGATCATCGCGCCGCTGGATGGGTTGTGCTGCTCAATCAGCACGTCCACGGTCCGTCCCACCCAGGCGTTGTTTCTGGCGGCGGAGATCGGTTGCTGCAGCATCATCAGGCGATCCTTCCGGGCGACCGCCACCTCGGCCTCGACCCGGTCCGGCAGTGTCGCCGCCGCAGTGCCGTCCTCTGGGGAGAAGGTGAACACGCCCACATGGTCAAAGCGTTGACGTTCGAGGAACGTGGCGAGGTGTTCAAAGTGGGCCTCCGTTTCACCGGGAAATCCCACGATCAGCGTGGTCCGCAGCACGGCATCGGGGAGTTGGTCGCGGATCTGATCGAGAAGCCGTTCGTTCACATCCGCCTGCCAGGGACGATTCATTGCTCGCAGCACATCGGGGTGGCTGTGTTGCAGGGGAAGGTCGAGATAGGGCAGCACATTGCTCACGTCGCGGTAGGCGGCCAGCACCTCCGGCGTGAGGCCGGTGGGATAGGCGTAATGGACGCGAATCCAGGGGATCTCCACCTCGCCGAGGGCGTGCAGGAGGTCGGCCAGGCGCGGCTTGCCGTAAAGATCGAGGCCGTAGTTGGTGGTGATCTGGCTGATCAGGATCAGCTCCTTCACCCCCTGGGCCGCCAGCTGGTGAGCTTCAGCCACGATCGATTCGATCGGTCTGGAGCGTTGATTGCCGCGCAGATGGGGAATGATGCAGAAGGCGCAGCGGTAGTCGCAACCCTCCGCCACCTTGAGGTAGGCCACCGCTTCGCCGCTGGTGCGATGTCGCGGCAGATGTTCATTGGCCACAAAGGTGGGCACCGGGCTGACCTGATTGACGCGCTCGCCGGCCTCGACCCGCTGCAGCACGTCCACGATGTGCTGGTAATCGCCGGTGCCCACGATCGCCTTGGCTTCCGGCAGTGACTCCAGCAGTTCCTCCTGGAAATGCTGGGCGAGGCAGCCGGCAATGATCAGTTCCTTGCCCTGCTCGGCGAGGCCCACCAGGGTGCGCACCGATTCCTCGCGGGCGTCCTGGATGAAGCTGCAGGTGTTCACCACCACCACGGAGGCGTCCTGCTCATCGCTGCTGACGCCGTAGCCGGCATGCTCGAGCAGCCCGAGCATGTGCTCGGTGTCCACCCGGTTCTTTTCGCAGCCCAGATGGGCAAAGGCCACGGTGGGCCTCCTGCGCTGCTGAACCATGGGTTGCGCGGCAATTCTTCACCTTACGGGTCTTCACCTTACGGGGTGTCCGAGATGGGCAGACTGGCCACAGAGACGCGGTTTCGGCCGCGGCAATCCGGTGGTTCCCCGTGCCCTGGCTGCTGACCCTGATCCTGGCGCTGGCCCTGCTGTTCGTGCCCGGGATGCCATCGCCGGCACAGATGCCGGCGATCGATCCTGCTCCCGTTGAGGCTGGCAGCGAGCAACTGCGCCCCTGGTGGGACACCATCAGCGCCAGTCGCTGTGGCCGGTTCTGGTGCAGCGATGTGGTGCTGTCCCGATTAGCCTCGGCACAGCATGGCGAGATGGTGCTGGCGTATCAGCCCAGCCTGGGGATGGGCAGCATTGCCGCCGCGCTCCAGGCGGAACGTCGTGCCGAGGCGGTGCAAGTGACCCTGGCCGAACTGCGCCAGGCGATGGTGCGACGCTGGCGCGAGCAGCCCCTTGCTCCCCTCCAGGCGTCGAAGGGGCAGGGGCGTCTGTTCTGGTTGTTCAGTACAGCCAAGCCGCTGCATCCCTTGACGCCACCTGTGGCGATCGGCATCCGCAACAAAGCCACCGTGCTTTACCTGCCTGATGCCGCTGACGCCCTGTTGCCGCGTCAGGTGCTGGTGACCGTCACCCGGCCGGATGCGCTGCAGAGCGCTCTCACCATCCCCGTCTTGGCAGAACGCTGGCGGATGCAGATTCGTGCCTCGCTCAGCGAACAGCTCTGGGGGGCCGAGTACGACCGCCGCTATCCCTTCGCCCGCCTGCAGATCGCCCTGCTCATCCTGCTCGTGGCGGCGGGGTTGATTGTCATGCTCTCGTTGCTGCGCCGTCTGATGCGCCAGCTCCAGCGCCGCCTCAGGCATCGGGAGAACGCCCTGAGGGAAGGGACCCGCCAGTTCGCCATCGCTGAGGCCCAGGGACAGGCGCAGAGTGATCGCGAGGCCCCGGCGGTTCAACCGTCGCGGACGGCCGATGCGGCATCGTCCCGCTGGCTGAGCAGGCGATTACATCTGCCCGCCGCCGCGCTCGGTCGTCAGGCCCTGGTCGCCCAGGGTCTGATCCTGCTGGATCAGGGATTGATGATCGCCAATTTTCTGCGCCTCGTGTGTGGCCTGGCGGCGCTGGTGTTGGTGGCGTTCCTCTTCCCTGCGACCCGCTTCGGTTCTGAAGTGGTCTTCTATCAGGCCATTGCCCTGTTGATCACCTGGTTGCTGCTGTTGTTGGGGCGCTTCGTGGCGCTGCTGGTGCTCAATTACAACGTGCAGAGCTGGGTGCGACGGATGTCGTCGCAGCAGGAGAGCAATCGGCGTTATGCCCTCCGTGGTGTGACCTACACCCGCGTGTTGCGTGGTGCCCTCACCCTGTTGATGGTGTTGGTTGGTCTGATGATCAGTCTGCTCCTGCTGGGGGTGGATCAGCGGGTGTTCACCGGTGCAGGGGTGGTGGCGGTAGGCCTCGGCCTGCTCGCGCGCAATCTGCTGGAGGATCTGCTCAATGGAGTCATGATTCTCGCCAACGATCGCTATGCGATTGGCGATGTCATCACCATCCCGCCCCACTCCGGCTTTGTGGAGAGTCTCAATTTGTTCATCACCCAGCTTCGGGGCTGGGACGGCCAGGTCATCACCTTGCCGAATGGTCAGATCCGCGTAGTGGAGAACCTCACCAAGGATTGGTCGCGAGTCAATTTCGAGATTGAGGTGCAGCTCGATCAAGATCTGCGCCCGGTGCTGCAGCTCGCGCGCCAGGTGGCTGATGGCCTGGCCGCTGACCCCGACTGGGCTGATTGTCTGATTGGGTCCGCGGATATCCTTGGAGTGGATGCGATCAACCATCAGGGTTCCCTGATTCGCATCTGGATTCGCACCCGGCCTCATGCCCAATGGTTGGTCGGGAGGGAGTTTCGGTTGCGTTTGAAGGAGGCGTTCGACCGGGAGGGCATCGCCGTGGGGAGGCCGATTCAGAGCCTGCAGCTGCAGAAAGAGCGGCCGTCGCAGCGATAATCACGGCATTCGCGCTGTGTTCATGGCCACCACCCGCCTCACCAGTCGCCGCCGGCAGGACTTGGGATCGAAATGGGTGCGCATCGCCATGGCCGTTCTGGCCACGGTGGGGGTGATCGATACGGGCTCGATCACCTTGAAGCGGTGGGGGCTGCTCGGGTCCCTCAGCTGCCCCGGCGGCGCCGAGGGCTGCGACAAGGTGCTCAACAGCGCCTGGGGAACGATCGCCCGAGGGGATGGCTTCAGCATCCCTCTTTCCTTTGTGGGACTGCTGGCCTATCTGGCCGTGCTGGTGATGGCGATTCTTCCCCTGCTCCCGGGGTTGGCGGAGAACAAAACCGATCTGTCGCGCCGCACCTGGTGGGGCCTCTTCACGGTGGCGACGGGCATGGCCGTGTTCAGCCTCGTTCTTGTGGGGCTGATGGTCTTCAAGATCCAGGCCTTCTGTTTCTTCTGCGTGCTCTCGGCCCTGATCTCGCTGACGCTGCTCGTGCTGGCCGTGGCGGGAGGGGGCTGGGAGGATCCGGCGCCGCTGCTGTTCCGGGGTGTCTTGCTGGCGCTGGCCGTTCTGTTGGGCGGTCTGATCTGGGCCTCGGTGGTGGATCCCGACCGTCCGGGTGCACCGGTCACCGGACCCGGCGCACCGCCTGCGGTCACCACCGCCAGCAATGCCTCCACCCTCGCTCTTGCCGAACACATCACCGCCTCCGGTGCGGTGATGTATTCCGCCTTTTGGTGCCCCCATTGCCATGAACAGAAGGAGCTCTTCGGCAAGGAAGCCACCGAACAACTCAAGGTTGTGGAATGTGCGCCGGATGGCCAGAACAGTCAAACCAAGCTCTGCCAGCAGAAGGGCATCGAGGGATTTCCCACCTGGGAGATCAACGGCAATCTGGATTCGGGTGTGAAGTCTCTGAAATCCCTGGCCCGGCTCTCCGGTTATGAGGGACCGTCCGACTTCTGATCGCTTGCGGCGGCTTCAGCGGTTGATGGGGCGGGTGCTGATCGCCTGGCCCCATTGTTGCCTGGAGTGGCACTGCCATTGGGGCATCGGCCAGGGGGCGTCGTTGCGGTAGTGACCGCCGCGACTCTCCCGGCGGAACAGGCAGGCTTCCAACAGCAGGGCGCTGGCCCGGAGGCGGTGTTGCAGATCGAGCAGCAGATTCAATTCGCGCCGACTGCGTTCCTCCAGATGATGCTGCGCGTGCACCGCCTGGGTCTCCACCAACTGCACCGGTGCTTGGGCCTCGAGGCGCGTCAGCTCGCAACGGGCCAGCCTCAGGGCCTGATCCATGGCGCGGGCATCCCGATCGACGCCGGCCACCTGCCAGCAGCGTTGCCGCCAGATCTCGATGCTGGCGATCATGGTGTCAACGCTCAGTTCGCTGCGGTGCTCCAGCGCCCTTGCGGCTGAGCTTGGGGTGTCTGGGCCGGCGAGGGCCACGGCCGGCGACCTTTCCGGCAGTGCGATCTGCCGCAGCTGCCGGGCGAACACGAGGCATTCCATCAGGGAGTTGCTGGCCAGGCGATTGGCGCCGTGGAGGCCTGTGCAGGCCACTTCTCCCACGGCGAACAGACCCGGCAGGTTGGTGGCGGCCTGCAGATCCGTGGCCACGCCCCCCATCCAGTAGTGGGCGGCAGGCGCCACCGGGATCGGCTCCTTTAGGGGGTGGAGGCCGAAGCTCTGGCAGCGCTCCAGGATCGTGGGGAAGCGCTGGCGCGCCCGCTCCTGTGGAATCGGGGTCAGATCCAGCCCCATGTGGTCGCTGCCCTGCTCCTGCATGGCCCGCACCAGGGCGCGACTCACCTGATCGCGTGGCGCAAGGTTGCCACCGGCGAGCTGGGCCACCGGGTTGCCGCCCCCGGCATCCACCAGCACGGCCCCCTCACCCCGCACGGCCTCGGAGATCAGAAAGCAGGGGGCGCCGCTCAGCCGCAGGGCCGTGGGATGGAATTGCACGAATTCCAGATCCTCCACCGCCGCACCGGCGCGCCAGGCCAGGGCCACTCCCTCGCCACAGGCCTGGGTGGGATTGGTGGTGTTGGCATACAGGTGGCCACCGCCGCCGGTGGCCAGCACCACGGCCCGGGCTCCGATCCAGCGCAGGGTCGGGCCATCGAGCACCTGCACACCGCAACAGCGGCCCCGGTCGACCCAGAGGCGCGTGACCCTCACACCGCGGCGGTGCAGCAGCCCGTCCCGCTGTTCAACGCGCTCTCGCAGCACGTCCACCAGGGCCCTGCCGGTGCGGTCTTGCACATGCAGCACACGATGGTGGCTGTGGGCTGCCTCCAGGGTGGTGGCGAGGCTGCCATTGCTGTTGCGATCGAAGGCCATACCCAGTTGCTGCAGGCGTGCGACGCACTCGGGTGCCGCCTCCACCAGCAGGTTGACCGCGTCCTGATCGCAGAGGCCGGCACCAGCGCGAATGGTGTCGCTGGCATGGCTGGCGGCGCTGTCGTTGGGGCGAGTCACGGCGGCGATGCCACCCTGGGCCCAGCGACTGGAGGAACGGCGACCGGTGTTGCGGTTCAGCAGCAGGATGCGCAGGCCCGCTGGCAGCTCCAGACAGGTCATCAGCCCGGCGGCGCCGGCGCCAACGACAATCACATCCCAGGGGCCCTGGGGAATCGGTTCATTCCATGGCTGCTGCAGTGTCATGACATCAACCAAAAAACCGCCGGAGCAACCGGCGGTTCGGAATGAGATGCATCTTGATGGACAGCGGGCTCAGAAAGGGATTCAGCGGTACTGACCGTCGTTGATGCGGTCGAATCCTTCATTGAGGGCGATCGACGGTGCGGTCACCACAAAATTGTCGCGGTACGTCTCAAACAGCTCCTTCTGACGCTCGGTGAGATCGAGATTGAGCACGTCATCAACGCTGTCGTAGGGCCCACCGAGCACGATCTTGCCGGCCAGGGTCGGATACATGCCTGGGAACTGCTGGAAACGGCGCACCGAGGAATTATTCAGATCAACCTTGTCACCTCGTTCGGCGATTTTCGCGTCAGCAACGTTGCGCAGGTCATCCGCATACACAGCTGCGGGAGAGAGCAGGCCCAGCACAAGGCCGGCCATCAGCATCAAACCAGTCAGCCAGGAGACCAGCCGCTTCATCGGAATACTCCGTCAGGGATCGGAACGAAACTGCCGGCAGCGCCGGTGAGCAAACCTTACAAGTGCGTCCCAGCCAATCTCCGCCGCGAGGCTGGAGCTTTTGCAGTTCGTTTCAGATCAGGCCGCTCAGGCTCGGCTGAAGAGTGGCCGACAGGAGAAACAGACCGTCGATCACCAACGTGGTGACCAACACGGCAGCGGCCACTGTCCAGCTCGGATCGCCTTTGCCATTGCTGGCACCGTGCTGGCGTAACGCCTGGGCCAAGCCGAGGATCAGCGCAGCGAAGACCGCCAGAATGGCGATGGAGCCTGGCTGCTGCAGGCTGATTGCCGCTTCATGCAACAGCGGCTGAGCCTGATCGAGCGGCGCGCTCAGCACCTGGGGCCAGAGATGCATCACTCCCGTGAGAGCCATGGCCAGGTCGGTGAGCGCCGTGCCCAGCAGGGAGGAGAGATAGAAGGCGCAGCCAAGACGCCAGCGGCCGTTGAGACCGGCGAGAGCCAGGGGTAGGGCCATCGCTTCCACCGGTAGATGCCAGGCCGGGTGCGCGCGCAACCAGCCCCAGAACACCGTGCCAGCCAGCCAGCTACCACTGAATCCCAACAGGAGCCCGCCTGCACGGGAGCGGGAAGGCTCCTGCTGAACTCCGAGGCTGATCGCCACCGCCAGCAGAACCACGGTGAAGGCACCGGCGCTGAAGGGGTGCAGGCGTACCCAGGGAGCCTGCAGAAAGACCGGCAACACCACAAGCGCAGCGGCCCAACGCCCGGCC